>Ga0209515_10006260_pt1 | contig 14935 bp, 9 predicted proteins | sample Subgroupgradi54m_FD_187454 | JGI IMG/M metagenome (GOLD analysis project Ga0209515, IMG submission 187454) | Subsurface groundwater microbial communities from S. Glens Falls, New York, USA - GMW60B uncontaminated upgradient, 5.4 m (SPAdes)... ...
GAATGCAGCAGATATCGAACGCCGCGAGGTAGCCCGGCAGCGACTCGTACGGCTGCTCTCCCAGGAGGTGGACATTCGTGAGCGAAGCGAGACCTCCCAGTTCTGCGCCAAGGGTGTGCCCGATAAGGACGAAGCTCCAATCGGGCCGCCGACGGGCCGCCTCTTCAATCAGATTAACGTCGAACCACGATGAGATGGCACCGTAGTACCCAATGATTGGGTTCGGGATATTTCTGAGCCACCCGGAGTCTGCTGGAGCATGGAAGTGGTCGAAGTCGGCGGCGTTCCTGATCAGCACGGTGGTCGCATTGCTGGCGCAGTGCTTCTGGTAGAGAACTTTTGAGGAGACGACCAGAAGATCTGCCGAGGCGGCCAGCTTCTCCTCAAGCCTGAGGATCGGCTCTGCGATATTTCCAAAGCCCCGATGGTGGTCCATGCAGTCGTAGACGATCCGGTAGCCGAACTCCTCTCGCAGTCGCTCGGCCAGTGGGGCCCATACAGGGAACGCGACCAAACAGATCGCATCGCCGATCATCTCCCGTTGACGCAACTGGTCGAGATTCCACACCAGGGCTTCCACGACATCACGGGTGAATTCCTTCTGGTAGATGTTGAGGCCTGCGCCTAGTTCAATCGTGACCTGGTAGAGGTTCGGCTCCAACATAGAAACCTTCGGAGAAGCCCCGTGACGTCCAGGCCCGGTCGAGGGCTGCCCGATTTCAATGTGGAAGACCCGTTGCCTCCCTCGCGCGAACTCTCGCAGGATCTGCCCGGTCCGTTGGAAGCGAAACCCCCACGGGTTTATGGGGAAGTAGAGTATGTCGGGTCCGGTCGACAAGCCCCAGTTGGCCTCGAGCCATGGCTCGCCGCTCGACTTCTCCCCCACCGCTTCCAATCCGGCGGAGGGGCCTGCCTGCGGACACGTCATCCGGCGGAGAGGCTTAGTCTCGGCCTCGCTGAGGGCGGACATGATTGCTTCAACTCGTGCGTTCCAACTGTTCTGTGCAGCCTCCTCGCGCAAGGCTTGCAGATATGATGGGTCTTGTCGTCGCGCCAGCGCCTCGGCGAGCCCCGCGTTAAAGCCCTCACGACTCTCTGCCACGATAACGGTCTTGTACCGTCGGCATTCCGGCAGGGCAGTCGTCACGATTGGCTTGCCGGCCGCTATGTACTCGAAAAGCTTGATCGGAGAGGTAGCCTCGGTGATCCGGTTGACCTTGAATGGGATTGTGGCAACGTCGAACCACTGGAGGTACCGGGGCAATTCGTCGTATTGTTTCGGCCCTAGCCAGAAAACGTTCTTCAGGCGTGGTAGCCGCCCGGTCGTTCGGTCATAGTCCGGTCCGATAAGGACCAAGCTGAACTGGGGGGAGCGCTCGGCGACGAACGCGACCAGCTCGTAGTCGAACCAGTCGGCGAGGGCCCCATAGTAGCCGATGATCGGCCGGCCGCGACGCACGATCGGGGCGAGGTCTGCCGGAGGCTCGGCTCCGGGCTCGATCTGGAAATCCTCGATCCTGACGCCGTTGGGGGAAAGGATCGCGTCAGGTCGAATCCGCTGTACCTTCGCATGCAACTTCTCGGCAGTGGCCGTAACGACGTCGGCCTCCATCAGCAAACGAAGGTGATCGTGCTCCATAGCGTCGCAGGCCAGGGGAAACACATCGAGCTCGTCAATGACCTCGTAGATGAGCCTGGCTGTTGGGAAGAGATCCAGACAGGCTCGATGGTCTGGCCGCGTTGCCCAGAGGACCGTGGGGTGTTGGCTGGACGCCTCACTGAGTAAAGACAGGTCGCTGCACAGGTAAAGATTTACCCCGATTTCTCGTATGCCATCCACACGATCGATGGCCGGGTTGGCCGAACAATAGAAGCAGAGATCGCCTTGCGCCGACAACGTCCGGAAGATCTGCTGGGGACGCTGGAACAGGTGCTCGTTCCACAGGATCGTGGGGGGATAGATGACGAGGCGGTTGAACCGAGAGCTGGCGATCGCGGCGTTCACCATCTGTCGGTGGGCCTGGATGTCGGAGTTTTCCCGATGCGGTTTCTTCAGCCTCAGCAGGTGTTGGCGGTACACCTCATCCTGAGAGGCGCCTGATGGCCGAGCTGCAGTTGGCTTGCCGTCCCGCGGCGATAGGCCCCGCGGTGCGACTATCCACGACAGCAGACGTTGCAGGCGATGCCGGACTGCAAACGGGAGCCATTGCCTCGCAGAACGCCGTGCCCCCTCGAGTCGTGCGACCAGCCACCCCTTGGGGCTGATGCGGCCATCGAGGAGACCTTTCAAGGCTGCATCCAGCGACCCCAAGATAGATCGTCGTGAATCCTGGAGCAGACGGTCGCGCTCGACGACCTGCTCCCGCAGAGCCGTGGCCTCATCCGTCCGCGCATCCAGGTCCGCGCGCAGGGCGAGGAGGAGCCGGCCTTGGTCCGCCACCTGGCCCGGCAGATCCGCCAGCAGACGGTCGCGCTCGATTAACTCGCTGCGCAAGAGAACGTTCTCTTCGATCCGCTCTTGCAGCTTCGCCTGCTGCGTCTGCAGGGTCTCGGTCAGATGCACAACCTGCTGAGACAGCTCTTCAAGCTGCCTTTCGCGATCGGAGAGGAGCTGTTCCCGATCAAGAAGCTGTTGCTCTCGATGCTCCAACAGCGAGCGGTACCACTGCGGTGCCTCTTGTCTTTCGGATCTCGACAGAGTGGTGTCCTGGTAGATCTTCTCCATGTCAGCGGCATGGGCCTCCATGCTGACTGCTCCTTCGTTTGGGACGGCGCGCCGCAAGCCCTCTAATATGTCCGGGTCGTGAAGAAGGCCGTGGATCTTCCGAGCCAGATCTGCGGCATCGCCTGTGACGAATGTGATGCCTGCTTGACCAATCCTTTCGGCGGGCGCCCCTCGGTCGGGCACGATTGCGGGGATCCTCATTTGAAAAGCCTCGTCGAGGACAAAAGAGTAGGTTTCATAACACACCGAGGGGAATACCGCAATATCGAGGTCAAGGGCAGCTACATCGCGCTGGTCATACGGGCCATGAAAGATGACAGGCATTCCTTCGGCCAACTCCTTGAGTCGCTCAGAGTAGACGGGGTCAAACGGAACACCGAGGAGATGCCATTCGGCTCGAGCGTTCTCCTGCTCATGAAGGAGGCGGGCAGCCTCCAGCAGAATGTGGAGCCCTTTGAGTGGGGCCAGGTAGCCCCAGTAGCCTATCCTAAGAGGAGCATCTAATGGCTTCTGCCGATTTCCCGCAGTCCCCAGTGGCATCTCGACTGGCGAGCCGAGAGGCACCACTCGCAGCCGCTCCAGTGGGAAATCGACGATCTGCTGAAGGAACCGCTGCTGCGCCATTGAAGGGACAAGGATGCAATCCGCGAGTCCCAGCTCCTGGTGGATGAGCTGTTGGCGGAGGCTAAGCTCCTTCCCCACTTCGTCGTTCGTTTGCCATCGATCGCGATCGACACAGGACACGCAGGGCGTCTGTAGGGCGGAGCAGAATGTGCCATCAGGCTGGATGCGGTGTATGCGCGAGCAGGCGATCCATTGATCATGCAACGTAACGACCGATGGAATCCCCAATTCGGCGCAGATCGCCACGAGGTTCCCGGTGAGGTGCACCCAATGCTGTACATGGACCAGATCTGGGCGCCAAAGGTCGAAGCATTTTCTGACGAGACGCTCAACAGTGGGATCGTAGATCTCGGCCCGCAGCCCGCCTCGTTTCCGAAGACCCACAAGCCGAACCACGGTCAGGCCGTCCTGTTCGGCGATCAACAACCCGGGGCCCGAAGCCGTTTGCTTCGACCCCGCGAGGACGGCGCAGTCATGCCCTCGTGCCAGGAGCGTCTGGGAGAGCGCCTGCGTGTACAGCTCCGTTCCGGCAGACTGCTCCGGTGGGAATCCATGGACGATCTGCAGAATTCGCATGCTCAGATCCCCGCAGGGTGTCCGTTCACGGTTGCATCGGGCTGGATAGAGGAGGACCCGGGACGATCGCGCTCCTGCATGGAATAGCGGAGCCCTCTTGCTTCAGCCTTCTCCATGACGGGGCCTTTGAAAAACCCGTCGCGTCTTGAAGTCACCCTTCATCGAGTCGGGGCGCTCATCCGAGCCTGGGCCCGGACGCTGCGAGATCTCTGCACGCATTGCCTAGGCGAGTACCACGAGCCCGTCCATCTGCTGGACGGGAAGCGCTTTGCGGACGATGTGCTGATCGTGGCGCTTATAGCGAACCTGCCCGATGGGGGCTCTCCTCTGGTTTCGTCCTGACCGGGGTCGGCGAGGAGGGGGGATGGAGCGCGGTCCTCCGAAGGCTCGTCGAATGGGGGTTGTCGGTCGGGAAGCGACCTCGTTTCCGGGCCGGCAGATGGGCTCATGAAACACTCCTGGGGCGGTTCAAAAGTCCAGCCGTGCTGAGGGGTTGACTCAATTCGTGACCGGCCGGTATACTAGCATGAGTTCGGGCCGAGACAAAGAAATTTGGTTGCCGGGTAGCCAAAGCATTTAAAGCAGCACGGATATAGGTATTCAGAGTGCCACTGAACATCGCGCATCGCGGGGCGTCAGCTGTGGCGCCTGAGAATACTATGGCGGCCTTCGAACGGGCGGTCGAGTTGGGCGCAGACGCCCTGGAACTGGACCTTCACCTCACGCGGGATAACGAGCTGGTCGTGATTCACGACGACACGCTCGATCGAACCACCGACGGCCTCGGGCCAGTCTATGAGCGAAGCCTCGAGGAGCTCAAACGGCTCGACGCCGGTCGCTGGTTTGGGGAGGGGTTTGCCGGTGAGCGGGTCCCGACCCTCGCTGAAGTGCTCCAGCGCTTCGCGGGAAAGGTACCGCTAGCGCTCGAGGTGAAGGCAGGATCAACCTTCTTTCCTGGAATCGAAGAGAAGGTGATTTCGGCCTTGCGCCGGCACTCGGCCATCGGGCAGACGGCGGTTGCATCCTTTGACCATTACGCGCTGCAGCGCCTGAAGGAGATCGAGCCGACCCTCCGGACCGTCGCTCTCCTGGTCGGCCGGCCCGTGTCGATTGCGGCGCTGGCCGGCGACGCCAAGGCAGATGCCGTGGCGCTCGAGAGCTCCCTTGTCACGAAAACAGAGGTGGAGGCGTGCCGCGCCGCTGGCCTCCAGCTCGTGGTCTGGGTGGTGAACGAGCCTGCTCAGATGCGCCATTTCATCGAGCTTGGGGTCGATGGGATTATCACTGACCGACCCGACCTTCTGCGCATGGCCCTGAACCTGCACCGGTAGCAAGGTCCCTTGCGCGTGGACCTCATCCGGCCCTTTCTTCTTACCTTCATCCCGCTTTTTGTGGCGATCGATGCCTTTGGCATCCTTCCGATCTTCATCTCCTTGACGGCGAACCTGTCCGGACCGGAGCGGGACCGGACCTTCCGACAGGCGATCGTGGCCGCTGGCCTCATCGGGGTCGGGTTTATGTTGCTCGGCAACGCCATCTTCCTTTACCTCGGTATCACCGAGGCGGACTTCCAGATCGCCGGGGGCGCCTTGCTGTTCTGTCTGTCCCTCACCGATCTCCTCTTCGAGGATCGGACCCGGCGATTTCCATCCCACGCACTGGGCGTGGTTCCCCTGGCGATGCCCCTGATCGTCGGGCCGGCCGTCCTGACCACATCGATCGTCCTCCTGAACAGTCGCGGATTCTGGCTTACCCTTACAGCTTTCCTGGTCAATCTCGGGATCGTCTGGGTGACCCTCTGGGGCTCAGATCGGATCATGGCCATGGTTGGCGGGGGGACTCTCAATGTGATTGCCAAGGTCGTGAACCTCTTCCTGGCGGCGATCGGCGTTATGATGGTCCGGCTTGGTCTCCAGGCGTTCGCCGGCCACCGATGAGGGATCGCCGCAGGACCTCGGTGGCATTCTTGTTTGCGCTGTCTTTCTACTCTCTTTCGGTGTTAAACTCAGCACAGCTTCGAAAAAGCCAGCCTCTTCAGGCCGGCGCACGCAGCGGAAGTGGATAGATAGCAATGACCTTTGGCCCGGCCCCCATTGACCCAGAGCGGACGTATTGGCCCTTTGTCCTATTGATCGCGGCGATTCTGACCGTGATGGTCGGCGCGCTCCTGGTGTTTTTCGTCTGATTTCGGCGATGGATGGGGTGTCAGCGAAGTCCGAACCGTTCGCCCCGACGTCTCCTGAGGTCAAGCCTCTACGGCCCTGGGGGACCTGAATCGGTAGGCTCTAGTCCTTGATTTTCTAGTTGCTAACCTGCGCTGCTTTACGATATGCTTTTCTCCCGCAGCTTTCGGCTGAAGTTCGATCGTACTATCCTCCGTTAGCCGATTATTGAAGAATCCGAGGGTCAGAATGGCGATTGGAAAGATCGGTGTCCTGGCCGCTGGCCGCCTGGGCAGGAAGACGGGCTATGGTTGCCACACCTATCGGCAGAAAGGGAAGGAGTAGGGCATGACAGGCACATACGCGACCACGGACCAAAGCCCCGACCGACCATGGTTTGCCCACTACGACCAGTGGATTCCAAAGAGCCTCGAGTACCCCGAGGTCCCTCTTCAGCACTTCCTCTCGGCTTCCGCCAAGAAGTACCCGAGTCGCGAAGCGATCGTCTTCTACGGCGCCAGACTCAGCTACCGTGCGCTGGACGAGGCCGCGGATCGCTTTGCCGCGGCCCTCGCAGACCGCGGGCTTAGGAAGGGTGATCGGGTCTCGCTCCTCCTCCCCAACTGTCCTCAGATGGTTATTGGCTACTACGGCACGCTTCGTGCCGGTGGGGTGACCGTCTGCACCAGCCCGCTCTACTCCGCGAAGGAGCTCGAGCACCAACTGAACGACTCGGGTGCACAGACCATTGTCGCGCTGTCCAAGTTCTACCCGCTAGTCAAAGAGGTCGCCCCTAAGACCGGCCTCAAGCGGATCATCGTCACCAACATCAAGGAGTACTTCCCACCACTACTACGGATACTCTTCACGATCCTAAAGGAGAAGAAAGAAGGGCACCGGGTTGAGGTCGAACGAAGCGGGGGGACGGAGCTGTTCACGGAGATGCTGGCCTCCGCTAGGGCGACGCCCCCCAGCGTCGAAGTCTGTCCTGATGACCCTGCCCTCCTCCAGTACACTGGCGGGACCACAGGCTTGGCCAAGGGGGCCGTCCTGACGCACAGGAATCTGGTGGCCAACACTCTGCAGACCGGTGCCTGGCTGGTGAAGGAACAGGGCGGGACCGAGATCTTCCTGGGCGCGATCCCGTTCTTTCACGTGTATGGGATGACGGTGGTGATGAATCTCTGCATCTCGCTGGGTCACACGATGGTTCTCCTGCCGAAATTCCAGGTGAAGGAAGTCCTGGAGGCGATCGCCAGGTATCGTCCCACTATCTTTCCAGGCGTCCCAACGATGTACGTCGCCATCAATAATTACCCGGAGGTGGGCAAGTACGACCTCCGCTCGATCAAGGCCTGCTTGAGCGGGGCTGCGCCGCTGCCGGTAGAGGTACAGACCAGGTTCGAAACCTTAACCGGCGCACGCCTCGTGGAAGGGTATGGCCTGACCGAGGCCTCTCCGGTCACCCACGCGAACCCGCTGTATGGCGCCAGGAAGGTCGGAACGATAGGCGTCCCGCTGCCCGATACCGACGCTCGGATCGTCGATCTGGAGACCGGCGCGCGCACGCTGCCGGCCAAGGAGATCGGCGAGGTGGCAGTGAAGGGCCCCCAGGTCATGTCGGGGTACTGGAATCGGCCGGACGAGACCGGAATGGTAGTGAAGGACGGATGGCTGTACACCGGTGACATCGGCTACATGGATGAGCAGGGTTACTTCACCATCGTGGACCGGAAGAAAGAGTTGATCATCGTTGGCGGCTTTAATGTCTATCCCCGGGATGTTGAAGAACCCCTCTATGAGCATCCGAAGGTGCAAGAGGCGGTGGCAATTGGCCTGCCGGATGCCTACCGTGGGGAGACGGTGAAGGTCTATGTCGTCCTGAAAGAGGGGCAGTCGGCCACCGAACAGGAGATCATCGACTTTTGCAAGGGGAAGATGGCGAAATACAAGGTCCCCACCCTGGTGGAATTCCGGAAGGAGCTACCGAAGACGCTCGTTGGCAAGGTGCTCCGGCGTGCCCTTCGCGAGGAGGAGGTGGCCAAGCAGAAGTAGCGAGGTGGCTGCTGAAGCCGCGCTGACCGGTAGCCAAGGCGACGCTCAGGATCGGGATGATGGGTAGTCAGTACTCGAAGATGATGGAGCGGCCACTGAGGTAAGGAATCTCAATGCGGCCTTCGTCTCCCGAAGCGGTTGACACCCTCGTGGCTGCCCTTGGCGCCGGGCCAGGTCTCTGATGCGGGGCGTCCCGCCGCCGATCCAAAACCTTGACCTACGCGATCGGCTCAGTGAGCTGTTAGGCGAGGCACTCTGCAAGCCCGAGCGGGCTACTCTTTTGTATGCGCTCCGCTCCTTTTTGTGCCTTGTCGAGGCGCAGGGGCACCCAGAAGTCCCGTATGACGTCCTCAGCGGAGCGGTTGAGAATTCCCTCCGCGAGGTCGGGCTGAAGATCTCCGCGAAGGAAAGCATTGATGATCTGCTCAATTCTAAGCTCTTGCAAGCCCCGGGTAGCGATGTCGGGCAACGTTGCGTGGCACCGAGTGGGGAACTCCAAAGGGAGCTTCTCGCCGCGACCTCAAGGACCGAGGCCTATTGTCGCGCGTTGGAGAGGTTGACCCGGCGCCAGATTCGATCAGCAGGCGAGGTGGAGCGGGCAATGGAGAAGGCCGCCTGCCTCTTCAATGAAGGGCTCTTCTTCGAGGTTCACGAGGTTCTGGAAGCGGTCTGGCTCAAGCAGGGGGAGCAGACGCGGCCGCTGTTGCAGGGCCTGATCCAGATCGCGGTCGCCTTCCACCATCTGGAGAACAGGAACCTCAAGGGCGCCCTCGGCCTCCTGAAGGAAGGTTGGCAAAAGGTCAAGGATTACCGCCCGGCCCGTTTCGGACTAGAGCTGGATCAGTTTCTTAAGCAGGCGGCGGCCTGTGCCCGTTCAATCGAATCGTTTGGGAGAGACGCGTTCGATCGCTTCGATCGCCAGATGATCCCAGAGATGCAACTGTTAGAGTGAACCGCTGGACGATCTTCTTATAGTCAAGATCCACTGGTGTCCTCGACCGCGGGATGGTTGACCGGATCGATCGGTGCGCAGCCCGGGAAGTGGCTGATCTGCTTTCCGATGACGAGTCCAAGAATTCGAGGAATTGACGTGTCATTCGTGACAGGAGTATGCATGGTGCGAAACGCGGAAATTCCGAGGTGGAATTCGGACGTGACACGGGGTTGTCCGCCCTGGAAGCCGATGTGCGGCCCGCAGGGCGTCTTGGCGAGGCCTGAGCGATGAGGGTGCGAAGGCTTTTGACCCACACGGTGCTTGCCTACCCGCGGATGACATTGGTCTTGGCGCTTATCCTGACCCTGCTGTCGATTCGGGTGACGATCCAACGACTGAGTTTCACCTCCACGCGCTCCGCTCTAGCACCTCTCAAAGGGAGGCTCGCGCAGGTTCAGCAAGAATACCGCGGAGCCTTTGGGGACCCCGATCGGGCGATTATTGTGATCCAGTCCGACGACCAGGATCAAGCCAAGCACTTCGCGGCCGCTCTCGCGCAGCGGCTTAGGGCCCGGCTCCCGGAGGTCGAAGAGGTCATCGACCGGTTCGACTTGAAGTCGCTGGAGGATCATTTCCTCCTGTACCTCTCCCCGCAAGAGCTGGCTGATCTGAAAAGCAAGCTCCAGGAGCATCGGGCGCTTTTGGAAGAGCTCTCTGCAGAGCCGGGATTGAACCACTTGTTCCAACTGATCCAGCGGGAGATCAGCAAGGCTTTGGTCGGCCACCTGTTTACCGGATTCTTGGAGGAAGGTGACGAAAAGGAGAAGCACCCGTTTGATCTCGTGCCACTTGTGATACTGCTGGAGCAACTCAACGCGTGGGCCGATGGGCCGCGATCGTACGTCTCCCCGTGGAGCAAATTCTTCGTCGGAACTGGCGAAAGCGGCGACCGGGACGGCTACCTCTGGTCAGAAGACAAGCGGCTCCTGTTTGTGCTGGCCACCGTGGAGGGGGATCCTGAAAGCTTCATCAGGTTCCAGCGGCCGATCGAGGGGATCCGCAAAGAGATTCGGCTGCTGCAGCAGCGGTATCCAGGGATCAAGGCTGGTGTGACGGGAGATCCGGCCCTGGAGTACGATGAGGTGAGGACAGCCAAGCGGGACACCGGCCTGGCTACCATCATCTCACTCGTCGGCGTCGTCCTGCTGGTGGTTGTGGTCTTTCGCGGTGTGGCCCGTCCATTGATGGGCACCGTCGCGTTGGTCATGGGCGTGTGCTGGGCCTTCGGTTTCGCCGCCATCACCGTCGGCCACCTGAATATGCTCTCGGTGGTGCTGGCGCCGATGCTGATCGGGATCGGGATGGACTATGGGATCCACCTCCTGGCCCGGTACGAGGAGGAGCGGGGACGGGGCCATTCCATCCGTAAGGCGTTAGAGTGCGCCTTCGACGGTGTCGGTCCCGGGATCCTCCATGCCGGCCTCACGACGGCCGCGGCCCTCTTTACCCTTATGCTCACGAGGATCAGCGCTCTATCGGAGCTGGGCTTTATCACTGGCAGCGGCCTGTTGCTGACGCTGGGCTCGACCTTCGTGGTCCTCCCGGCGCTCCTGTTGTTGTGGGACACACGGAGGGCTGCTGTGCCCGTCGTGTCACCGTCGCTATCCCTCCGGCCTCCAGCCTTTCTGGAAGCCTGGTATCGCCGACCGCGCACTGTCCTGGTGCTCTCAGGGCTCGCCACCATCGTCGCCCTTTACGCATTGAGCAACGTTGGGTTCGACGGAAATGTCCTGGGCTTACAAGCAGAGGGGACCGAGTCGGTGACCTGGGAGCTGAAGCTCATTAACAACTCCGAGCCCTCAAGCTCATATGGGGTGATCCTGGCCAGGACCCTGGAAGAGGTCAGGCAGAAGACCCTCGCCCTTGAGGCCCTTCCTTCTATCAGCAAGGTGGAGAGCATCGCGACGGTTTTGCCGGAAGACCAGGACCGCAAACTACCCCTCATTCGTGACCTCAGGCCGGTGCTGGATGGTGTAAGCCTGAAGACAGCTTCGCTGGCGCCGGTAGACCCCGACGGGCTCCTGGAGACGCTGAGCCGGATCAAGGCAAAGATGCTCACGCCTGATAGGGTTGAGAAATCGGATCGGAAGGACAAGCCGCCGCTTGAGATGATGGGACAGGTCAGGCGCCTTATCGAGGAGTTCGAGATGCTTCTCGCACAGCATGACCCTGAAGAGGTCCGTCAGCGGCTTTCCACCTATCAGGGCGAGCTGTTTCGTGATTTCCGTGACAAGGTTGCCCTCCTGATCAGGGCGGTGGCGTCTGGGCCGGTCGGGATGGACGACCTGCCGGGCGACCTGAAAAAGCAATTCGTTGGGCGGGACGGCTCGTACCTGCTACGCGTCATCCCACGCCAGAGCCCGTGGGAACTCACCTCCCAGGCCGCGTTCGTCGCTGACTTGAGGAGGGTTGATCCGGATGCCATCGGCGACCCGGTGGAGGGGCACGAAGTCATCACGACTATGAAAAGGGGTTACCAGCAGGTCGGGCTCTATGCCCTGGTCGGGGTCGCCATCCTGATCCTGTTGAACTTACAGGACCTGCGGTACTTTCTTCTGGCAAAGGTCCCGCTGCTGGTTGGCCTCGTCTGGACTGCTGGCCTGATGCAGCTCTTTCAAGTCAAGTTCAATCTGGCCAACCTCACCATCTTGCCGCTGATCGTCGCGCCTGGGGTGGAGAACGGCCTCCTAATCGTCCACCGGTACCGTGAAGAGAGAGAGTCCGCCGTACTTCCTAGGAGCATGGGAAAGGGCGTGACCCTTTCTTCGCTGACGACAATGGTTGGCTTCGGGAGCCTGATGGTTGCTCATCATCGCGGGGCGTTCAGTATCGGCCTCTTGGTGACGATTGGCGTGGGGTGTGTCCTGGTCGTTTCCCTGACGCTCCTGCCTGCCCTCCTCACACTCGCCGCCAAGCGGCCGTCAAGAACAACGGACATACACCGCGTCAAATCCGAGGGAGAATTGTGACATGACAGGTCGAGAGAGGCTGGGTGCGAGGAAGGGATTGATGGCTGGGGCGTTTGCTCTTGTGTGGCTGGCCTTCGCAGCGTCAGTCCAGGCAGGAGAGACGACCGACCGGGTAAAGGGCGAGCTGGATCGGATTACCGCCGTCGTGAAGGACCCGGCGCTGAAGGGTGCGGCAAAGGAGGACGAACGGACGTCGCTGGTCAAGGAGATGATCTTCCAGTGGTTCGATGTCAAGGAGATGGCGCAGCGATCTCTGGCTGGCCATTGGGCAAAGCGGTCGGAACAGGAACGCAAGGACTTCGTCGAGCTGTTCGGGGACCTGTTCGTGGAATCCTACACGCGGCTAGTGGTCGATCACCTCGGCGATCAGCGAGTCATCTATCTCTCGGAGGCGGTCGATGGGCAGATCGCCACGGTGAAGACCAAGTTCCTCTCGAAGCGCGATGATCCGACCTTCGTTGACTTCGCCCTCTTCCGGCGAGATGGCACCTGGGCTGCCTACGACGTGGTGATCGACGATGTCAGCATCGTCGGGACCTACCGGACCCAGTTCAATAAAATCATTCACGCACAGTCGTACGAAGCCCTCGTCAAGAAGATGCGGGTCAAGCAGGAGTCGGAGGGATTGGGATCGGCAGGGAAGAGGTCCCGGTAGCGTGGGGCGTGTGCTCCTGTTTGGGCCCGGCCTACTACGGGGGGGGACGCGCGAGCCGAAGAAGTGGGTAATAGCTGACTCCTCAGTTGGACCGTTAAGAGATCAGAGGGGGCCAACAAAATCATGAGCATCGAGGATGCGGCGCTCAAACACGCGATCGAATGGATGAGCGATCGCCTGAAGGAAGAACCGAATGCGAAGCGTGCGGAGCTGATCGACCAAGCCAGCCGAGAGTTCGGCCTGAGCCCGCTACAGGAGGAGTTTCTCTACCGCCAGTTCGGCAGGCCAGCTTAAGGCAAGTTCAAAAGGCCCGCCCGTCCAGAATCACTAGCCCTCCCGATTTCCCGCCTTGCCCCACCCGTGGGTGATCGAGAGGTACTTGTTGTTGGGCGACTGTCGCAGGTCGGCCGGCAGACACCCCTTTCCCAGGTCTGCCGCGTACCAGGGCGATTGTATGGAGTGACATGATAGGGGAAGCCCCGATACTCTAGAGTTGCTCCATGAAGCCCGCGATCTCGTCGATCTTTACCCCTCGCACGGCGATCTCAGGCGTATAGACCACCTCGTCGGCGGCCCAGACCAGCGTTCCCTTCATTTCTTTGCCGATCCCAGTGATATTCAACAGAATATTGTGGATATTGTCGTTGATCCGCACGGTGTTCGGCTTTAGCGGCGCGGCGATCCGTCCGTCCTTGACGATATACGAGTCGCCAACCGCCGTGCAGGTGAAGTCGCCGGCCCTGAGCCCGTTGATCGGGTAGGTGTACCAGATGCGGCCAATCAGCAGCCCTTCTTTCACATCGGCTATCAGCTCCTCGAGGCTCCGATCGCCAAGTCCTACGATCGCGTTGGTGGCGGCGATTCCCGGCTGGATGGTGAACTGGCGGCCGCCGCCGGCCCCGAACCGGAAGCCGTTCCTCGGCACGATCGCCTTCATCTGCTGCTTCGGATCTGCCCCCAGCTTCTCCTCTGCCTTGGGGTCGTTCAAGATCCGCTGCCGCTCGTAGTGGTTGGTGAGCAGCCCGACCAGTTTCCCCCGCTGGATAAGGGGCGTTTTCCCGGTCGGCAACCCCTCGCAGGTGATCCCCTTGCTGCCCATCAGTCCGCGCTGGGTGCCGTGGTCGTAAAGAGTGAACTGCTTAGACGCAACTCGCTTTCCAAGCCTTCCCATGAATGCAGAACTTTCGCTGTAGAAGGCGCTGAGGCTCAGGGAGGGGAGGACCAGGTTGTTCAGGAGGTCGGCCACCGGTTGCCTCCCGAAGATGACGGTATATTCCCCGCTCTTGATTCGTTCCCCGCCGATCCCGGCGATTGCGTTGTGTACAGCCTCAACGCCGGCCTCGTCAGTAAAGCTATCCAGGCGGGTGCCGGCGGAGCAACCGGTGCCTTTGGAGGCCTTGGCCTCGACCATGGCGGTGATAAAGGCCATGATCAGGGTCGATTCGTCGGTCTGGACCTCTGGCATGGCGCTCGAGGCGATGGCGATGCGCTCCTGCAAGATCGTCGCGTCGCCGCCCAGGATCAGGCCCAAATCCTTGATCCGTTCCTGGCCGCCGGCCAGCTCCATTAGCCTGGGCGAGGCCATGAAGGTGTTCAAGCCACCACGGAGCACCTTCCAGCCGACCTCAACCAGTTCCTCGTCCCGAATCTTCATCAGTTTTGGGTCGTGGTAGCGGCGGAGCCTCCGCCGCTCATCCGTCGGTTGCGGGAGCGACGAAAATTCTGGGTCGGCGACAGCGCCCCGCGTCGCCTTCTCCAAGGCTCGCTTCACGCCGTCCAGGCTCAGATCGCTCGGCTCGCTGCCAAAACCGATCTTGATCCCGGCGTCTGTTCTGAAGACTGCCTGGATCCCGAGGCCGTACGACTCGCTCGATTTCGGCTCCTCTACGCCGTTGCAGGGAATGTGCGAGGTATAGTTCAGCCGGGCGATCAGGCTGGCGTTGCTCGATGCGAACACCTCGGCCTCGGCCACCTGACCGGTTGACTTGAGATAATCTAAGGCCTGCTCAACCGCCTTGGCCAGCTCAGAGGTTGCAATCATGTTCCTCCCTCATGTAATACAAACGTCATTAATCTTGTTGCAACGGCGGGTCCTGTCCTTCGGCAGCCCCATCCGTCCTCACTCCACCCATCCCCCAGTGGGGCCCTTCCGTTGCGGGCGGATGGGGCGCCCCG
>Ga0209515_10006263_pt1 | contig 14933 bp, 10 predicted proteins | sample Subgroupgradi54m_FD_187454 | JGI IMG/M metagenome (GOLD analysis project Ga0209515, IMG submission 187454) | Subsurface groundwater microbial communities from S. Glens Falls, New York, USA - GMW60B uncontaminated upgradient, 5.4 m (SPAdes)... ...
ACTTAGATGCAACGGTTGTGCTTTCGCGACAAATTGCAGAGTTAGGTATTTATCCTGCGATTGATCCACTAGAGTCTACGAGTCGTCAATTAGATCCTTTAATTATTGGCCAAGAGCATTATGAAGTTGCGCGTAAAGTGCAAGGCACGTTGCAACGTTACAAAGAATTAAAAGATATTATTGCTATCTTGGGGATGGATGAATTATCAGAAGAAGATAAGTTAACCGTAGGGCGTGCACGTAAAATTCAGCGTTTCTTGTCACAGCCTTTCTTTGTGGCGGAAGTGTTTACGGGTAGTTCAGGTAAATATGTCCCATTAAAAGAAACCATCCGCGGCTTCAAGGGGATTGTGTCAGGTGAATATGATCATTTGCCAGAGCAAGCCTTCTACATGGTGGGCACCATCGATGAAGCCGTAGAAAAAGCAAAAACGTTGTAGTCGTCATATTTTTAAGTTGCATTTGATTGTTTGAACGTTCACCAAGTATAGGCGGGGTATTTTAGTGAAAGCAGTGGCCATACACGTAGATATCGTCAGTGCAGAAAAACAAATTTTTTCTGGATTGGCTGAAATGTTAATTGCAACAGGTGAGTTGGGTGAAATGGGGATCATGCATGGCCATAGCCCCTTGCTGACCAAGCTCCGCCCTGGGCAAATACGTGTTATTAACCCGTTAAATCATCCTAATACACCAGAAGAAATTTATTATATTTCAGGTGGGGTGTTAGAGGTGCAACCTGAAGGCGCAACCGTGTTGGCTGATACGGTGGTGCGTGCTGCAGATTTAGATGAGGCAAAAGCGATAGAAGTGCGACAGGCTGCTTTAAGAAAGATGAAAGAGCGTAGCACGGAGTTTGATTATGCCCATGCAGCGTCCGAGTTAGCAGAGGCGGCAGCCCAAATCGCCACCATCCAACGCTTGCGTAAACAAGCGAAAAAATAGGCAACAACCTAAGCCGCTTTATTCTTGTGTAGCGGTTTTTCACGGGCGACTAAGAAACCTTCCTTGAATTTACAACCCACATCGCTTATTTCACAATAAAATTATGTCGAACCCACGTTATTTAAGCCCTGAATATTTTGAAGTACAGATAGTCGCTTAGTTGAGTGTCCGTTTTTTCGGGGCGAAATCAATCAAATCCATATTATGTTTTTTGGATGCCTACAATAAAATTTTCATTTTTAAAAAGCAATTGGTACTGCGTAGAGCTGGATTCATTTATTAGATGTCTATTTAATATAAATAAGATTTTATTTTTATTAAATTTGATTTTAGGATGATGGCCATCTACTGCATATGAAAGCACACGAGATCCTACAATCGATTGATATTGGTCAGCTAAAGCAGAGTAAATAATTGAAAGGTTTTTATTTGATAATGGGTCATTATACCATGGCATCATTGGTTTTTGGATAAGATAAGCAGGCAAGATAATTTTCAAATATGGATCATTAGTTATAAAACCATAGGTTAGCAATGTTGGTTTATTCATAAATGTAAGAAGTTCAGAAAATTGTGGATCAACTCTATTGTAAGCTGTTGCAGCTTTTGCACCATCATAGGAAACACAGTATATTTGTACAAAAATGGTTAAAATCAGCAATATTGAAATAAGTGAAAAAGTTTTTTTTGAAAATTTGTTTTTTACTAAAAGCGCCAAGTCAAACAGAAATAAAATAATAAAAGGCTCTATTATACCTCCCGTCCAATGACTAGGTTGATTTAATTTTCCAGTGATAACTTGTTGATTGAGCACAATAAGAGAAGCAGAAAAGAAAATGATCCATATCCATCGGGTAGACCAAGATTTTTTATTGATACATAAAGATATCATTAAGAAAGGAATCATCAAAAATGAGTTACGCCAAGGTAAATGTGTATAAGAACCAAATACCCTAAGAAAACTATCTTTAAATTCGTCCCCACCCTGTAATAACATTCCCCAGACAGGAAAACTGAGTAAAGTCACAATAGCTATCATTCCCCAAAGCAATTTTTTATTCCTTGGCTCAGTATTTATGAAAGCGAGTGACAATGTTTTATGGCTGTTAATAATGACGTACAGAAAAGCCATCACAAATACAAGGGTCCAAACATAGAAATAAGTATAAAAATTAATAAGCAAGGTAACAGATAAAAACAACAGAGCTAGTCGAGAAGGGTTACGATGAAAATTCATTAATGCAGTGACAAAAAATACAAAAGTTAGAAAAGAAAGTTGAGGATAAGGTGTACGTAGAAACATTGCACCATCAGGTAATTCGCCAGAATAAATAATATCACGTAGATGAAGAAGATCGTTCCAGTTTAACCACATTACTGAAGCAGTTGCCATGATACTAAAATTAAAAGTAAACTTAAAAAAATTTCGGCATAAAATTATCAATCCCAAAGCAATACAGAATGGAAAAACAAAATCAGCTGCAAGAAAAGCATTTGAGACAGCCCCCCCCAATGCTGTAGCCATTAATGCTAATATCGCTGGTCCTAACCTATCTCGATACCAATAATTTTCAGGGAAAGAGCCTTCTTTTAAATAAGAATTAAATGAGCTGCCATTTGCACCTAAAAATTCTTTTCGCAATATTTCTTGCGTATATCTAGCATAGGCCCTTGTTTCATCCCAAAGAATGTCATCTGGCTTAAAGTTGTAGTTAGGAGTAATTGAGGTTTGCGTAGAAAGGCTTGCTGAATTATACACAAGAGGCGTATATCGTTCGCCAGATATGGCAACTCCTATAAGTTGCCTGCTAAAAAAAGATAACCCTATAATTAAAGCAACTGCAATTGGTATAGCAAATGATATAAAAAGATTTTTTGCAGTAGAGCGACGATTTAAATAAGAATAGCCTCGTGCATTTGAAGTTTCGCATAATTCATCAGATCTCATGATTATTCCTTCTAAATTTCTTATTAAGCTGTTTCTGTCAGGCGACCATAATTATCCTCAAAACGGATAATGTCATCTTCACCTAGATAGGTGCCCAGTTGGATTTCAATAATTTCTAGATTATTATCGGTAAAATTTGATAGGCGGTGCCTTGTTAATTTTGGAATATAGGTAGATTCATTTTCTTTTATTCGAAAAATATCGTTTCCTCTAGTGACTTCAGCGATACCTTTAACAACGATCCAATGTTCTGAACGATGGTGATGCATTTGTAATGACAAGCTCGATTTGGGTTTAACAGTAATATGCTTAACCTGAATACAATTACTCGTGTATATTGATTCATAATAACCCCAAGGACGATGAACTTTTCGGTGTGATTGTGCCTCTGGTCTTTTTTTATTAATTAAATCTAACACTAGTTTTTTAACATCTTGACTACAATTTTTATTTGTTACTAAAACAACATCGGATGTTTCTATAATAATGGAATCGCTTATGCCAACTGCTGCTAACATGCGGCTTTCAGCACGAAGATAAGAATTTTTAACGCTTTCTGTTATTACATCACCATATAATACATTGCCTGCTGTATCTTGGTTTTGTATTTCATGGAGGGCAGACCACGAACCCACATCGCTCCAATCTGCATTTAATGGTAATAACACCGCATTTTTAGTTTTTTCCATGACTGCATAATCAATAGAATCACTTGGAGTAGACGAAAATAGTTCTTCATCCAGGCGAATGAAGTCTAAGTCTTTCGTTATGCCATCAATAGCTTGGTTACAACAATTAAAAATGTTAGGAGAGTACTGCTTTACTTCAGCTAGATATCGTGAAGCTTTGAACATAAACATACCACTATTCCACCAATACTCTCCAGAATCGAAATAACTCTTTGCCTTACTTAAGTCTGGTTTTTCAATAAACTCGCTCACTAAATATGCTGGATGATGATCAATAAGTCGTTCGGAAATTTTAATGTAGCCATAACTTATTTCGGGTTTAGTTGGTTTTACACCAAAAGTAACTAATTTATCTTTTGCCGCATAAAAGGTTGCAGCATTGGCTGTTGCGGTAAAATTTTCGATATCATTAATCGCATGATCAGCGGGTAGAATAAATAAAATAGAATCCTGATCTTGATTTAGAATATGTAATGCTGCGATAGTTGCAGCGGGAGCGGTGCTTTTACTAGTGGGTTCTAGAATAATAGTCGCATTATTAACTCCAACAGATAATAATTGTTCTGCAACTAAGAAACGATGGTCGTGATGACATATAATAAGGGGTGATTGGATGTTGTTAATAGATTGTACGCGCAAAACAGTTTCTTGCAGCATTGTTTTTTCATTAAGCAAAGGTAGGAATTGTTTTGGATACGAGCTTCTTGATAAAGGCCATAAACGGCTACCTGATCCACCCGCTAAGATAACTGGAATGACTTTCATATTTCTCTGTTCTTAAGTTCCTAAATTTAAGTCAAGTGAGTCGCTAGACGCGCGATGTGTTTCGGCCATCTGCCCCCGAAACACGCGCACCTACCGAGGGCTGTGCGCTTCCTGGCTCATTATAAGCATATTATATAGTTCAAAGTTTTGTATCAAACTTTTTTAACTTACTACAATTACAATAAGTCAATTCTCGCCTATACTACCCCTTTTTGATCGATTGAAGATGAGGGACCTTAGCGATGACATTGGAGTCAAATATTCTATTTAGTAGTGAAATAGAGAACAAAAATGAAGCTCCAGAACTTACCGTGGTTGTTCCTACCTTTAATGAACGAGGAAATGTTCCCATCCTCATAGATCGTTTACGCACGGTGTTACAGGGTATTCATTGGGAAGTTCTGTTTGTGGATGATAATTCGCCGGATAATACCGCCCAATTAATTCGTGAAATAGGCCAAAATGATAATCGCATACGCTGCATTCGACGTGTAGGCCGAAGAGGGCTTGCTGGTGCTTGTTTAGAAGGTATCTTGGCAAGTCACGCAAAATATGTAGCTATTATGGATGGTGATTTACAGCATGATGAAACCAAGCTGCTTCCAATGCTAGAACAGTTAAGTAGTGGCAAGATTGATATTGTTGTTGCTACTCGTTACTCAGCGGGTGGCGATGCAAAAAATTTTTCTATTCTTCGTTCATGCGTTAGTCGTTATTCAAATTTCATTGCATATCAGTTTTTAGGGGTAAAACTATCGGATCCAATGAGTGGCTTTTTTATGGTACGACAAGAAATTGTCGATAACATTGCACCCTCTCTCAGTACGCAAGGCTTTAAAATTCTTTTAGATATTATAACCACAAGCAAAGGCAATCTTTGTATTGCAGAAATTCCATTTTCATTTGGTAAACGGGAATATGGAGAAAGCAAGCTGAGTACGAGAGTAGCTTTAGACTTTGTTTCTTTAGTTATTGATAAATTAACCAAAGGTACGATATCTACGCGTTTTCTTTTATTTAACTTTGTAGGTTTGATTGGTTTATGCATGCATATGGCCCTATTAAATATAGGATTAATAAATGGTCTTAAATTTAATATTGCGCAGCTGTTATCTACTGTTTTGGTTATTGCAAGTAATTTTACTTTAAATAATGCTTTAACCTATCGTGATCAACAATTAAAAGGAAAACATTTTCTAGCAGGATTAATTCGTTTTGAAATTATTTGCAGTATGGGTTTAATTTCGAACGTAGGTATTGCCAGTTGGATTTACAATCAAGGAGAAAGATGGTGGCTCGCGGGGTTAAGTGGTGCAATTATAGGGTCAGTTTGGAATTATATGGTTAGTAGAGCATTTGTTTGGCGAGACCATTCACCAATGACTTGACGGTGCGGTATGTCTCCTGCTTCGCTCGTCGACGCGCGCCTATCGAGGGTTCCTCGCTCCGCGCTTCCTGGCTCGTCAATTGGGCTACCTAAGCCCTGTCAGTTTTGAAGAACAAATGGCTGCTTAGTAGAGTATCCGGTTTTTCGGGACGCGATCATCCAGCGCAAGAGGGAGAAACCAGTCTCTTCAGGGGCGGGGAGTATCCCTACGGGCTCAATAAACTATTGGGCTTCCTGACGCAACCTGCGGTAAAATAGCCTCTTTTTGGCAATCGTTGAAGGTTTTTTGATGTCTCTCTCTGTCATTATTCTCGCCGCAGGACGCGGCACCCGCATGTATTCAAGTAAGCCCAAGGTGCTGCATTTGTTGGCAGGGCAGCCTTTGCTGGCGCATGTTATTAAGCAAATACAGCCATTGCAGCCCTCAGAAATTTTTTGTGTCGTAGGCTATGGGCATGAAGAGGTCATGGCGCAGCTAGGCCATTACCCTGTGCAATGGATTCATCAAGCCGAGCAGCTGGGCACGGGCCACGCTGTGATGCAGGTTTTGCCTCACTTAAACCCCCATCATCGTGTTTTGGTGGTGTATGGTGATGTGCCTTTCATCACGGCAGAAACCTTGCAAACCCTGTTAACGACATTAACAACCCAGGCCTTGGCTTTATTGGTGGCTTCGGTGGATGATCCTGCCGGATTGGGTCGGGTTGTGCGTGATGCCCAAGGTCAGATGTTGCGAATTGTAGAAGAGCGTGACGCCACTGAAACAGAAAAACAAATTCGAGAAATTAACACCGGCGTATTGGCTGCCAGCGCGGGGGTGTTGCAACACTGGTTGCCTAAGGTGACAACGCAAAACAACCAACACGAATATTATTTGCCTGATGTCATCAATTTAGCGATTGCGGCAGGGGATGCGGTGGCTGCTTGTAGAGCGCTTTCGCAAGATGAAATCTTGGGGGTGAATACCCGTTTGCAGTTGACGCAGCTGGAGCGGCTTTATCAAAAAAAAACAGCTGACGCGTTGTTGTTGCAAGGGGTTTCATTAACCGATCCTGCGCGTTTTGATTTGCGCGGGGTGTTACATGCAGGTGAAGATGTATTGATTGAAAGTAACGTATTGTTGGAAGGCGAAGTGTTTATGGGTGCAGGTACCATGGTGGGCCCTAACACGCTGATTCGCAATAGTCGTATTGGTAAAAACGTGGTGATCAAAGCAAATTGTGTGATTGAAGACGCAGAAATTGCTGATGATTGTGTGATTGGTCCTTTCGCACGTATTCGGCCGAAAACAAAATTAAAAGAGGGTGTGCACATCGGTAATTTTGTTGAAGTTAAAAACACAGTCATGGGGCCAGAGAGTAAAGCCAACCATTTGGCTTATCTTGGCGACGCCTCGATTGGGCAGGGTGTGAATGTGGGGGCGGGCACCATCACGTGCAACTATGATGGTATTAATAAATATCAAACGATTATTGAAGATGGGGCTTTTATTGGTTCTAACACGTCCTTGGTTGCGCCGGTGCATATTGGTGTGAATGCAACGATTGGTGCGGGCTCTACCATCACTAAAGCGGCACCCAGTGAAAGTTTGACGGTGGCGCGGAGTCGACAAACAACGGTGGCGGGTTGGCGGCGACCTAAAAAAGAGGAAAAAATCTAATGTGTGGAATTATTGGTGGGTGTTCACAGCGGGATTTGGTTCCTCTTTTGTTGGCAGGATTAGCGCACCTTGAATACCGCGGCTATGACTCAGCAGGGATGGCTGTGTTAGATGAAGCAGGGATATTGCAGCGTTATCGTGCGTTGGGCAAGGTGGCAAAGCTTGCGGCCTTGTTTGAAGAAAAACCGTTGCATGGGGTCACAGGTATTGCGCATACCCGTTGGGCAACGCACGGTGAGCCGAGCGAGCGGAATGCGCATCCTCAAATATCCGGTCAAGAAATTGCAGTGGTCCACAATGGAATTATTGAGAATTATGAAGTACTAAAAGAAAAATTAAAAAAATTAGGATATGTTTTTTATTCAGAAACAGACACCGAAACGGTGGCACACTTGCTGCATCATGCTTTAAAGCAGGGGCAAGAAGACTTTTTAACGGCGGTGCATACGGTGGTGCAGCAGTTAGAAGGCGCTTATGCCTTGGCTTTCTTATACCAAGGCGCGCCTGACAAAATCATTGCGGTGAGAAAAGGGAGCCCTTTGGTGGTGGGGTGTGGCATTGGCGAAAATTTTGTTGCATCAGATGTGATTGCGCTGGTGCCGGTGACGCAGCAATTTATGTATTTAGAAGAAGGGGATATTGCTGAGATCACGCGTCATGCTATTCAAATTTATGATGATCGTTTGCAAGTGGTTGAGCGTGTGATGCATCGCGCAAAAATCAGTTATGAAACCGTGTCGCGGGGTGAATATCGCCATTTCATGCAAAAAGAAATTTTTGAACAACCAAAAGCTATTTCAGACACCATTGGCGATCGTGTTGAAAAGCAGCGCTTGAATTTAACGGCATTTTCGCCCGAATTATGCAGTACGCTGGAGAAAGTAAAGCGTATTCAGATCGTGGCTTGTGGCACGAGCTATCATGCGGGCTTGGTTGCGCGTGCTTGGTTTGAGTCGGCTATTAAAATACCCACACAAGTCGAAGTGGCCAGTGAGTGGCGTTATCGCGAAGCAATTGTCGAGCCAGATACCTTGTTTATCGTGATTTCACAATCGGGTGAAACAGCTGACACCTTAGCGGCGTTACGTTTAGCCAAATCGCGTGGCTATCTTTCAACTTTGGCGATTTGTAACGTGGCAGAAAGTTCTATTGTGCGTGAAACAGACGCTAATCTGTTGACGTATGCAGGGCCTGAAATAGGGGTGGCATCAACCAAAGCGTTTGTGACACAACTTGTAAATTTATTTTTATTGATGGTGATGGTGGGGCGTCAAAAAGCGTTGTTGACTACACAGCAGGAAGAAGCTTTTTTATCTGAGTTGTTGCGCTTGCCAGAGCAGATTGATGTTATTCTTGCGCGCAGTGGTGAAATTGAAGCGTTGTCAAAACTGTTAGTGCCTTGCCAACATACGTTGTTTTTAGGGCGAAACAGCCACTACCCCATTGCGTTGGAGGGGGCGCTAAAACTAAAAGAGTTAACGTATATTCATGCAGAAGCCTATCCTGCGGGAGAGTTAAAGCATGGCCCGCTTGCCTTAATCGATAACAACATGCCGGTGATTGCACTGGCGCCAGAAGATGGGTTGATTGATAAACTGAAATCAAATCTACAAGAAGTCAAAGCGCGTGGGGGGCAGTTACTCGTATTGGCTTCACAAGCGAATCAAGCCAGCCTAGAAAAGGATGCGCAAGTGTTTTTGATGCCTGAGGTATCGCCTATGCTGTCGCCCTTATTGCATACGATCCCTTTGCAGTTGCTCGCTTATTATGTTGCTGTTGCCAAAGGCACGGACGTTGATCAACCGCGTAACTTAGCAAAATCCGTGACGGTGGAGTAGGTAAACTCACATATTACTAGCTAATAAGCGTTTTTTTTGGTAGAAAAGAAAGCTACATGAAGTGGTGCTGGCAGTGGGACTCGAACTCACGACCTGCTGATTACAAATCAGCTGCTCTACCAACTGAGCTATGCCAGCAAAAGCGTGCCTATTGTATGACGGGTTTATTTTTTCTTCAACTGTGGGATCAAGATGGATAAGGCGACCGTATATTATGAAGTGGATGTTGAGGTCGACGAGGCAATATTCGATGAGTATTTGCCATGGTTGGAGGCGCACGTTCAAAAGATTTTGGCCATTCCTGGTTTTCAGCGTGCAAACTTATCTGAAAAGAAGACGTTAAAGCCGGGTAAGCGCAATGTGGTGGTGGTTTATGAGTTGCGTTCAATGGATTGTTTAAATCGATATATTGAAGATCATGCCGTCAAGTTGCGTGAAGAAGCCATCGAGCGCTTTGGTGAAAAGATTAAAATTATGCGTCGCATTTTCCCCGAGCGTGAAAAACAGCCTTAAATAATGTGAGTTCGACAGACATGCAACTTACCTTTTTAGGTGCGACTGAAATCGTTACAGGATCAAAATATCTTTTATCTTTTGATGAGTGCCACAGCATTTTGGTGGATTGTGGGCTTTTTCAAGGGGATAAAGTATTAAGAGCGCGTAATTGGGATCCCCTTCCATTCAACCCAAAAACGCTTCAAGCCGTTCTGCTTACGCATGCACATATTGATCACACGGGGTATTTACCCCTATTAGTCAAAAATGGGTTTAATGGGCCTATTTACTGTTCTCAAGGCACAAAAGATCTTTGTGAAATTGTGTTACTCGACAGCGCTCACTTACAAGAAGAAGAGGCGAAGCATGTCAATAAGTTTGGCTATTCAAAGCATAAACCTGCACTACCGCTTTATACGGTGGAAGATGCTGAGAGCGCATTAAGGTTGTTTAAGCCTATTGCTTACGAAGCTGAAGTCCAACTCAATAAAGCGTCTTATTTTCAATTCATTCGTTCAGGCCACATTATTGGATCTTCATTTGTGAAGATTAATCATCAAGGTACATCCATCCTTTTCACGGGAGACATGGGAAGAATGCATGATCCGGTGATGCGTGATCCAACATGGATTCAACAGGCAGATTATCTTGTCATAGAGTCTACTTATGGCGATCGGCTCCATGAAAAAGAACCTCCAAAAAATTTTTTAAAAGATAGGATTAATAAAACGATACAGCGCGGTGGGTCGGTTATTATTCCTGCCTTTGCTGTTGGGCGAGCACAATCGATATTGCATTACCTTTCAGAATTAAAAAAAGAAAACGCCATACCCGATGTGCCAATATTTTTAGACAGCCCGATGGCAGTGAATGCCACAGGTGTTTTGTGTCGCCATACCGAAGATCATCGGTTGACTGAAAGTGAATGCAAAGCATTATGTGAGGTCGCGACTTATATAAATTCGTCAGAAGAATCAATCGATCTCGATCTCAATAAAACACCTAAAATAATTATTTCAGCGAGCGGGATGGCAACTGGGGGCCGTGTTTTACATCACTTAAAAACATATGCGCCTGATGCAAGGAACACGATTTTGTTTGCAGGATTTCAGGTGGCAGGCACGCGCGGTGCGCATATCGTTAATGGTGAAAAAAAAATTAAAATCCACGGGGAAATGATACCTGTCCGCGCCCAGGTTGAAATCATTCATAATGCTTCTGCGCATGCTGATTTTGAAGAAATGTTAGATTGGTTAAGTCATTTTCAATCAGCCCCACGTAAAGTGTTTATTACGCATGGTGAGCCTGAATCTGCAGCTGCATTGAAAAATAAAATTGAAGAAAAGTTTGGGTGGCATTGTGCCGTACCGCATTATAAACAGCTTGAGCCATTGGCGTGATCCGCGAGTTCTTATATTAAGTTACCCCTAATTCTAGAAAAATGAGGAATAAAACCTCGATTTATAACTCAATAAATACTAAAATATTGATGTATAAATGCGAGGGGTTTGACTCATGAAGTGGAATTGGCAGCAAAAAGATTGGCCTTTTTTTACGTATGAACAAGCATGCCTAGAGGATTTCGAGGCTAAGTTTTTGTATCAATCGGGCTTTCTGAAAGGACTTTATTCGCATATTCAGGGTGAAGAGAAGAACACACTCACCGTGGATCTCATGAGCGATGAAGCATTGAAGACTTCAGAAATAGAAGGAGAATATTTAGATCGTACTAGCTTACGCTCCTCTATTTGTCGCTGTTTCGGTTTAAAAACAGATAAACGAAGAATATTACCTGCAGAACAAGGTATTGCTGAAATGATAGTGGACTTGCATCACTCATTTGCTGCGCCACTTACACATGACATGCTTTGCAGCTGGCATCTTATGCTAGTCAGTGCCAGGCGAGATTTGGATCGAGTAGGTGCTTATCGAACTCATTCAGAGGCGATGCAAGTTGTTTCAGGACAGGGTAGGCATCGAAAAGTTCATTTCGAAGCGCCTCCTTCAAAAGAGGTGATGTATGAAATGGATCGATTTGTTAAATGGTTTAACGCCTCAGCGCCTTACTGCAAATCACCCTTGAGTGCCTTAACAAGAGCAGGTATCGCGCATTTATATTTTGTGAGTATTCACCCTTTTGAAGATGGTAATGGCAGAATAGGGCGCGCAATTGCAATTAAAGCGTTATCACAGTCCTTAGGTTATCCTGCATTTATTCTTTTATCTCATATCATTCAAAAACATAAAAAAACGTATTACAACGCGTTAGAAAAAACGAATAAATCAAATGAGCTATCAGAATGGTTGATTTATTTTTCAAAAACTATTTTGGATGCACAAGATTATACTTTGAAGATGGTTAATTTTACGATTAATAAAGCTAAGCTCTACGGCAGTGTTAAAGGGCAATTGAATGCTCGTCAAGAAAAAGTTATTCATCGACTCTTTCAAGAAGGGTTAGAAGGATTTAAAGGGGGCTTAAGCGCTGAAAATTATATTCGGATCACAGGCACGTCACGTGCCACAGCAACGCGAGATTTGCAAGACTTAGTGGATCTTAACGTGCTGCGACGAACGGGTGAACGTAAAAGTACGCGTTATTATCTTGATTTAAAATAACGGTGTGTTGCTTAGGCGATGAACGCTTGTGTAGCGCTTAATAGTCGCCTGGCGCGGGTGCGTAAATTTCTGATAAAGGCGATGGTTGGCTGACCATATTTCACACTTTTTGCCGCTGTTCCATCCGCAAGATCGGATGCAAGTAGACGCAACATATATTTATGAGTGTCATTTAACGGGATACGATCGCTCAGCCACGCTGTAGGGACGGGGTGCAGTTTATCGTTACCATAAGTGAGATTTTCGCGTAAACCATAACGAATCCAACACACTAAACGATCGTGGTCAATAGGGGGCATGCCTTTGTGAAAAGCATACGTATCTGCAAGAAATACGGCGCCTGCCCTACCTGTAATATTCTGTATTTGAGACGCAAATAATTTTTCATAACGCTTACCTCTGTAGTAACCATTATGTTTTAAGTGGGGTAATAAAAATGTATTTGCCAGCGCGTGATCGTTACCAAGTAAGTGCAGCAGCTGTTGATCATCATGCGTCCTGGTAATAAAACGATGTTGCCCGCCTTTGCTGCCCCCTTCAACATCTGTTAAATAGATAAATAAAGCTAAAAATTTATAATCATCGATGTCGCGATGATAATCTTGCGCAACGCCTGCGGCATGTCCTGGGAAAGACCACTAGGTGTTAAAAGAATAAATAGTTGGTGTGCAACCAAGATAACGTTGCACTAAGCCCAAAATGGCGGGATGAAAAGCTAATTCTAATAAATGGGGGCTCAAGATGACTTCATGAAAAGGGTAAGAACCAAATGCAAATTGACGCGCGGCTTTGCCCAAGGGGCGGCGCTGGCCATCGCTTTGCGCGGGCACGTGGCCATTGTAAACGGGGATAGGCGTAAAGTAATTGACGATGTCTTTTACTTGGGCATTATTTAAAAATAAATTATCAAGCGAAACAATGCCGGCTTGCTGCAGTTGCGAAAATTGGGCTTCATCATAAGCGCGTTCAGTTTTCGGAATAGATTGATTGATGAGGTGGGCGATGTCAGCGGCAAGTTTTGCTTTGGTATCGCCGCTACAATCCATTTCAGTGATGTCGCGGGTGATGTTGGCAATAAGATGATTGAGTTCAGTATGCATAGGAGTAGAGACACCTCTTAAACAGTAAGCGTTCATGAAAAGCTGTTTCTCATCTTCCCAAGATGGATTGCTTCGCTGCGCTCGCAATGACGGCCCGGAGGGAAAAGTAGCTCGCAATGACGGCCTGGAGGGAAAAGTGGCTCGCGATGATGACCCGGAGGGAAGAGAGCATCATCGTGCTTAAGTTGACATCATTGCGTGAACACTTACCTTAAACATGTAAATCGTTTTTTCTTACACCCACAGCAAACAAGCACACGGCATAAAGTAGGGTGCCCAGTATCAACCAAGCCAAGAGCCTGATGAGCCGTTCACCTGCATGCCATGCGGCCCATTGCTCAATGGGGTGGGCTGCGTGCCAAAAGAGAAATCCTATGACGAGGTTGGCAAAAGCCAGACGCGCTAAAAATTTAAACCAATGCTTGCCAGGCTTATACACGCCATGCTTATTAAGCAAATAAAGCAACATTAAAACGTTAAACCATTGCGCGCAAGAAGAGGCAAGCGCTAAGCCTGCGTGGGCAAGTGGGAAAATTAAAATAGCATCTAACGCTACATTGACGACGACAATAAGAAAACCCAGTTTAACGGGCGTTTTAATATTTTGTTTGGCGAAAAAGCCATTCACGAGCAATTTTCCTAGCATAAAAGCAGGCAAGCCAATGGCGTAAGCGATGGTGCTCTTTTGTGTCATCAAGACATCTTCTAGATTGAATTTGCCGTATTTAAACAAGCTGATGATGAGTGGGCCTGCCATGAGCCATAAAGTCACTGCGGCCAGCGTGCCCACTAATAAATTGCAACGAATGCCCCACTCAAAGGCTTTTTTAAATTCTTCAAAGGACTTAGAGGCATGTTGGCGCGATAAGTGTGGCAATACCACGGTGGCAAGTGCCACCGCAATGACGCCTTGTGGAAATTGCATTAAGCGCTCTGAAAAATAGAGCCAGGTGATGCTGCCAATGGGTAAGAAGGAGGCAAAAATAGTGGTGACGAGCACGCTGATTTGTCCAACAGAGGCACCAAAAATAGCGGGTAACATGAGTTTTAATACGCGTTTAACACCCGGATCGCGCCAAGAAATGCGAGGCATGGCGAGTAAGTCTAATTTTTTTAAAAAGGGTGCAAGAAAAAGAATTTGTAATAGACCTGCGACAAACACTGCATAAGCTTGGCTTTCAACAGGAATCCGCATGTGAGGCGAAAGGTAAATGGCAGTGAAAATCATGCAGATATTGAGGATGGACGACGTAAAAGCGGGCGCAAGAAATCGCCCAAAGGTATTGAGCACGGAGGCCATGTAAGCCGAGAGTGACAGAAAGAAAATAAAAGGGAAGGTGATGTAGAGCATACTCACGGCGAGATGAAAGCGATGCGGTTCAGCATTAAAACCAGGTGCAAAGAGATTGATAACCACCGGTGCGCCCAACATGCCTAAGATACAAAAAGGAATTAAAACAGCGCTAAGACACCCTGAAATATGGCTG
>Ga0209515_10006265_pt1 | contig 14928 bp, 21 predicted proteins | sample Subgroupgradi54m_FD_187454 | JGI IMG/M metagenome (GOLD analysis project Ga0209515, IMG submission 187454) | Subsurface groundwater microbial communities from S. Glens Falls, New York, USA - GMW60B uncontaminated upgradient, 5.4 m (SPAdes)... ...
ATCGCTTGCAGCGGTAGCGATGCCCCACGGTCTGGTAGATGCGATAGCTCCGACAGCGTGTGCAGAATTTACGCCCATTTTTCCACACCAGATTTCGCAGGTATTTCCGGGCCTTCCGCTCGGTCTGAATCCGACGGTAGAACGCATCGGCTGGAACCATGCCACCACTCTACCAGTGGTGTCAAATCCTTGCTAATCACCAAACTTTTTCTTTTCATCTGCTTTAAACGGGTCAGACAGAGCCCAATCAACTATTTCACGCTCGGTGTCAAAATAACACTTCGGTGGTTTGAAGGGGTGCTTAGATAGATCGTGCTCAGAATACGCCATAGGGTATTTGAGAACAGCTAGTATTAACCGTCGCGTTGGGTCAATTCCCTTTTTGGAAAACCGTTTTTCTAAACGAGTCAAGATGCGCAATGTTTGTCCATTCCCTTCAAACCCACCTCTATAACAGGTCCGCATTTTGGCTTGGAGAGCTTCTTCCCCTGCATGGCCGAACGGCGGATGCCCAAGATCATGAGCATAACAAGCGGCGACGATCAGTTCCGGCGAAGGCAGCCACTTGAAAACTGGGTGTTCCTTATAAGCATCTTTGAACTGTAGAAGCAGCCCCTCGCCGATTTGGGCAGTCTCAATCGAGTGGGTAAGGCGTGTGCGGTGGAAGTCGCCTTCGCCAACACCCATAACCTGCGTCTTGGCTTGCAGGCGGCGAAAGGCAGCAGAGTGGATAATTCTAGCGCGGTCTAATTGATACTCGTCGCGACAGTCGTCCGGACGACGTGTTCCTACCTTCCAATAACGCGTCCTGAACTCGCTATCGATTGGCGTGGAAGCGCTCATCCATGCCCGCTCAGCTTCTTTAGGAACTCCGGCGCCATCCTGCGCCAGTGCCACGTAGTCGGCCGTAGGTCGTGATGTAGAGAGCTATTCCTTTCAAACACGGCCGTTCCGTAAAAACTCGTCTTTCTATTCCCTGACCGAGAGAAGTGCACGTTACTACTCAATCGGCTGCTTACAGCCTGGACACGTGCTCGTTCCAGCCAGAAGACCTACGGTTGTGCCACAGTTACTGCAGTGAAAATCTGCATACACGTTCTTGCCTAGCCTTGCGGCAGAGATATATTCGTTGGTTTTGTGTTGTAGTTCGGAAGGTGCGCTCTGCTGCACAGATCCGATGCTCTCTTTCACAGATTTAAGTTCGCCTTCAAGCATGCCTCTTAGTAATTGTACTTCTGCTGACTGCTCATACTGCTTGCTTTGAATTTGCAGGATGAGTTCATTTATCCGTTGCCATTTTTCCTGGTCACCTGAATACTTTTCCTTTACGACCTCATACCACCAATCTCGCATTTGCTTTATTTCTTTTCGCTTTTCCGAGTTTGCTCCAAAGCGATCGTGGCAATTCTGACAAAGAGGCGCCGCGTTCTCGATGTCGTCGGGACCTCCGTCTGATTGCGGAACGATGTGATGGACATCGATTCCGATCTCGTGACACCGACAGCAACGAAAAGCTGCCTTTTTCTTCACTTCAAGCTTTTGCTTTTCCGAAAAAGACATCCCTTTATCGACCGCCCTTTGAGAATTTCGGTGACATATTACCCATCTTCTGATCGTTCAACTTCTTGAGGAATTCCAGGAACACATGATCTAATTACCCTCAAGGCCATTCAGCTTCTTCAGCGCCATCTTGCGCCAGTGCGAGATACCGCCAGCCATTATGTCGCCAACCAAATACTTTTCCCATTCTACTGAACACCGAGTGCCACAGTGTGTGATCAGGAAAATCCGGTGCCGTGCTAAATAGTGCCGACTCCAATTAGGCCGGCACCACCCTTTTCCCATAACTATCGGATGTAGAAGACCGAGTTGACCGTTCGCTTGCCGATGTGCTCGCTTTTCCGCCAGCGGAATCCGGTGCCGTGCTAAATGGTGTCGACTCCGTTTAGGCCGGCACCGCTCTCCCCTCCCAAGGATTTTCCCCTCAAATGGTCGGGCGGCTGGCTTGCTTCGCTTGGCGGTAGGCTTCGACCTCGTCGCGGTGCGTGCGCAGCACGGTGATGATCTCCTGGACGTTGTCTTTGTCGTCGTCCGTCAGCTTGAGCCGCTGCGTGCTGCCCAGGTCGTCATGCAGGAAATCCCGCAGGGCAAATCCCGCGAGGAAATCGGCGGCCTCGACCGGGTGCACATCCCACGAAATGCCAAACACCAGGAACGTCACGTCGGCCCCTACCGCCCAGTAGTCGCGCATCTCTTGATAGACCGGGTCCGTCGGCCGGTGCAAGCCGGCTTGATGATACGAGCCGGTTTGCACGCCGGAGGTGCCGAGCTGGCCCGCGTTGACGGTTTGCGCGCCGGCCGCGATGAGATTGAGGCCCGCCTCCGCGTTGCCCAGCAGGCCCAGCGAGCGCTTGGTGTGCCACCCGAGTCCGGCCACGGCTCTGGCCCCACCGCCGATCTGCACGGCACGCGTGACATGGTAATTGAGATACAAGCCCGGCCCGAGGTGGACGTCGAATCCAATGACGTCCAAGAGATCCAGCACGCGATCCGGTACATAAAAGAGGATCCGCTTGCGCAGGCTTGGCGTCGCGCTGATCCGCTTGTATCGGTTGACGCCAAGCTTTGAGGGCATGATAAGCGAAGGGTTGGCGGTTCGGGCGCCGTGCTGAAGCTCAACGATGTCGGGATTCGTCGGATCCAGCGTCGCGGCGGCCTGGATCACTTGCTGCATCTCGACGTCTTCGCCGCGCTGCAGGTGCGCTTTGGCGAGCGCGACGTTCTGGCTGACCAGCGCATCCAGCTTGCTGGAACCCACCGGTGTGGTGGCGCACCCGGCTGCCATCACACCGATCAATGCCACCACGAGCAGATACGCGTTGGACATCCTCCCCCGCAATCCCTTCATACTCCCCCCTCCTTGCGACATCCCACGCTACACGACCTTGGCTCCTTTTAGGACGCCCGGTCACGAGAATCAAGATGCGAACGGTTCATAGGTTCTCGACGATTGAGGACACGCGAGGAGGTGGGATGAAGGCGGTTGGACATGACCGAAGCATTATACGTCGACGGAGCGGCGAGTAGGAAACTTCGAGGCGGCGGTCTGGGGCTCCAGGAGTCGAGCCAAGCGGAGCGCAAGGCGGGGACCGCTGGCCGTGTCCTCGTGCTTGAAGAAGACGAAGGCCTCGCGCCAGGAGCGTTGCTTCACGCGGCGGGCGATTGAGGCGAGCTCGGCGGTGGTGTAGCGGACGCGGCGGAGCTTCAGGAGGCCCCACGCCGCGGTCTCGATCAGCGGACAGTCTTGCACGTCGGCGTCGTTGAAGCAGAGGGCGATGCGACGGCGGCGCAGCCGGTTGAAGACGTCCTCGTCGAACCACGACGGATGCCTGAACTCGAAGGCGCAGCGTCGGCGTGAGGGAAGGAGCCTCAGAAACGCATCGAAGCGATCCAAGTCCTTCTTGAAACTGGGCGGCAGTTGGAAGACCAGCGCCCCGAGCTTCGGGCCCAACAGACCTGTGACCGACAGGAAGCGGCTCAAGTCCGGACCCACGTTCGACAGCCGGGCAAGGTGCGTGATGCGCCCGGGCGCTTTGAACGAAAACGAGAATTTGGCCGGCACCTGCTTCGCCCACGTCTTCAGCACGGCGGGACGCGGCATCGCGTAGAACGAGCTGTTCACTTCCGTCGCGTCGAACCGCGCAGCGTAGTAGGCCAGCCGCTCATCCGCCGGCAGCGTCTTGGGGTAGAACTTCCCAGCCCACTCGTCGTAGCCGAATCCGCTGGTCCCGAGCCGGACGCGCATGCCGACAGGAGCGTTATAACTTGCGCCGATAGCGCGCGGTCATGAATCGATGCCACGCGCCATCCTCGCCCAGCGTCTGCGATGAGAGCACGTGATGCTCGTCGTTGTGAACTTCGATGATCTCCCGAAACTTTGCGGTCTTGCCGTCACCGGCCATGCCGGGGCCCTCGGTATCGAGGGTCAGCACCTTGCCGGCCGCATCCAGCGCGCCGTCATACACCCACATATGCGTCATCAACGAGTCGACCCACGTGCCCACAAAACGCTTGCGCTGCGAATCATAGCCCAGCGTCAGCATCGTCGTCACGGGCGTGCCGTCCGGCATCTGGCCGTGGCCCTCCATCATGATCCACAGCCCGCCCAGCGGCCGCACGCGCGTCGTCCCCTTGAACCGGTGCGGCGGCTGGCCCGGCGCCATCGTCGCTTCGCCCTCAAATGTCCACTCGCCGACGAGCTGCTGCAGCCACGCGTGCTCCTGCTGCGGTTCGGCTTTCGGAGGCATCTGCTGTTCCGTCTCGTTGGTCATCGTCTGGTCTCCTTCATCGTTAGGAACCCTGTTTAGTGCTGATCATCCGGGTCCGCCATTTTCTTGAGGACCATAGCGATCGTCTCAGCATCGATGTTGGCGGTTTTCATCAGCGCGGCAGCTCGCTTGAAATCCTCGGCGTCGACCGCTTCCATAAACGCATCGACTTTGTCCATTCGGGCGAGCTTCTCGAGAACCAGGGTGCCTTCGAAATCGCTCTCGTTCATTCGCTGCCTCTCGTCGCCAGTATGAGCTCGTCCTCGGGGTGAGGAGTTACGCGGCTCGCCCCGCATAGGCTTGCTGCAACGTCTTGATGTCGAGCTTTTTCATCTGGAACACGGCTTGCATCACGCGCTGCGATTGTTCGGGAGTACCCTCGGTCATCATCTTCCCCAACACCGTCGGCACGATTTGCCACGAGAGGCCGTACTTGTCTTTCAGCCAACCGCACTGCACTTCTTGGCCGCCTTGCGACAGTTTCTTCCACAGCTCGTCGAGTTCCGCCTGCGTCTCGCAGTTGACCACGAACGAGATGGCCTCGGTGAATGTGAAGTGCGGCCCGCCGTTGAGCGCGATGAACTCTTGCCCAGCGAGCTGGAAGACCACGGTCATGACGCTGCCTTTGGGTCCTGGGCCTGCGTCGCTATAGCGAGTCACGTGCGTGATCTTGGAATTCTTGAAGATCGACACATAAAACTTCGCGGCCTCTTCCGCATTGTCATTGAACCACAGAAACGGCGTGATCTTTTGTCGGACGACTGAGCTGGTCATGGTGTGTGGACTCCTTGAGGAAAGCGATCGGCCACGAGGTGTAAAAATAGGGAAAAATAGGGGACGGTTCTTGTTTTCGGGCTCAAGAAATCAGAACCGTCCCCATTCTTCCTCACCCCGCTCCGTTACGCGGACGCTCGCGCAGTGCGTGTCGCCTGCTTCGCGTAATTGGGCATGCCTTGGAAATCGATGAACACGACCGGTTCCTTGCCCACGACCCACGCATCGTGGCCGGCTGGCACCATCACGACCTCACCCGCCTTGGATTCCCATTCTGCCCCATCATCCATGCGGACTCGCATCGTGCCCGAGACCTGGTAACCGAAATGCGCGGCCTCGCAGCTGTTCGTCTTGGCCAACGGCTTGACACACGTTGACCATCGCCAGCCTGGCTCAAACGTGGCGCGACCGATCGTCGCGTCGCCCAGCGTGACTACCTCCACTTTCCCCTTGTCGAACTTCCTGATTTCCTCCGGCTTGCTGAAGCTTTTTGATCCCGTCGTTGCCATGTCAATGCCTCCTTTTCTCTCGATGTTCCCGTCCAGCACCAATGTCTCCTGCTCTCATCCGAGTGCTCAGCTCGGCCACCAGTCCCAGCCCGATTAACATCCCCGTGCCCGGCTCGGGAATCGGCTGCGAGTGAATCGTCAGCGTTGTCGGGCCGAGTCGCATGACGCCCGGCCCGGTCTGCACCGCGCGCAAATACTGCGGATCCGCCATGGTCAGAATGTGATGATTCACGAATGTAGTCGAACAAGCAATTGTACTACCGTTGTGTAGTAGTGCCGCCATCGGCCGGCCGGAGGTCAAGAGCTGCGGGCTCTTCTGCATGTTAACGCATCCTTCGGGCCGCATAGGCGAACGGCAAGAAGTACTTCTTCCAAGAGGCTTCTGTGGATGCAGAGGCGTTGCTTTCCATAAAGTCACCAACCAGCGCTTCTCTGACGCGAGCGAGCTCTTTGAGTCGCGCGGAGCTCCGAGCGGTCGCTAGCGTTAAGTCAAGCAACTCAAGGGCACGCTCGAATGCTCGCTCCGCATAGGGAGCATTCTTCTTGGCGCGCCAGTTCAGCGCGCGTTCGACCTCACTGCCCACATTGGCCATCTGCTCGAGGAATGTCAGCTGGCTCCAGCGCCCCGCAGCAAGGTCTTTGTGCTGATAGGTCATCGAGGAATCCGCTTCTCAACGATGGTCACGATTCGCCGGCGGATCGCGTCGTCTTCCACGCCACGGCTTTTGTTGGCTTGCGAGGGACGCATATTGATCATCGAATCGAACTCGATGAACTGGTCCGCTGGCGCCTCCGGGTACAGATTGATGCCCCAGAGATGCCGCTGCTCAGAACCGTCCTCAAGCAGCGCGGCTTCCAAATCCGCATGAAGCTCCGCATCCACCGCGAGGAGCTCCCGATCCACATCGACCACCGCTTTCACGAAATCACCAAACATCTGGGCGGCCATCTGCCTCAGATCATCAAACTTCAACGTGTCCCTGATGATCATGTCTTACGCTTCACCAGAAACCCGACGAACGCAGACTGACGGGGTTCCGGCAACCTGCTCTCACGAGGAGGCAAAGACCCGGGATCGGCGCGTTGTGGACGACGAACTCCCACCGTACTTCTTGGCGGCCTGAACGATTGACGGGACGGCCTTGTCCATGTCGGCTTGATTCATAATCGGAATGAACTCGACGTTCGCCTTCAGCGAAAGCCAGAGCGGCTCGGCGATCGCGGGCGTCTGCGACGCGTCCTTGACATTCGTGATGAGGTAGATCGTCCGCTGCCCATCCTCGATGGCAAAGTACGCCGCTTCCGGTTTGATGTCGCTGAGGATGCTTTCCAGACGCTTGCCGAACTGCGGATCTCCGACCAATTCGTTGCCTGCCTCCACCGGGATCGTCGCTTTCACCAAGAATCGCATCTCACACCTCTGTTCGTGGTCACTCCACACGACGCTGTCAGTCCCACCCACGTGGCACTGACTCCGCATCGCTCGATGCGCACGCGCCGTTAGTTCCCGACATTGACTTTCGAATTCTTGGCGCCGACTTCCATATAGTCCATGGCATTGCACTCCGACAGGATCTTGTTGTGGACGGCGGAGTAGGCCATGTTCAGTTCTTGCTGGTCGGCCTTGGTGAGGAACTTGAAGTACCCCTGCGCATCGGCTGGATTGGGCGGAGTCGGCTGGTCCAAGCCGGCCTGTTCTGCAGCCCGCCACGCGGTGATCCACGCTTCCAAATTCTGGCCGTCCTGCCCCGAGACTGAGCCGCGCTTGGTGGCGAGCCGGTCGGCCGTCTGCTTGGCGCGGAAGCCTTTGATCCGGTCGAAACACGAGACCACGCCGCCCCGCTCCATGTAGTCGGCCGTGGTCGCTCCGAGCCCCGCCGATCGCGAGCCGCCAGTCGGCGCCCTCATGGGATGCGCGTCCATCCACGCCTGCGCCGCGTTGGCCGCGTCGGCAGCCTGGGCCGGCGCGCGCTGCGCGCTTTCCCTGGCTTCGGCTTGCTTCTGAGCGGTCCTGCTCGTGGCCACGCTCCAATTCGACTTGGCTGAGCCACCATTGCAGCTGGCCATGATCTGCTGACTGCGGGTCGCCTGTTCCTGGGCCATCGCAATCTGATCGTCCGGGGTCAGGCGCGTCATGTAGCGCATGGGGTTCTTCGGATCCGGCGATTGGGGCATGCTCGTCGCCCCACCCTGCGCCGCAGCCCGCACCACGGCGATGTCCTCGTCCCACGCTTGGCGTTCTTGCGCCGACAGATTGGGCATGGTTTGAAGTCTCTTTTCCATCCGCTCAGCCATCAGCTGCCACCGCAACCCCTGCACCTGGGCCAAGCAGTTGTCCTGCCGTGGCCGCGCCGCCGGCTGCTGGGTGGGAGCTGGCGTGGCATGCAGCAGATCAGGCAACGCCACGCGCGTATCACTCGCGGGCCGCCGCCGTCCGCTGGGATCTGCGAACTGCGACATGCCGCCGTACTGCGCTTCACATTTCTCGTGGACCTCGCTTGCGAACCGGTTGTTGGCGCCGCTGATCTCCATCTGCTCGTCATCGGTCAGCTCGAGGAGGTAGCGCTGAGGATTCTTCGGATCGGGGGCTGGGACCCGCTGGCCGTCTGCCTTCGCGTTGAGCCACTGGATGTCGGCTTCCATGTTGCCCCGCTCCTGGGCCGAGAGGTTCGAGGACTGGGCCAATTTGCGCTGCAGGACCTGCGCGGTGAGCTTTTCCTGAGCGCCCGAGGTCTGTGCCATACAGCCGTTGTAATCCGTCAGTCCGTGGAGATTGGTGGCCCCCAATCCGGCCGACAACGAACCTCCGTCGCCGGACTGGACTTGCCCGGCTTGCGCCTGCCGTTGGCTGTTCTGCTGCATCCCCTGCGAGGCGTCGTTCATCTTCTTGGTCGCCTCGTTGAGTTTGTCGAGCAGACCTGCCGAGGCGCCGACGGGGGCGAGCATGACGGCGACACCGACAAGCGACAACCGCGCAGCGTGCTTCATCGTTCTCCTATTGGTTACGGACGCACCCGATCAAGGTTACCAACACGATAAGGAGTCAATCGCAACCGTCATGTAATAGTGGTCCTATCGAGCAGCCGTAGGTTTGGCGAATACCGTTCTTGTCATCGAAAGCTCATTATAACGTCAGGAATCTTGCATGTGGAACGACTCGCTCAGTGACAGCCATCGACAGCTAAGCAAACGGTCAAGCTGGCCAATAAGCTCTTGCAATATCCAGCCATCCAGTCGTCAAAGATATGGTCATGAAAGCAATCATATCGTCATAGACTAGCCTAACTGCTGTCATACAGATAATCATACGATGTGGCACGCTTTGTCATCTTGACACGATGTCCTCTCGCATTATCATGGTTGATGAATCGCTTGATAACATACATGACGCTACTCAGAGTACTTTCATGGACCATTAAACATGACACCTCGTCTGACAGACGCCAGACGATATGTTCTCTGCGAAAGCTCCAGCGCGAAATCGGGGATTTGCCGATCCGTAGCCTAACCCACATGGAGGAGGTGCTGACAAGGATTCCAAAAGCCAGACGTTGGGAAAAATCACGAGTGAAGTGGGCTTACCTGCGCTGCAGGATGGACTGAGATGAATTTGTACCCGATGACACATGGAAAGGCAGGCTATGAAATCAAACTGGGACGACGTTGTGCGGTTCGGCGACAAGGCGGTTAGTATTAACAAATACCGAGGTGGCACCGCTGCGGCAGTCAAAGTGCTCATCAAGGACGTCGGCGATCTGCTGCAGTCTGATGAGCCGCGTGAGTATGAATATATCATCGAGAACGTCGAGGAAATTCTCAACCGCAATAAGCGTGATTGGAAAGGTCCCACTTTCTCTGTGTACTTCAACGTCTTCAAGCGCCTCCTAAATGACTTCCGGGAGACAGCGGGCAATCCGTACAAGATAAAGTCGTCAGCAGTTCGGGGCTCACGGAAGCGTGCCGAAACTTCGAAGCAGGCCGCCGGTGAGGTATCTGGGAATGGAGTTCTCGATCTTCCCAGCAAAGGACATCGGATTGCAATCGATCTACCTAAAGGGCCCATAACCGTGACTTTGCCCTACGGAATTACGACGAAGGATTGGGAGCACGTGAAAACTCTGGTGGACAATCATGTTCGGTACCTGCTGGAGTCACAAATCAAAGAGGAAGTGCTCACCAATTGAGACATATAAGACACCGAAGAGGAGGGCTGGAAAGTCCTCCTCTTCTTTTTTTCATACACTTGATTCGTTTCCTCTATGGGTCCGAAACAGCATCTAGACTCCACTCCTTCCGACAGACAAGGCACAGCGCACCGACGTTATCGCGACACTTCGCTGAACCTTACTCAGCCAATTCCCTATTAGTGAGACGCGTTTAGCAAGCCGCAGGTTTGCGGAATCCTGATCTCTCCCTCTATGCCTGCCTGACACGCCGGCGGCGCCCGGCCGCCAGCATGCCGATCAGGCCGGTGGCCATCAGAACCGCGGATGCCGGCTCCGGGACGACGCCAAGAGGTTCGAAGGAAGTCCTGAAGTCAAGACCGACGTCGGTATTGCCCCAGATGAGCGTCTGCCCATCCGGCAGGGGCGCATCGAGAAACAGCGCCATCAGCGCGGGGTCATAGGTCGCAGGGATCCCGTTGGTCTCCAGCAGATCCTGCAGCCCCATGAGCACGTCGAGGTCAGACGTCCCGTCCCGCGGCATCACCGTCGCGACGAACTGATCGTCGAGACCAAACTCGACAAGGGACGGCTCCCCCAGCGGGTCGAAGCCGGTCGCGAACGAGGGCCCAAAGGCGCGATCGAGGCTGACTTTGGCGCCTGCGGAAGGCTGCGGTCGCGCTCTCGGCACGAAGTTGCCGCCATTTCGCGTCTCGCCGGCCAGGCCCGGTTCGACGATCTGAATGGGGTTGCCCTGTTTTTCCGTCACGCCCTGGATGACCAAGGAGCCGAACGGGGCGTCAAGGCCCGGCACGTTGACGTCGCCCACCCGGATCGTCCTGTTCTTCACGGTGGTGAATCCGGCGCCGGCTTTCTCTTCGGGCTTCGTCAAGTTAAACGCCGCGTTGATCGCCGCGGCGATCGCGTCGGCCTTTGCGCGCGACGCTTCTCCTTGCTTCGTCAATATTCTCTGGGCGTAATCCCGCACCGGTTCATCCTTGTCTCTCGTCGGGGTTTCAAAGGCCTTGATGTTACTGATCGCGATATCCTTGGTCACCGGTTTGCCTTTGACGATCAGGGTGACTTTCAGCATCAAGGGCTTATTCGGCGGCTCCGTGCTTCCTAACGGCGTTCCGACCGGTTTGATCTCAAAGCTCCCCGTGGAGTCGGCAGCCAGCGCGAACGCGGGCGGCAGACCGCACGAGAGGCCAATCCCCAGCACCAGCGCCATGAGCGATCGCATGCGCAGCGTCTCCGGTTTCATGACTCCGTGTCAGACATGTCGCCAAGCCCCATGTCACGTCTTCATGCCCGTTCAGCTTCCTCAACAACTTCAGCGCCATCCCGAGCCGGCGGGACATTCGGCCAGCCGCAGGTTTGGACAAAAATGGTCTTGGACATCAGAAGCTCATTATACGGTCGGAGGAGAGCTAAGGATACGAGGGTCTTGCCGGGAGCCTCGAGGAAGGATTCAAGGAGGGCGTTAGCCGGTGCTATTTGGGACACTGCGGAGTTTCTTGAGGCACTACGTTGGAATGGGTTCAGGCTTCTGCGTCTGTGGATTGTTGACAACGACGCGTCGGATCAGGGCGGCCCATGGAACATAGGGTCGCGAACGCTGTAGATCCACACCGCTCTCCCGTACAGAATCACCGACCACGGAATCGCCGCGCCGAGGATCAGGCACAGCCACACGACCCAAGGATGCTTGGCCGCTTTCAACGCCATGATCACGCCGAGGATCGTCGTGAAGAGGAATCCCAGCGCCATCGCCAGCACGAGGACGCGAAATGGACCTGACCCTTTCCGAGCGGTCGAGGTGCCTTTCGTATGGATGGCTGAGAGGTCCATCACCAATCTGGAGGGCTGATAGCCCGACTTCTTGGGCTCGTGAAGTCCCAAGACCTGCCCAGTTCCGGTGATGACGAAGAAGATGAGCAGCGGGGCGAAGGCGCAGCTGACGTACGTATGCATCGTGCGAAGCGCGCGCAGGTCCATCAGTGGCTACCAAGCAGCCTCATGGCCATCGAAGACATCCCGTTGAGGGCGGGAAAAAGAGGGGACGGTTCTTCTGTGCGTTCAAGCAAGAAGAACCGTCCCTTGGTTTCCACTGCAAGGCCGGCCCGGCGACTGGAGCGCAATGATCGCAAAGAGCCCGGACGAACGAGGCCGGCCAAGGAACGGCTACTTGGCTGCGCAACAGACGCTGCTGGGGCTATTGCTCACCGAGCTGGTATTGGCGTTGAGCATCGGCTCGGCTGTGCCGTCTGGATCGCCTGGGAACGAGCCGACCGACTCTGAGATCCCCGTCAACAGCGTTCGGACAGCCGGGTCTTTGGCGTTCCCCGTGACCTTGCCGGCGGCGTTGACCGGCCGGCCGTGTTGCGCGATCCACAGCGCCACGGCACCGGCCACATGCGGCGTAGCCATACTCGTGCCGCTAAGAGTCGTATACGCGGACCCAATGTACGTCGAATTGATCCGGACGCCGGGGGCGATGATGTCCACGTCCTGGCCGAAGTTGCTGAACGTGGCGAAGGTGTCGTCTGGGCCGTATTGCGTAGCGTCGCCCGTGCCGTTGGGCTTGCCGTCGGAATCAGCCAAGGCCGACACGGTGATGACTTCATCATAGGCCGCCGGGCTGAAGTCCTTCGCATCGGCGGTGCTGTTGCCGGCTGCGACAACGTACACAACACCCGCGTCGACAGACTTGCAGATCGCCCGGTGGAGCGCGTCGAGGTTGGTGTTCCCGCAGTTTCCGTCGTCGGCGTTCGTGAACGAGCCGCCGAGGCTGAGATTCGCAACGGCGATCTGGTTGGCGTTCTTGGTGACCCAGTCGATGCCACTGATCACCTGGCTCCAGGTGCCGCTGCCATTGCGGTTGAGGACCTTGACCGCGTAGAGCGAGGCCGAGGAGGCAACACCCAACACGCCGACGCTGTTGTTTCGCGCCGCGACGATCCCGGCGACGTGCGTCCCGTGGCCGTTGTCGTCGTTGGCGCTGGAGGTGCCCTTGACGAATGTAACTTGTCCCGCGATGGGGCTCAGGTCCGGATGGTTGAGCTGAATGCCGGTGTCGATAATCGCGACGCCGACGCCGGCTCCCTCGTTGAGGTTCAGCTCCGCGTCCACCCGATCAATTCCGGTGGGAAGCGTCTGGGCCTGCGCCACGACACTGCCCGTATTGGAGGAATTGCCCGCCGAGTCGGGCCGATCGAGTGCATAGGCCAGGCCATCCTGTTGAATGAAGAGGATCTCAGGCTTGTCGGCAATCTTCGTCACGGCCGCCTCTGAGCCGTGCAGAACCACGCCTCGTAGCGCATGATAATATCGTTCGCCGGTTTGGCCGCCCGTCTCTCGAGCCAACTGATCGGCCACCGCGTCCGGATCGACGTCATCCCGCAGCACGACGATCCACTGCCCCTCTACGGCATCCCGCCCTGATCGCGGCGCCACTTTCGGGTGGGCATCCGCATTCGAGATGCCGACCATCAACACAAACACCAGTGCCGCGAGTCCCCGTCCGGTTCGATGTGTCATGGCTGTCCCCCCTGGTTGATGAGTTGAAATGAGAAATTACCATATTTCGATTGCTGTGTCAATGACTGATCAATGACCCGACCGACGAGTCTGGAAAAATAGGGGACGGTTCTTATTTGCGTTCAAGAAATAAGAACCGTCCCTTGGGTTCCATAGCAAATCCTACAGCTCCACCGACCATAAGTAGTACCCAATTATCGGTGTGACCCTTTGAGCATTGAGGCGGCCGGTCCAGCACGATAAGTACGATAGATAGAAGAAGATATGCCAAAATAAGGCCAAAGGATCGGCTGTATCTTGTCCAATAACCGACCAATGCGTTCTTGGCGGCATCAGTGTGCATCCGCCGGCATGCCTGAGCCAGAGGAACCCTTCATAGAATGCCGGCACCACCATGCCATGCTCTTCTGGGGCTCATCGGTAAATATCGCGGCGGTGGCCTACGTCGATGATCAAGACCAGCAATTCCGAATGCCGAATCAGGTAGATGATCCGATAGCTCCCCACACGATAGGAATATCGACTCTTCAATGCACCCTTGAGCGGCTTGCCTTGAAACGGATCGCGCGTCAGATCATCGAACGCCTGAGCGATACGTTGGAAGAGAGCGGGCTCGCGTTCCGCCATACGGCGGACGATGCGCTCCGCTTGAGTGGAAAGTTCAACTCTATAAGCGGCCAAGGGACGCCTTGATGTCCGACCACGACCTGGTCTTGCCCTTACGAATAGCTTCCTCACCCTTCCGGATGCCCGCCATCGCCTCAGGATCGGCGAGAATATCCAACGTTTCCATCAACGACTCATAGTCCTCAACGCTCAGCATGACGACAACAGGCTTGCCTCGTTTCGTCACGACATATCGGTCCAGCTTTCCATCGATGCGGGCAATGACTTTTGGAAGCTCCGGCCGTAATTCTTTCAGGCTCACCGTATTAATCATGGGACGCCCTCCTTTGGCGGTAGTATACACTAGATAGTATACTACTCAAACTGGCGCGCTGATCAGCCAGCGCACGAACTGCCTGTAATAGGGCAGCCCTTTGCCAACCGTAGGTCTGTAGGAATCATCCTGACGACGCAGACTGCCCGCGAGCAAAAATAGGGGACGGTTCTTATGTGCGGTCAAGCAATAAGAACCGTCCCTTGGTTTCCCGGAATCTTCGGGAAAAGTCGTTGCCCTGCGAAGCAGATGGCTTCCGCCGTGCTGACCCACGCGTTGTATCCATGTAACGTGATGAGCCACTCAATCACCGTCGTGCCGCCGTCGGCCGGCCAGATGCCTGGAGAGCAACGAACTCCTCACCCGCGCAGGTCAACTTTTCTTCAATGCGCCCTTAAACCAGGACGTCGAGGCTTGCCCCTTCTCAGTGGACACCACGGTGCCTTCAACCTGGTCCCCCTTCACAGCGCCCTTCCACTGCATGGTCCCGCCGTCGGTGCTCACCGTCTTGGCGGTAAATTCCACGGCATCGCCTTTGGATTCGGTCCGGTAGGCGCCCTTTCCGTACCCGAAGCTCGTGCACAGCGTCGACTCAAATGCGCCGTCCTTGAACACAAAGGTGTCCGGTTGGCTGTCCGTCTTGCCTTGCTGTCCGATCTCGCCGCTAAAGGCCT
>Ga0209515_10006266_pt1 | contig 14923 bp, 13 predicted proteins | sample Subgroupgradi54m_FD_187454 | JGI IMG/M metagenome (GOLD analysis project Ga0209515, IMG submission 187454) | Subsurface groundwater microbial communities from S. Glens Falls, New York, USA - GMW60B uncontaminated upgradient, 5.4 m (SPAdes)... ...
GACCGGCGCGTTCAGCGACACCGGCGATCACGAGCTCGTCCAGCGTCGCCTCGCGCTGACGTACCGTCTCTTCGCGCTGATCCTCGCCGGCGTGTTCGTGCTGGTCACGCTGGTAGCGAGCTCGTTCTCGCCGCAGCGGGCGGTCGCCCTCGAAGGGCCGCAGCTCGCCTACCTCGGCGCCGTCGTCGCGGTCACGGTCGCCTGGCTGCTCTGCCGCGGACGAACCTTGCCGCTGCGCGCGCTCTCGCTCATCGACGGAGGTTCGCTGTTCGCGCTGGTCGCGCTGGTGTCGCTCGCCGCGACCTACGCGCCGGCCGAGCTCCGCCTGGAGCACCTGAACGCCACCCTCTTCGCGATCGTTGTGATGTCGTGAAGGTCCTGGACTTCGGCCTGGTGAAGGAAGTTGGCCATCAGGATCCGACCGTCACCTCGCCCGACACGATCGCGGGCACGCCACTCTTCATGGCCCCCGAAGCCATCACGAGCCCCGATACGGTCGACGCGCGCGCCGACATCTATGCGCTCGGCGCGGTCGCCTACTACCTGCTGACCGCGGAGCCACCGTTTCAAGGTGCCAACGTCGTCGACGTCTACCACGGCCACCTCTACGTGGCGCCGACCGCACCCTCGCTGCGGCTCGGGCGACCCGTGGCCCCCGAGCTCGAAGCGATCGTGATGCAGTGCCTGGCCAAGGCGGCCGCAGATCGTCCAGCCTCGGCGAGCGTGCTGGCCGACCAGCTGGAGGCGCTCGGGACAGTGCAGCCGTGGAGCCAGAGCGATGCCCGCGCATGGTGGCATACGCGGCCCGTGCCGGTGACGCACGAGCCGAGAGCGGTCATCGGGGATCCCGGACTGACCAGCGGGCTCGGCCCGACGGTCGCTCCACCCGTGAAGATTACCGTGCGCCAGCGGCCCCTGTGATCTTCGGATCGCGGTTCGCACCGTCGTGGAGCGCTCCGCGTCTGGTCGGAGCGACTGCGCGCGGAGCCATCATGAATCACGTCCAGTCTGACGATCTCCGACCGGCGAGGCGCGCACCTCGACGGGCGAGCCGTCCGCGCCCAGGCGAACCACGCATCGCGCGCGGTACGCGCGGCCGCCTTCGTCGGCATGCACGAACGAGAAGCGCAGCTCCACGCCGACGTCGTTGATCCGTCGCCACGTCACGTCTCTCGGGCTCGCGGGCGCGCCGCACGTCCCGTCGCCCAGCGCGCCAATCCACGAGGCCACGCGGAACGCTCCCAGCTCGCCGATGCGGACCTCCGCGCGCTCGTCCTTCATCACCCGCGCCAGCGTCCCGACCTCGGCTCCCAGGAGGACCTCCGAGGTGTCGGTGGCGACCGCGACGGTCCGTTCGGTTGCGGCACCGGCAGCGCCGCGCACTCGCACCATGTAGTACCGCCTCGTTCCCAGGTCCGTCCTCATGCTCGTGCGCAGGCTCGCTGCTTCGACGCCGGTTCGCGCCGCGACCGCGCGGATGGCCCGCTTCTGTGCGTCGGCCCAGGCATCGCGCCGGAGCGCCGAAGCGCCCAGCACGAAGGCCATGACGAGCGCGAGGCTTGCGAGGGCGTGAACGGCGGTGTAACGCGAGGAGCTCATGCCCGAGGCAAGGAGCAGGAAGCGTGCCCGCGCGGAGGCTCATCTTTACGCGGCTTTTCGGGGTCATTGCACTGCCGGGATTCCGGCGTGCCGGGGCGCCGAACGGCCCGAGCGCTGCGCTCAAGCGTGAGCGGCCGCCTCGACGCGGAGCGGCAGGCGAACGGTGAACGTCGTCTGCCCCTCCTGCGAGCGCACCTGGATGGCGCCGCCGTGTGCCTGCGCGATCTGCCGGGCGATGTAGAGGCCGAGGCCGAGGCCACGGGACTTGCCGCCGCTGCCCTTGGGGCCTTGCCAGAACGGCTCGAAGAGCTTGTCCAGGGCCGCGCTCGGGATGGTCGGTCCCAGGTTCGTCACGGCGAGGACCGCGCAGCCGTCCTCCGACGACAGGTCCACGGCCACGGGTGATTCGCGCGCCCCGTGCGTGAGCGCGTTTTCCACCAGGTTCGAGATCACCTGGCCGATGCGGGTGAAGTCCCAGCGTCCGGACAGCTCTCCGCGTGCGTCGAGCGTGATGCGTCGGTTCGGGTGCGCGGCGCGGAGCTCGTCCACGATGGCGCGCGCCAGGTCCTCGAGGTCGAAGGTGTCGAGCGCGAGCTCCGGGGCGCCGCGAAAACGCAAGCGCGTGAAGTCGAGGACCGTCCCGATCAGCTGTTCCATGCGTTCCGCCGAGGCTCGGATGTGACCCAAGCCTTCCTTCACCTTCGCCGGAACATCGGTCTTCTCCGCCATGGTGGTCGCGAGCGAGAGAACCGCGCTCACCGGATTGCGGAGGTCATGCCCCAGAATGCCCATCACGCGCTCACGGTACTCGACCGCGCGCTCCAGCTGCGCGTGCAGGCGCGCGTTCTCGACGATCTGCGCGGCGCGGCGCGCGACGTCTTCGGCGATGGCCAGATCCTCGCTTCCGTGCCGCCGGTTCGACTCGGAACCGAAGACCAGCGTCGCCACCGCGACCGGCGAACCCATGACGACGAACGGCAGGACGATCGCGGTCGTCGCCCCGAAGCGACGCAGGAGCTCGTCCAGAGCGGGATCGTAGCCTCGCAGCGAGGCGTCCTCGGACCCGCCGATGCGGTAGAGGTGCGCGGCGAGCTCGACCCTATCGATGCGTCGCGCGGCCGGGCGCTGCGCCAGCAGCGATTCGGCCAGTGCGGCGCGCTCGGCATCGGAGTGCACGACCGTGGCGCGCTGGAGGTAGCCGTCCTCGACGAGCTCGAAGATGGACCAGTCGGCGAGCTCGGGCATCGCCAGGCATGCGGCACGTGCGAGCACGTCGTCCATGTCGGCGGTTCCGGCGAGCATGCCGACCTTGGACAGGAGCTGGAGCCGCGCCTCCGTCTGCTTGCGGGCGTGGATGTCCCGGCTCGCCGTCGCCACGGCCTCGACCTCTCCGTCGGGGCCGAACACCGGTGCGAACTGGTGCTCGTGCCAGCGGGCGCCGTCGTGGACCGGGAGCAGGACTTCCTCCTGGATGGTCTCGCCCCTTCCGGCACGTGCGACGAGGTCGAGGATGCGGCGCTTGTGCGACTCCGGTTGTGGCCCGTCGGCCACCGACAGCCCGATCACCTCCTCGCGGGGAAGGCCCAGGAGAGGGCTCGCGAACTCCGCCGTCGCACGGTTGAGGAAGGTGATGCGCGCGTCGCGATCGTGCAGGATGAGGAAATCGGGGAGTGCGTCGAGCATCCCGATCAGCTGCCGGTTCTGGTTCTCGAGGGCGCCCTGAGCGGCGGTCGCGAACCAGTCGCCGACGAAGCAGAGCTCGCGCGCGCGTGGCGCAGGCTCGGCCCGCTCGATGGCGTCGAGCACGCATTCGCCGAGCAGACGCATCGTGGCCACGAACGCTTGCACGTCCGGTGCACGCACCGATGCGCGACGACGGCTGCCCTCTGCGCGCAGGGCCCGGACGAGCTCGCCGAGCTCGCGCTCCGCCATGGTGCTGGTGGCGCTGTCGAAGCGTTTGCCCTCCGCGACGAGCCGTTCCCGGAGACGCCGGAGGATCTCCTGCGTCGCGCCTTCGACGGCGACGGCCAGCGGTGTGCTCATCCGAGCCGGATGCTACACGAGGTCGCCGGGCGCGGCTCGTCCGAGTTCGGCGCCCTTGCCGAGCTACTTGCCCTGCGGCGCATGGCAGGCTTCGGACGTCCACGCCTGCAGATACTCACGGTCCTCCAGGGGCCGGCCTCGCGGAAGAACCGGCAAGAGCTCAAGCGTGCGCGGTGCATATCGAGCCTCTCCACGCCGCCGCGGGCCGGGGACTGACCGGCGCTTCACCCTCCTGAGCGCCGCTTCTCTCGAGGCGCTTCAGGCACGTCACGCCCAGGATGCTCGCGACGCCGACGCCGATCGCCGCGGCAAGCGCCACGCCTGGGGCGCCCAGCAGCGGCCCCAGGATGCGACTGCCCGCCGAGGCCAGCGTGAGCCCGACGGCGCCATTCCACAGGACCTGCCGCGAGTGGCCCATCATGCCGAGCACGAGCGCCGACGGGCCCGCCGTGACGTCGGCGAAACGGCCCAGCACCAGGATCATGAGCGTGTGCGCCATGCCCGGCTCGTGCACGCGGAACATGGCCAGTGCCCGGTCGGGAAAGACGAGCAACACGAGCACGACGGGCGCGGCCAGGAACATGCCCCAGCGCGAGGAGAGCCGCGCGGCCTTCGCGAGCTCGTCGGCGTGCCCGCCCGCGTGCAGCTCGGCGGCGAGCGGTGCGAACGCCTGGTCGAATCCCTGGCGCAGCTTCGACAGGACCCCGGCGATGTCGCTGGCGATGGCGTAGCCGGTCAACAGCGCAGGCGAGTGCAGGATCCAGCCCACGGCGATCACGTCGCCGCGCTCGAGCGCGATGCCCATGAGCTCGGCGGCCCCGAGCGGGAGCGCGCGGCGCGCCAGCGCCACGTACCCGGGACCGCCGGCCTGGCCCAGCGCGCGCGCGAGGCGTAGGAGGCCGAGCTCGCGCGAGAGCGTGACGATGCCAACGACCATGACCGACGCCACCGATGCCACGAGCGTCACGAGCAGGACCGAGAAGCCTCGCCCGAAGAGCGCCAGGAATGCACCGACGACCAGGAACACGGCCGGCTCGATGACGCTGCGCGCCCACACCAGCGCGACGATCTGCTTCGCGCCGCGGACGGCGTGGATCGCGGTGACGCCGATGGTGAGCATGGGCAGCGCCAGCATCAACGAGAGACGGACGTGCGTGACCGCGTTGCCGCTGACGTGGAGGAGCGAGGGCACCACGGCGGCGGCGGCCGCGGCCACGAGCACGCTGGCCACGGCGGCCAGTGCGAGTGCGCGCGCGACGACGACGGGGCGCTCGTTCTCGTGGGTGGCGGGAACGATGCGCTGGAGCGCGCGATCGAGACCGAGGGTGGCGACGCGCACGCTCAGCTCGAGCCAGCCCCACTCCAGGAGCACGAGCCCGAGCGAAGCGGCCCCGTGCAGATGGGCGAAGAGCACGTACGCGACGGGGCGCGAGATCCTGCCTGCGTAGCCCAGGAATGTCGTCCCGACGCCGCGTGCCATGTGGGTGGTCAGTGAATCAGCGGGTGCGCGCATGGTGTCCTCGACGAGATTCCTCAGCAAGGCGCGTACCGGCGGCTGGGCATGAAGATCCGCGGCGTTCGACCGGGCCCTGGTGCCGCCCGCGCGACAGGTGGCGGCCGGGCCGCCGGCCTCCCGGCACCGTGGCCCCGAAAAGCCGAAGCGGCCGCACGTGGTCACGTGCGGCCGCTCCAGTACTGCGGGTGAACAATCGTGGCTTCTCGCTACAGACCGATGTCGAAGCGACCGGCGATGCCAGCGAAGCCGGTGAAGTTCGCCTTCTTGTCGTTGATCTCGCTGTAGCCGCTCGTCATGGGCGAGTCCTGGCTGACAAACATACCGAGGCTGCCGCCGATCTCGGGCGAGATCGACGTGTTCCTGCTGATGCGGTAGTCGACGCCGATGCGCAGGCGCGCCAGCTCGAGGCCCTGGAGCGACGTGTCCTTGCCGCGGTCCGGGGTGAGCCAGAGGGCCTTCCAGCCGGCGCCGAGGCTGACCCAGGGGTCGACCGAGCGGTTGGGGCGCAGGTGCGCGGCGCCGAAGATGCCGGCGGTGGCGCCCAGGACGTTGGAGCCGTCGTCGAGGTCGGCGTTGTCGTACGCCGACAAGGAGCCGTACGCGCCGACCAGCCAGGTCGGGTTGATCCGGTAGCCGAGCTCGAGCTCGAACGCGCCGCCGGGACCCGAGATGTCCTCGAGGTGCTGCAAGCCGCCGCCGACCTCGCCGCCTCCCTGCGAGTAGCCGGTGCCGACGGCGATCTCGAAGGCATTCGAGGGCGCCTCGACGTGGCGATCGATGCCGACGGAGTCGGTCTCGTCGGCGAGCGCGAGGGCGGGGGCGAGGAGGGTGAGCGCAGAGACGAGCGACAGGGTCTTGAGAGTCTTCATGGCGATTGTCCTTTCGTTGAAGGGTTCTGCAATCAGGTGTTTGCAACGCGCGGGCCACGCGGGCTCGACGGAGTTTCGCGAAGATGCCGCGATGACCCCGCCGGCCCACCGGCACTCGCCGGACTTCATGCCGCCGCTCCGACAGTGCGACCGACGGGCGCGCGGCGACGGGCCTCGGCGCGCGCATCCAGGCTGTAGGCGCCCGCGCCATTGGCCACCAGCGTCAGCGCTCCGCCGACCAGCGCCACGTTCTTCATGAACATGATCATCTGCAGCTGGTGCATCATCGGGTCGCTGACGTTCCAGAAGGCGTGCATCGCGAACGTCACCGGCACGAGGAAGGCGACCAGCGCCGCCGCGCCCCAGCGGGTGCGGTAGCCGAGCGCGACGCTCAGCGCGCCGAGCAGCGCGAGCACGCCGGACGCCGGAACGGCCAGGCTGGCCAGCGGCACCCCTTGCGCGGCCGCAAAGGCGATGGTCGCCGACTGGAAGTGACCAGGCGCGGCGGCGAGGAAGACGAGGGAGAACAGGACACGACCGACGAGAGCGAGCTGTTTCATGACGAACCTCCGAGGGTCCGCCTCTGCAACGAGCTCGCCAGTCAGGTGCGTGGATAGGATTGAGGAATCGAGCCGGCAGCAGCGCCGGGATCGCGGCGGTGCCGGAGGTCGGCGCCGGCCTTACGCCAGGCCGTGCTTCTTCAGCTTGTCGTAGAGCGTCGCGCGGCCCATCTGCAGGCGTCGCGCGGCTTCCGACTGGTTGCTGCCCGAGACCTGCATCGCGTGGCGGAGGAGGTTGCGCTCGAAGGACTCGACCTGCTCGCGGAAGGAGGGCCCGCCGTCGGCGGGCAGCTCTTCGCCCTCGACCCGCTCCATGGGCACAGGTTCAGACTCGGGGCCGAGCACACGCGTGGTCGCGAGCGCCACGCGGCGCGCGACCGCATTCTCGAGCTGCCGCACGTTGCCTGGCCACGACTGCCGCTCGAGCTCATCGATCAGCTCGGGTGCGAGCTGCACGACGAAGCCGAGCCCGAAGCGCTCGGAGTACTTGCGGGCGAACTCGCGCGCGAGCTGCGGGATGTCGCCGCGGCGCGCGCGCAGCGGCGGCACCACCAGCTCGACCACGTTCAGGCGGTAGTAGAGGTCCTCGCGGAAGCGCCCGGCCTTCACCTCGGCGGCGAGGTCGCGGTGGGTCGCGGCGATCACGCGCACGTCGACTGGACGCACCTGGCTGGCACCGAGCGGCTGGACCTCGCGCTGCTGCAGCACGCGCAAGAGCTTGGCCTGCAGCGCCAGTGGCAGCTCGCCGATCTCATCGAGGAACAACGTGCCGTGGTCGGCCTGCACGAAGTAACCCTCGTGGTTGGCGACGGCGCCGGTGAACGCACCGCGTACATGGCCGAACAGCTGCGCCTCGGCGAGCTCGGCGGGGATGGCGGCGCAGTTGAAGACCACGAGCGGCTGCTTCGCGCGCGGGCTGTTCGCGTGCAGGAGCGCCGCGATGAGCTCCTTGCCGGTACCGGTCTCGCCGCGCACGAGCACGGTGACGTCGCGTGTGGCCACGTGGGTCGCCGTGTCGAGGAGGCGCAGGAGGGCCGGACTGCGCCCGATGATGCGCACGCCCACCACCTGCTCGAGCGCCCGCTCGCGTTCGTCGAGCCGCAGCCGCCGCGTCTCGGCCGCGCGCTCGACGGCGTGGAGGAGCTCGTCGTTGTCGAACGGCTTGGTCAGGTAGTCGTAGGCCCCGCGCTTGAGGGCTCGCACCGCGAGGCGCTCCGAGCCGTGCGCGGTGACCAGGATGACCGGAAGGCTCGAGTCGGCGGTGCGGATCTTCTCCAGCAGCTCCATGCCGTCCATGTCAGGCATGGCGAAGTCGGAGACGACCGCGTCGATGCCATCGAGCGCGGCGAGCGCGGCCACCGCCGAGTCGACCGCAACCACCTGCATGCCGCGGCTCTCGAGCAACTCTTCGAGCGCGAAGCGGAGGGCGGGTTCGTCGTCCACCACCAGGATTCGGGTCATGCGATAGATTCCTTCCGAGGTGCGAGGAGTGGAAGGGCGATCTTGGCGGTCGTTCCCACGCCGGGCGTGCTCTCGTAGTCCAGCGTTCCACGGTGCTGCGCGATGGCCGTCCGCGCGATCGCAACGCCCAGGCCGGTGCCGCCGTCGCGGGTGGTGAAGAAGGGGGTGCCGATCCGCGCGGAGATCGCCTTCGGCATGCCTTCCCCGTTGTCGCGGATCTCGATGATCGCACCCTCCGGGGCGAGCTCGTAGGTCACACTCACGGCGCCGCCCCGGGGCGTGGCTTCGATGGCGTTGGACACGAGGTTCATGATGGCCTCCTTGAGCATGCGCTGGTCGGCCTCGAGCGTGCCGCCGCTTCCGCTGACCGAGTAATCGACACCCGCGGCATCGGCGCGACCCGCGAGCAAGGTGTTGATCTCGGCCATCAGCTCGTCGAGCTGGAAGCGCGCGAGATGCATCTCGCCGGTCGGGCGCGCCAGCTCGAGATAGTCGCGCAGCGTGTTGCGGATCCGCTCGGACTCGGACAGCACGACGTCCAGGCGGCGCCGTGACTTCTCGTCGGTCGTCTGATCCAGCTCGACGCTGAGCAGGGTCTTGATGGCGGCGAGTGGGTTCTTGAGCTCGTGGGCCAGCTTGGTGGTCATCGACTCCAGGCCGCGACGGCGGCTCGCCGCGTCGGTGAGCACGCCCTCGCGGACGCGCGACAGGCAATCGCTGGCGCGCCGGTGGGTTTCGATGAGGCTCGAGATGCGGCGCCCGAGCAGCCAGGCCGTCAAGAACGTCGTCCACCCTGCGACGGCCGCAAAGCCTGCGCGTGACAGGTGGGGGTCGGGCAGTGCCGTGCACGGGAGCAGGAAGAGGAGCAAGCCCAGGGGAGCAGCCGCGAGCGTGAGGTCCGCCGTGCGTGGACGGTGGAGCGTCCATGCCACGACGAACGGAGTGGCGAAGAGCGGGAGCAGGGGGCTGGAGAGGCCGCCGGTGGCGCCGGTCGCGATCAGCGTCGCAATCGTCATGGCCAGCACCGGCCGCAGCGCGTGCCGGTCGTAGGCCAGATTTCCGGGCGGCGGAGCCACGAGGTACGCGATCACGAACGCGAAGGCGGCGGCCGCGAGCACGGCGAGTCGGGGCAGGGACAGACCCGCGAGCGCCGCGACGGCCACCTCGCTGGCGCCGAGCGCGCCGACCAGCGCCAGGCGCGCCAGCCACTCCTCGCTGCGGATCGGCTTGGACGGCATGCCACGGGGATGAGCAAGAACGGTGCCCGGGTCCGGCCAATGGTTTCGATGGGATGCAATGGTCGCTTCCGGCACTGCCGGATTTCCGGCGCCCCAGGCGGGGCCTTCTGGCGTCATCTCGCGGGCTGCTGGATGGCCTCGATCTCGATCGTGATCTCGATGCGGTCGCTGATCAGGACTCCGCCGGCTTCGAGCACCTGGTTCCAGGTGAGCCCGAAATCCTTGCGCTGGATGGCGGTTCTGGCGCTGAATCCGACCCGCTCGTGGCCCGACGGATCCCTGACGCGCCCGGTGTGCTCGACGTCGACGATGGCCGGGCGGGTCCTGCCGCAGATGGTCAGCTCGGCGCTGAACGTGGCTGCTGGTGCGCGGATTGCTTCACCCGAGCGCATGGACACTCGCACGACGCCGCCCCTCGATCCCCAGACCCTGGCGAGGCTGCACGCCGCGCTCGACGCGCTCGACGAGCTCGACACGTGGCTCTCGCACATCGAGAGCCCGACGCACCCGTCGCCGGGGACACGACGCCTTCGCACGCTCGCGACGGATCTGCGCGCGCTTGCCTCGACGCTCCTTCGCCTGCACTGAGCTCGTGGGCGTCGTGCTGCCGAAGACCGGGCTGTCGACCTGCCGTCATGCCGGTATGCCGGATCTTCGGCGTGCCGGAAGGACCTTCGCAGGCCAACCCTGCGGCCGCGAGTACGAGATCGGTCGCCGAATCGGCAAGCCCACCAAGCCCCACACGAAGGCGTGGGCGCAGACGATTGGCTCGGACGACGGCTTCGTGTTCGTGACGCCCGAGTACAACCACATCGGAGCTACTCGACCGCGATGATGCCCGTGATCATGTCCATCGAGCAGGCGTAGCGAAGCTGGCCGCTCTTGGTGAACGTCGCATCGATAGCGACAGTCTCGCCGAGAGGCAGGTCCTTCTCGATCGTTCGCCCGTCACCGAGCTGGACAACGACGTCAGTGGCGCATGTCCTCTCGGTTTGGCGGGTGAATGCCAGGGTGACGCGTTCACCCGCCTTCACGTAGATCTGCTCCGGTGAGAAACCGCCCTGGATGACGGCGATCTCGATGCGCCGCGGGAACATGGTGTGCGTCTGGCTCTTCATGGTCGATCTCCTTGGCGGGGCATCGTTCGCGCCCCATACCCGGCAGACGCCGCGCTCGACCACGCATTACACCTGGGGATCGAGGCCCGCCAGGATCACCGCGACGAGTCGCCGGACGGCTGGCCTGGAGGGTAATCGACTGGCCGCCGTGAGAGCGTGCAGGCAGTAGGTGGCGAGCTCGCCCGGCGCGACGTCGGTGCGGACGGTGCCCGCCTTTGCGCACGCGGATAGAAGCCCGCGGACCAGGTCGGTGAGGTGCCGCTGCGCCCGGTCGACGTGGTCGCCCTGGTGCAGGTACGCCTCCAGCTCGCCGCCGTGGTGCTGGGGGATCTGATCACATGGGCGCTGATCGTGCCCTTGAGTCTCGCCTCCCTCGCGACGGGGCTCATCTCGGCACTGGGGACGACCTGGGGTGTGGTGCGGCACTACTGGGTGCTGGCGAAGTTGGTGCTCTCGGTGGTCGCGGCGGCCATCCTGCTCCTACATACGCACCCCATCGGTCTGGTCGCACGTGCGGCGCGCGAGCGGATCCTGGGGGCGGCTGATCTCCACGACCTGCGCATCCAGCTCGTCGCTGACGCGGCCGCCGCGCTACTGGCCCTGCTTGCGAACACGACGCTCTCGGTCTTCAAGCCGCGCGGGATGACCCGCTACGGGTGGCGCAAGCAGAGGGAGCGGCCGGCTGTTGACACTGTGGCGTAACCTTCGCGACACGGCGTGCTGTACGGTGCGGCCATGAAGGCGCTCGCGCTTCTGGTCGTTCTTCTGGCCGCGTGCAAGTCAGAGCGGAAACCGCCACCTCCAGCCGCGCCTACGGTCGCCAACACCGTGCCTGGAATCGTGCGTCGCCTGGACCCACCGGCTGCGCCGGGCTCCATGGCGCCGAACCTGACCTCGGCCGGCAACTCGGTGCTGGCTACCTGGCTCGAGCCAGTCACCGGAAGCAAGGCGCACCGGCTACGCTTCGCGCGCCTCGCGGGCGGCGTCTGGGGCGAGCCGGTCACGATCGTCGAGAACGAGCGCATCGTGGCCAACTGGGCGGATGTCCCGTCCATCGCGCAGGGCAGCTCGTCGGTGCTGGTGGCGCACTGGGCCGAGGCGGCGCAGGCGGACGGCGAGGCGTACGACGTCATCCTCGGACGCTCGATCGACGGGGGAAAGACCTGGCAGCGACTCGGGGCCGCGCACGACGACGGCACCGCCACCGAGCATGGCTTCGCGTCGCTTGTGCCCGATGGCGACGACATCAGGGCCTACTGGCTCGACGGTCGCGCGTCGGCGAACGGGGCGCACGGCGCCACCGCGCTGCGGACGGGGCTGGTGCGGGAAAAGATCGTCGACGGCGCCGAGGTGGACGCGCGCGTCTGTGACTGCTGTGGCACCGGCGCCGCCGAAACCGAGAGCGGCCCCGTGGTTGCCTACCGCGATCGCTCCGACGACGAGGTGCGTGACATCGCGGTCGTGCGGCAGATCGGAGCTGTCGCTAGCCCGCCGCGCGCCTTGCACGACGACGGCTGGAAGATCGCGGGCTGCCCGGTGAACGGACCATCCATCGCTGCCTTCGGGCGCCGGGCTGCCGTGGCCTGGTACACCTACGCGGGCGGGAAGCCGGCCGTGCGCATCGCCTTCTCGACCGATGCGGGCGAGACCTTTGCCGCGCCCATCGAAGTCGACGGTGCCGTGGAGCGGCGCGCTCCACTCGGGCGCGTCGACCTCGTCCTGGATGACAAGGCCGACGCCGTGGTGAGCTGGCTGGCGTCCGAGCGTGATGCCGCGACCGTCTACCTCCGCCGCGTAGCCGTTGACGGCAAAGTCGGCCCGCTGCTCGCCGCCGTCGCCATTACAGCCGGCCATGATGCAGGTTTCCCACGCCTGGCACGCCTCGACGACACGCTGGTTCTGGCCTGGACCGAGGCAGGACAACCATCGCAGGTGCGCACGGCACTGGTGCGCCTCGCTGACGTACCCGCCGCAGAAGCCGCGATCGCCTCGAATGCCGCGCCGGCCACGCCGCGCGTCGGCGCCGTCGGGCAGGCTGCACCCGAGTACACGACGAAGACCCTGGACGACAAGCCTGCGTCACTCGCCGAGCTACGCGGCAAGGTCGTGCTGCTCAACCTCTGGGCCACATGGTGCGAGCCGTGTCGGCAGGAGCTTCCGGTCCTGACCAGCCTTCATCAGCGGTGGTCCGGCGGTGGCTTGCAGCTCGTCGGCGTGAGCGTCGATCAGCGTCGCTCGGCCACCGAGGTGCGCACGTTCGCCGAGCGCCGAGGGCTGCCGTACACGCTCTGGCTGGACCGCGAAGATGCGGCCTCCGCAGCGTTCGGTGCCGGAGCGCTCCCCATGAGTGTGCTCATCGATCAACGCGGCGTGATCGTCTGGCGGCGCGACGGTGCCATCGCTGAGGGCGACGTGGAGCTGGAGAAGGCGCTCGCTGCGACGCTGGGCGCGCTGAAGTAAGCAACAAAGCAACCGGTTCACCCGGTCACCCTGTAACTGCCAGGATCACACCCGGCAGGCGGGCGGCGACGCCAAGTGCTGGAAATTACACCTGCTCACGCGTGGTACGCCGCGTGCTCTATGACGCGCCGTGCGGCCCTCGTTCTCGTGTGCATCCTGCTTCGGCCTGGTCACCTGGCTGGTGGCCGTGGGCACGCCGGTGGCTGCACTCGCCGACGCCTTGCCGCTCGCTGAGGCTCTGGCAACTGCCGAAGCGCGCAGCCCGGACGTACGTGCCGCACAGGCGCGGATCGAGCAGGGTCGGGGACGCCGCACGGTGGCCGGGTACGTGTTGCCCTCGAATCCGACGGTCGACCTCGGGTTCAAGAGCGACGTCCTCTTCGAGGCTCGCAGCGAGAAGGCATTCGACGTCGGCCTCGAGCAGGAGCTCGAGATCTTCGGCCAGCGCGGCCTTCGCATCGATGTCGCCGAGACCGACCTCGCGGCGCGACAGCTCGACCTGGCTGCGTCGCAGCTCACGGTACGCGCCGCGGTCACCGCCGCGTACTTCGATCTCATGTTCAGGGAGCGCCGCGTTGCGGCGTTCGCCGACGTTGTCGAGCAGGCGACCCGGCTCGCCGAGGCCGCGCGTCGCCGCCTCGCGGCAGGCGACATCGCGGAGGCCGAGTATCAGCTGGTCGCGGCGGAGCTGGTGAACGTCCGGGCCGAGGCGCGTCGCGCCGAGGCCGAGCGCATCGCCGCGCAGGCGCGCCTGAATGGCTTGGTGGGCCGGCCGTCGGCGAGCGCGACCGTCACGGCGGGCGATTTCCCACCGGCTGTCACCGCGGTCCCGCTCGACCGCCTGCTGGCCTGGGCGCACGACCGTCGGCCGGAGATCCGTGCCGCGGCGAAGGATGTCGAAGCACGAGGAGCCGAAGTCGCGCTCCGCCAGCGCGAGCGCTTGCCGAACCCGACCCTCGCGCTGGGCTACTCGTACGATCGGACCGTGATCGATGGAGAGTCCCAGTTCCTGGGCATCCGCCTGAGCCTGCCGCTGCCGTTCGTGCGCAGCGGCCGGGGCGAGATCCAGGAAGCGCGCGGCCAGCGTGCCGAGGCTGCGGCCAGACGCGACGGCCTGCTGGCGTCACTCGACGCCGATGTGGCGATTGCGCGCGCCCGCCAGGACGAGGCCCGCCAGCGCGTCGCGGACTACGCTGAGCTGGAAGGCAAGCTCGGCGCGACGCTCCAGCTCTACGAGAAGGCCTACACGAGCGGGAAGATCGACCTGGCCGAGTTCCTCGCGGTGCGCGACCGGGTGCTGCGCGCGACCTTCGCCGCGCTCGAGGCCCGACACGACGCGGCTGTGGCCTCGGCAGAGCTCGAGCTGGCCGTGGGCGGCGCCTACACGGAAGTGACCCGATGAACCGTCTTCGCGCATTCCTTGTGCTCGCGTCGCTCCTCGCTTTCCCCGGCGCCGCCGGCGCGCACGGCGGCGAGGACCACGGTGGACCGCAGCCGGCGGCCGCGTCGGGAGCGAGTCCCGACGGCAAGCGCACGGCTTCTGGCCAGACGAACCAATTCGAGCTGTTGCTCAAGTTCGCACCGCCCGCGCCAGGCAAGGACGAGAGCTTCGCCGTCTTCCTCGCCGACTACGCCACGAACGCACCCATCGAGAACGCCAAGATCGAGCTGGAGCTCACCGGGCCGCAGTCGGCGAAGGTGACGGCCGAGCCGGCCGGCGCGCCCGGGACGTACCACGCGGTGGCCAAGCTACCGCCCGGCTCTTACGCGCTGGTGGCGACCATCGAAGGCGGCGGTCAGCTGGACCTCGTCGACATTCCCACCATCGATCTCACTCCTGCCGCTGCGGCGGCCAGCAAGGTCGACGAGCACGCGTACGCGGCCGTTCCCTGGACCGGCATCGCGGCGGGTGCCGGCGCGCTCGTGATCATCGCGCTGGCCCTGGTGATCCTCCGCCGCCGCGCGGCACGCGGCCGCGTGCCGACCTCGGTGGCGCTTCTCCTTCTCGTCCTCGGCCTGCCGGTCGTGGCCCGTGGCCATGGCGGCGAGGACCACGGCG
>Ga0209515_10006267_pt1 | contig 14922 bp, 11 predicted proteins | sample Subgroupgradi54m_FD_187454 | JGI IMG/M metagenome (GOLD analysis project Ga0209515, IMG submission 187454) | Subsurface groundwater microbial communities from S. Glens Falls, New York, USA - GMW60B uncontaminated upgradient, 5.4 m (SPAdes)... ...
CCCCAGCCGCCGATGCCGACGGTCATTCCATCGCGAAGCTGGCCAACCACATCCGCTTCGCTGATGCGCTTGTCACGCATGAGCGGCACTAGAACATGTTTCACTCGCACGAGCAAGAGCCGCCTTGCCGCCCTGAGTGAAACATGTTCTAGTCGCATGCAGGCCGAGCCATGCATTTCGCCTTCACCGACGAGCAAGAGCAGCTGCGGCGCGGCGCGCGTCGCTTCCTCGAGGCCCATGCCGGCTCGCTGCGCCTGCGCGCCGCCGCCGAGAGCGACATCGGCTGGGATCTAGACGCCTGGCGGCGTATCGCCTCGGAGCTGGGCTGGCCGGCGCTGAGCGTGCCCGAGGCCTACGGCGGCGCGGGCCTGGGCCCGGTCGAGCTGGTCGCGGTCATGGAGGAGATGGGCCGCGTGCTGCTGTGCACGCCCTTCTTCGCCACCGTCGGTCTGGCCGCGCACGTGCTGCTGGCATCGCAAGACGAGACGCACAAGCAATCCCACCTGCCGCGCCTGGCCGCGGGCGAGCTGACCGCGACGCTCGCCTGCACCGACGCGCACGGCGGCTGGGACGTGGCCCAGGTCGCCGCGGAGGTCCGCGCCGGCCGCCTGTACGGCAGGCTCACCCACGTGCCCGACGGCCACGCCGCCGAGCTGATCATCGTGGCGGCGCGCGAGCCCGACGGCGTGGGCCTCTTTCTCGTGCCCTTCGACGCGACCGGGCTGACGCGGCGCGCGCTGCCGACTCTGGACCGCACGCGCCGCCTGGCCGAGCTGACCCTCGACGGCGTGGCCGCGCCGCGCCTGGCCGGCGCCGGCGTGCCCATCCTGCGCCACGCGCTCGATCTCGCCGCCATCGCCCTGGCCGCCGAGCAGCTGGGCGGCGCGCAGCGCTGCCTGGAGATGGCGGTCGAATACGCCAGGACGCGCGTGCAGTTCGGGCGCGCCATCGGCTCGTTCCAGGCCATCAAGCACAAGTGCGCCGACATGTTCGTGGCGGTGGAATCGGCGCGTTCGGCCCTGTACTGGGCGGCCGCTGCGGCCGCGTCGGGCTCGCCCGACCTGCCGCTCGCCGCGGCCACCGCCAAGGCCACCTGCTCCGACGCCTTCTTCCGCGCCGCGGCGGAGAATCTACAGATACACGGTGGCATCGGCTTCACCTGGGAGCACGACGCGCACCTGTACCTGCGCCGCGCCCGCTCCACCCAGACGCTGCTCGGCGACGCGTCGGTGCACCGCGAGCGTGTCGCGCTCGACATCCTGGGGGCTCCGTAGATGGACCTTTCCTTCGACGCCGACGACGAGGCCTTCCGCGCCCAGGCGCGCGCCTGGCTGGAAGAGCAGCTCTCGGGCGAGTTCGCCGCGCTGCGCGGGCGGGGCGGCCCGGGCGACGACGACGTGCTGGTCGACGCGCGCCGCGCCTGGGAACAGCAGCTGGGCAAGGCCGGCTGGATCGGCATCGGCTGGCCGAAATCGTGCGGCGGCCGCGAGCTGCCCTTGACGCAGCAGGTGCTGTGGAGCGAGGAGTACGCCCGGGCACGCGCGCCCGGCCGCCTGGGCCACATCGGCGAGACCCTCATCGGACCGACCATCTGCGCCTTCGGCACCGACGAGCAGAAGCGTCGCTTCCTGCCGCCCATCCTGGCCGGCACGGAGTACTGGTGCCAGGGCTACTCCGAGCCGAATGCTGGCTCGGATCTGGCCAACGTGCAGACCAAGGCGGTGCGCGACGGCGACGAGTGGGTGGTCACCGGGCAGAAGGTGTGGACCTCGCACGCGCACTGGTCTGACTTCAGCTTCGTCCTCTGTCGCACCGACGCCTCGGCGCCCAAGCACCGCGGCCTCAGCTACCTGCTCGTGCCCATGAAGCAGCCCGGCATCGAGGTGCGGCCGATCCAGCAGATCACCGGCGGCTCCGAGTTCAACGAGGTCTTCTTCGACGGTGCGCGCACCCCGATCGCCAACGTGGTGGGCGGCCCGGGCGGCGGCTGGAAGGTGGCCATGGCCACGCTGGCGTTCGAGCGCGGCGTGTCGACCCTGGGCCAGCAGCTGTTCTTCCGCAACGAGCTCGAGCAGGTCATCGCCGCCGCGCGCGACAACGGCGCCGCGCGCGACCCGCGCCTGCGGCAGCGCCTGGCCAGGGCCTGGATGGGCCTGCAGATCATGCGTCTCAACGCGCTGCGCATGCTGTCCTGCGCGCGCGACGGCGAGCTCGGCCGCGAGGCCATGATCACCAAGCTGTACTGGTCGGAGTGGCACCGCGAGCTGGGCGAGCTGGCCATGGACGTCCTCGGCGCCAGCGCCGAGATCAGCGAGCCGAACGGCGAGCCCACGCCGCTGCAGCGTCTGTTCCTGTTCTCACGCGCTGACACCATCTACGCCGGATCGAGCGAGATCCAGCGCAACCTGATCGGCGAGCGGGCGCTGGGCCTGCCGCCCGAGCCTCGCGTCCCGGAGACCGCGAAGTAGGAGCCTGCCCGATGACCGCACGAGCCACACCGCCGCCGTACCCCGCCGCCCATGGTCTCCTGGCCGGCAAGAAGGTCCTCATCACCGCCGCCGCCGGCACCGGCATCGGCTTCGCCACCGCCAAGCGTGCCGTCGAGGAAGGCGCCGCCGTCGTCATCTCCGACGTGCACGAGCGCCGCCTGGGCGAGGCCGCCGAGGCGCTGGCCAAGCTGAGCGGCGTGCGTCCGACCACCATCCGTTGCGACGTCACCGTCGAGGCCGACGTGCAGAGGCTGTTCGACGGCGCCCTCGCCGCCATGGGTTACATCGACGTGCTGGTCAACAACGCCGGCCTGGGCGGCACCGCCAACCTGGTCGAGATGACTGACGAGCAGTGGTCCAAGGTCCTCGACGTCACGCTCAACGGCACGTTCCGCTGCACGCGCGCGGCGCTGCGCCACATGACCGGACGGCGCTCGGGCGTCATCGTCAACAACGCCTCGGTGCTGGGCTGGCGCGCGCAGGCCGGGCAGGCGCACTACGCCGCCGCCAAGGCCGGGGTCATGGCGCTCACACGCTGCGCCGCGGTCGAGGCCGCCGCCGCCAACGTGCGCGTCAACGCGGTCGCGCCCAGCCTGGCCATGCACGCCTTCCTGGCCAAGGTGACCAGCGACGAGCTGCTCACCGAGCTGACCGCCAAGGAAGCATTCGGCCGGGCCGCCGAGCCGTGGGAGGTCGCCAACGTGATCGTCTTCCTGGCCTCCGACTATTCGACCTACATGACCGGCGAGGTCATCGCCGTGTCGAGCCAGCACCCATGATGGACAGGAGCGCCGTCGGCAAGCAGGGCGCCGAGTTCGAGCTCGACGTCGAGCGGGGCAAGATCCACGAGTTCGCGCGCGCTATCCGGGCCGACGACCCGGCCTACTTCAGGCGCGAGCACCAGCCCTCGCCGCCCACCTTCCTGACCACGATGTTCTTCTGGGAGGAGCTCGTCCCCGGCGGCAACCCCTGGCACCTGGTTGCGATGAGCCAGGAGCGCGGCATGCACGCCGAGCAGGAGTACATCTTCCACGGCCCGCCGCCCGTGGCCGGCACGCGCCTGCGCTGTCGCTCGCGCATCGAGTCGATCTACGAGAAGGCGGGCAAGCGTGGCGGCACGCTGACGTTCGCCGTCATGGTGACCGAGTTCCGCGACGACAGCGGCCGCCTGGTCGCCGAAGCGCGCATGACCGGCGTCGAGACCGAGCGCGCGCCCGAGGAAGGCAAGTGATGCGCTGGCAAGACCTCAGCGAAGGCGCCACCGGCCCCGCGCCGCTCGTGGTCGGGCCCATCACGCGCACCGACTTCGTCCGCTACCAGGGCGCGTCGGGCGACATGAACCCCATCCACCACGACGAGCCGTTCGCGCGCGCTGCGGGCTACCAGGCTCCGCTCGCCGTCGGCATGTTCCAGGCCGGCGTGCTGTCCTCGTGGGCGACCGGCTGGCTGGGCGCCGAGAACGTCCGTCGCTACAAGGTGCGCTGGAAGGAACAGTGCTGGCCGGGCGACGTGCTGACCTTCTCCGGCCGCGTGGCCAGGCGCTACGAGGAGAACGGCGAGAAGAAGGTCGACCTGGACCTGGTGTGCACGCGCCAGAACGGCGGCGTCGCGGTGCAGGGCTGGGCCACGTTCGTCGTGCCCGCGTAGCCGCGTCGCCACCGATTTCGCGAAACCTTGCCCGTCGTACTCCCGTAGTCACCCCCTGAAGTCACCACTTCGAACGGGGAGGCACAGGAATGTTGCGACGACATAAGGGGATCTGGTCGGTTTCGCTCATGACGGCAATTCTTGCCGGCGCTGCAGGCCAGCTGGCAGGTTGCGCGGAGGACGCCGCGCCGCCGATGGGCCAGGAGCTGGCCAATCCATTCGCGTCGGGGGCGGATTTCGTCGCCATTCCGCGCACGCTCGACGCGGACGCGCTCGCCGCGCGGGCCCGGCGCCTGCCGCCCACGCACGGTAACCAGGATTTCTACCTGGCGGTGAAGAAGAGCGAGCTGGCGCGGCGCTGGTTCCTGAGCGGGTTCATCGAGCAGTCCTACCCGGGCGGCTACGTCGACGGCCTGGCCGACGTGGCCCTGCCGACCCGCGTGGTCACCTTCCGCGTGCAGAAGGACAAGCTGTTCGTGTTCGACGCCGCCGAGGGCAACGCCTTCTCCGACGTCTTCGATCCCGAGGTCCTGATCGAGTCCTATCCCATCGTGCATGGCGAGGAAGCGCACGCCGACCTGCCCGGGGCCGACCAGTACGTGGTCTTCGACCCGGCCGCCGGGTTGAACCGCTTCGGCGTGGTCAGCGACCTCATCGGCTCGCAGAAGCAGAAGGAGCCGGGGCGCTTCCAGATCGACCTCAGCTACCTGCAGAGCTTTCGCGCGCTCTCCGACGGCGTGCAGTACCAGCTGGTGTTCACCGGCTACGGCGAGCAGCCGTTCCGCCACGGCGACGAGCAGAGCCAGGAGCTGAATGCCTTCCAGTCCTCGGGCACCATGACCATCGCGCTGCGCCGCTACAGCGCGCCCGCCGACTTCCATGCCCTGGTCGACGACGGCGAGCTGGGACGGCACTACTTCGCCGACTACATCCATCACGTGCCCGACACAGGCAGCGACGACAAGCGCGTCCTGCACTGGAACATCCACCCCGGCATGCACCCGATCCGCTGGCAGATCTCGCATGAGCTGGTCGACTACGCTGCCCGTCACCCCGAGCTGTTCGAAGGCATCGATCTGGTCAGCGCGGTGCAGCGCGGCGTGGAGAGCTGGAACGCCGCCTTCGGCTTCACCGTGCTCGAGGCGCGCCTGGCGCCCAGCGGCACCTCGTTCGCCGACGACGACAAGAACGTGATCGTCTTCGACCCGGATCCGCGCCCGCAGTTCGCCTTCGCGCAGTGGCACGCCAACCCCGACAACGGCGAGGTCCGCGGCGCGAGCGTGTACCTGCCCTTCGCCTTCGTGGATCCCAGCTTCTTCTCCGACGATCCGCCCGCGCCGGGTGCGGCCGCGCCCAGGCTGCCGGTGGCCATCGCGCCCGCGGGCCTCTCGCCCGCGCTCTTGTGCCTGCGCGAAGCCTCCGACCTGCGCGCGCAGGTCGCGTCCAAGCGCGGCCTCACCGCCAAGCGCAAGCTCGAGCTGTTCGTCCAGGCCACCATCGCGCACGAGATCGGCCACACGCTCGGCCTGCGCCACAACTTCAAGGGCTCGCTGTCCACGCCCTCGACGACCATCATGGACTACCTCATCGACGACGACGGCATCGCGCTGCACCAGGCGGGCCGCTACGACATCGATGCGCTGCGCTTCCTCTACGGCCTCTCGCCCACGCCCGCGGCGCAGGACTTCTGCACCGACGAGGACCTGAAGATCGACCCGAGGTGCGCGCAGAAGGACCATGGCGCCGACCCCATCGACTTCTGGGCCCGGCGCTACGGCAACGCGCTCGGCGGCGTCTTCGACGATCCGGCCGCGGCGCCCGTCGCCCGCTTCGACAGGTTCAGCTTCGGCCTGCTCGCCTACGTGCGCGCCGGCACCGGCGGCGACGCGCTGCGCGCCTGGGACGTCGCCATGGCCGACCTGCGCACGCCCACACCCGCCGACGCGCCGGCGGCTGACCGTGCCGTCGGCTTCCTCTTCGATCTGCTCTACGGCAGCGCCAAGAGCGAGGGCTTCATCAAGGCGACGCCCAGCGATCCGGCCGTGCTCGCGGCCATCATCGCCGACCTGCGCGCCAGCCTGCTCGACCCGGCGCAGGCGCGCAGCTTCGCGACCCGCCGCCAGGCCGTCGACGTGCTGAAGAAGATGCAGAGCGTCGCCGCCTACCGCACCTTGCTCGAGGTCGAGCGGACGCTCGACGCGCAGCTGGTCGCAGGCGGCATGGACGGCGATGAGCAGGCGTTCCTGACCGACCTGCTCGCGCGCGTCGAGCGCGCCGTCAGCCCCTACTTCGACTGATCCCCGCCGCCAGGCGCACCGGGCTGCCCCGAAAGTCGCTAAAATACCCGCGCTTGCAGATAGGCACCGTCATCGCGGAGCGCTTCGAGTGCCAGGCGTTCGCGGGCTCGGGCGGAATGGGCAGCGTGTACCGTGCCCACGATCGGCTGGTCGGGCGCACCGTCGCCATCAAGATCCTGCACGACAGCGCCATCGCCGCGCGCGACCGCTTCGTGCGCGAGGCCGAGCTGCTGCTCGAGCTGCGCCATCCTGCCATCGTCGGCTACATCGCGCATGGCGTGACCGCCGAGGGCCGGCCCTACCTGGCGCTCGAATGGCTCGAGGGCGAGGACCTGGGCGCGCGGCTGGCGCGTGGCCGCATGCGCACCGGCGACGCGCTGACCATCGCGCGCCGCGTCGCCGACGCGCTGGCGGCGGCGCACGCGCGCGGCATCGTGCACCGCGACATCAAGCCGTCCAACCTCTTCCTGCCCGGCAGCGAGCCCGGTCGCGTGACCTTGCTGGACTTCGGCATCGCGCGTCTGCTGGGCGGGCTGCGCGCGGGCACGCGCACCGGCATGGTCGTGGGCACGCCTGGCTACATGGCGCCCGAGCAGGCGCGTGGCGAGCGCCACATCGACGCGCGCGCCGACGTGTTCTCGCTCGGCTGCGTGCTGTTCGAGTGCCTGACCGGGCAGCCGCCCTTCTTCGCCGAGCACCTCATGGCGGTGCTGGCCAAGATCCTGCTCGAGGAGGTGCCGCGCGCCGCCGAGCTGGCCGCCGACGTGCCTGCGGCGCTCGACGACCTGGTCGCGCGCATGATGGCCAAGCAGCCGGGCGAGCGGCCGGCCCACGGCGCCGCGGTGGTCGCCGAGCTCGACGCGCTCGTGCTCGGCGATGCGAGCGCGCGTCCGTCAGCGCAACGCCCGGCCTCGCTGACCGGTGACGAACGCCGTCTGCTCGCGGTGGTGATCGCCGGTGCCGGCGAGCCGACCGAGGATCCCGCGCGCGCGGCCACCATCGCCGAGACGGGCGCGCGCGATCTCACCCTCACCACCCTCGACGCCGCCGTGGCGCCCCTGGGCGGGCGCCTGGAGCGCTTCGCCGATGGCTCGGTGCTGGTGGCGCTGCAGGCGAGTGGCTCGGCCACCGATCTGGCGGCGCGTGCCGCCCGGTGCGCGCTGGCGTTGCGGGCGCGCCTGCCCGGCGCGGCCATCGCGGTGGCCACGGGCAAGGCGGTGGTGAGCGCGCGCCTGCCCATCGGCGAGGTCATCGATCGCGCGGTGCGGGCTCTGCGCGCCAGCGCGCCCGACGCCGCGCGCAGCATCTGTCTCGACGAGACCACCGCCGGGCTGCTCGACACCGGCTTCGACATCGGCGGCGAAGGCCAGGGCCTGGTGCTGCGCGGTGAGCGCGAGGTCGGCGAGGCGCCGCGCATGCTCCTGGGCAAGCCGACGCCGGTGGTGGGACGCGACCGCGAGCTGGCCGCGCTCGACAGCGTGTTCGCCGAGTGCGTGTCGGATCAGCTGGCCCAGGTGGTCCTGGTCACCGCCGCCGCGGGCATGGGCAAGAGCCGCCTGCGCGCCGAGTTCCTGCGCCGCCTGCGCGAGCGCGACGATGCGCCCGACGTGTGGATCGGGCGCGGCGATCCCATGGCCATGGGCGTGCCGCTCGGCCTGCTCGGCCAGGCCGCGCGCCGCGTGCTCGGGCAGGTCGCCAGCGACGCGCTCGAGGTGCGCCGGCAGAAGCTGCGTGCGCGCGTCGGTCGCCACGCCCTGGGCGACGATCTGCAGCGAGTCGTCGAGTTCGTGGGCGAGCTGTGCGGCACGCCCTTCGACGACGCCGGCTCGCTCGAGCTGCGCGCCGCGCGCAGCGATGCCCTGGCCATGGGCGAGCGCATGCAGCAGGCGTGGCTGCGCTGGCTGTCGGCCGAGTGCTCGGCGCGGCCGGTGGTGCTGGTGCTCGAGGATCTGCACTGGGGCGACTCGCTGACGGTCAAGTTCGTCGACGCGGCGCTGCGCGCGCTGGCCGAGCGTCCGTTCATGGTGCTCGCGATGGCGCGCCCGGATGTGCACGAGCGCTTCTCCGGGCTGTGGAGCGGACGCGGCCTGCACGAGATCCAGCTGCGCGAGCTGGGCCGCAAGCCGGCCGAGCGGCTGGTGCGCAAGGTCCTCGGTGAGGACACCCCCGAGCGGCTGGTCACCCAGCTGGTCGACCGTGCCGGCGGCAACGCCTTCTACCTCGAGGAGCTGATCCGCGCCGCGTCGCAGGGGCTGAGCGCGCGTCTGCCCGAGACCGTGCTGGCCATGGTGCAGGCGCGCCTCGAGGCGCTGCCCGACGAGCACCGGCGCGTGCTGCGCGCGGCCAGCGTGTTCGGCGACAGCTTCCTCGAGCCCGGGGTCGCCGAGCTCATGGGCGAGCGCGCGCGCACCGGGCTGCCCTCGATGCTGGCCCAGCTGGTCGACGGCGAGCTGGTGACGCGCCGTTCGGATCGCAAGCTGGTCGGGGTCGCCGAGTACGTCTTTCGCCACGATCTGGTGCGCCAGGCCGCCTATGCCTCGCTGACCGAACAGGACCGCCTGCTCGGCCACAAGCTGGCAGCCGGCTGGCTGGAGCGCGAGGCGGGCGCCGATCCGTCGGTGATCGCCGACCATCTGCGCCTGGGCGGGTCGCGCGCCGAGGCGGCGGCCTGGTACCGGCGCGCCGCCCAGCATGCGCTCGAGGTCTGCGATCTCGACGCTGCACTCGCCTGCATCGAGCGCGGCGTCGAGTGCGGCGCCAGCGGCGGCGACCTGGGCCGCCTGCGCCTGCTCGAGGCCGACACGCTCTTCTGGCGGGGCGAGTTTGCCCGCGCCGAGCATGCCGCGCTCGCGGCCGAGGCGCTGCTCGAGCCGGGCAGCCGCGACTGGTACGCGGCCATCGACCAGGTCGCGCAGGCGAGCGGCACGCTCGGTCACGCCGAGCAGGTCGAGCGCGCCGCCGCGGCGCTGGGCGCACCACCCACCGACCTGCTCGAGCACTGGTTGTACGCCGCCGCGGGCGCGAGCATCTATCAGCTGCTGCTGGGCAACTTCGCCCTGGGCAGCCAGCTGCTGGCGCGGCTCGAGGGCTGTCTCGTGCCCGAGCCCGGGCTGCTGCTGGAGGCGCGCGTCGCCGCCGCGCGCGCCGTACGTGCCCTCTTGCAGCAGGATCCGGGCGGCTACCTGCGCTTCGAGCTGCTCGCCGCGGATGCGTACCGGCGCGCCGGGCAGGTGCAACACGCCGCCGAGCACGACGCCAACGTGGCCTATGCCCACCTGCTGTTCGGCGCCTACGAGCGCGCGGCCGAGCTCCTGTCGTCGGCGCTGCCGCAGCTGCAGGCGCTGGGGCTGCAGCGCGTCGCCGCCGGTGCCCGGCAGAACCTGGCGCTGGCGCTGGCGCGCTCGGGCCGCCCCGACGAGGCCATCGCCATGGGCGAGCAGGCCGCGGCCGAGCTGCACGCGACCGGCGACCTGCGCCTCGAGGGCACCACCCACGTCTACATCGCGCTCGCGCTCGAGGAGTCGGGCGGGCACGCCCGCGCCGCCGACGAGGCGCGCGTCGCCATCGACATCCTCGCCGGGGTGCCGCTCGCGCGCGGCCAGGCGCTCGCGGTGCTGGCGCGCGCGCAGCTCTCGCTCGGCGACGTGGCCGGCGCGCTTGCCAGTGCCGCGCAGGGCATGGCGCTGCTCGCCGAGCAGGGCACGATGGAAGAAGGCGAGGCCTACCTGCGCCTGGTGCACGCCGACGCGCTGGCCGCGAGCGGCCGGGCCGACGAGGCGCGCGCCGGGCTCGCCATCGCGCGTCGCAACCTGGAAGCGGCGGCCGCCCGCATCAGCGACGAGGCGCTGCGCGCGAGCTTCCTGGCCCGCATTCCCGAGCACGCGCGCATCCTCGCGGTCACGGTCGCGCCCTGACGGTGCCTCGAGGCTAGGGCTGAAGACCCGGACCACCTCGCGCCAGGGCCGCTGGCCACCGTGCATCCAGGCGGCGAGGGTCTCGCCCTGCACGCGTTCCATGGCGATGAACACGTGGCCATCGACGACGCCCACGTCGTGGACCGTGACGACACCCGGGTGCGACACCTGCGCCATGGCCTGGGCCTCGCGCAGCAGGCGCCTGGTCGCACGCTCGCGCACGCTGTCGCCGCCGTGGACGGGACGCACGACCTTGAGTGCCACGGGACGCGCCAGCTCGGGGTCATAGGCCTCGTAGACCACGCCCATGCCGCCTGCGCCCAGGATGCGACCGACCTGGTAGCGGGCCATGTGGGCGAGCACGTCGCCGGGCACGCTGGCCGCGACCACCGCACCGACCACCGAGCTGCCGTCGAGCTGTGGCTGGGTGATCGTGGCTGGCGCCGGGTCGCGCTCGGGACTCATGGCGCCTCCCTGGCTCCGACCACTCTACACGCAAGCGGAGGCGCGCCGCGTGGGCCTGTGCTACTGGCCCGCCTTGGCTGCGTCCAGGAACGCCGGCCATTCGCCGCCGCCGTGCAGCAGCAGGTTCGCGCCGCTCATGTAGCGCGACAGCGGCGAGGCCAGGAACAGGCAAGCGTCGGCCACGTCGTCGGGCTCGCCCATGCGTCCGAGCGGCACGGTTGCCGCTACGGCAGCGATGCCCGCCTCGTTGCCGTAGTGCAGCTCGGCCTGCTCGGTCCTGAGCAGGCCCGCGGTGATGGCGTTGACGCGCACCTTGGGCGCCCATTCGACCGCCAGGGTCTGGGTCAGGTTGAGCAGGCCGGCCTTGGCCGCGCCGTACGCGCCCGTGCCCGGCGAGGGCCGTGTGCCGCTCACGCTGGCGATGTTGATGATGGTGCCGCCCGACTCCTGCGTCTGCATGACCGCGTTGGCGCGGGTGGCGAACCACAGCGGCGCGGTCAGGTTGAGCGCGATGATCGACGCCGAGAAGCGCGGCGACGCCTTGGCCGCCAGGGCGAAGGGCGTGCCGCCCGCGTTGTTGACCAGCACGTCCAGCTTGCCGAAGGTGTCGAGCGTCGTCTTCACGACCCGATCGATGTGCTCGATCTCGCGCACGTCGGCGTCCACGAACAGCGCGGTGCGCTCGCCCTGGGTCACGGGTGTCTCGGCAGGCTTGCGCGCGCAGATGACCACGTTCGCGCCGGCCTCGAGGAAGCGCGTGGCGATGCCGCGTCCGACCCCCTTGGTGCCGCCGGTGACGATGACGACCGCGCCGGTCTGATCGAGCGCGGCCACGCCTTGCCTCGGGGAGTGAAACATGTTCTATTCCTTATGCCACAACTGGCGAAAGGTTGCCCATGGGCATCTCGCACCGGATCGAGGCTGGAATCGCCGAAATCGTCATGGACAACCCGCCGGTGAATGCGCTCACCACGCGCGGCTGGTTCGACCTGGCGGAGCTCGTCACCAGGCTGGGCAAGGACCCGGCCGTACGCGTCGTCATCTTGACCGCGGAAGGCAAGGGTTTCAACGCCGGCGTCGACATCAAGGAGATCGAAGCCAGCCGCGCCGCGGGCGAGGGCTACGCCGCGCTCATCGGCGCCAACCGCGGCTGCTTCGCCGCCTTCGCCGCGGTCTACGAGTGCGAGGTGCCGGTCATCGCCGCGGTGCACGGCTACTGCCTGGGCGGCGGTATCGGCATTGTCGGCAACGCCGACATCATCGTGGCCTCGGACGACGCGTCGTTCGGCCTGCCCGAGGTCGACCGTGGCGCGCTGGGCGCGGCCACGCATCTGGCCCGGCTGGTGCCCCAGCACAAGATGCGCGCCATGTTCTTCACCGGCACGCGTGCCAGCGCCGCCGAGCTCCTGCAGCACGGCTCGGTGCTCGAAGTCGTGCCGCGCGCCGAGTTGCGTGCGTGCGCGCGCAAGGTCGCCACACAGATCGCGGCCAAGAGCTCGGCGGTCATCCGGGCGGCCAAGCAGGCGCTGAACGGCATCGACCCGGTCGACGTCAAGCGCAGCTACCGCTACGAGCAGGGCTTCACCTTCGAGCTCAACCTGAGCGGCGTCTCCGACGAGGCGCGCGCCGCGTTCGTCGAGAAGCGCGACGCCAACTTCGATAAACCCGGCAACAAGTGAGTGAGAGCGCCATGATCTGTGAAGGACGAGTCGTCATCGTCACCGGCGCGGGCCGCGGCATCGGTCGCGCCCACGCCCTCGAGTTCGCGCGCGCGGGTGCGCGCGTCGTGGTCAACGATCTGGGCGTCGCCGGCGACGGTCGACCAGGAGACGTGGCCACGGGCGAGAGCCCGGCCGAGCAGGTCGTGGCCGAGATCCGCGCCGCGGGCGGCCAGGCCATCACCAACGCCGACGACGTGGCCGACTGGGAGGGCGCGCGCCGCCTCATCGCCAGCGCCGTCGACACCTGGGGTCGCCTCGACGTGCTGGTCAACAACGCCGGCTTCGTGCGCGACCGCATGCTGGTCAGCTGCTCCGAGGACGAGTGGGACGCGGTCATCCGCGTGCACCTCAAGGGTCACTTCGCGCCCCTGCGGCACGCGGGCGCGTACTGGCGCGATCGCGCCAAGGCGGGCGAGCCGGTCGACGCGCGCATCATCAACACGTCGTCGGGCGCCGGCCTGCAGGGCTCGGTCGGGCAGGGCGCGTACTCCGCCGCCAAGGCCGGCATCGCCGGGCTCACGCTCGTGGCCGCCGCCGAGCTGGGCCGCTACGGCGTCACCGCCAACGCCATCGCGCCGGCGGCGCGCACGCGCATGACCGAGCAGGTCTTCGCCGGCGCCATGGCGCGGCCCGAGTCGGGCTTCGACGTCATGGCGCCCGAGAACGTCGCGCCCCTGGTGGTCTGGCTGGGCTCGGCCGAGTCGCGCGCGGTCACCGGCCGCGTCTTCGAGGTGCAAGGCGGCCTGATCACCCTCTCCGACGGCTGGCGCCCCGCCGCCAAGATCGACCGCGGCCGTCGCTGGGAGCCGGCCGAGGTGGGCGCCGCGGTGCGCGAGCTCATCGGCTCGGCGCCCGCGCCCATGAAGGTGTACGGGAGCCAAGGCTGAGCATGCGCTGGCGCATCATGCCGGAACGCAAGGGCCCGCGCCTCTTCCCCTACGCCACCAAGCACGTCGAGACGGCCTCGGGACGCATCGCCTGCTTCGACGAGGGCCGCGGCCCGGCCATCGTGTTCGTGCACGGCCTGGGCGGCGACTTCACCCACTTCGAGCACGTGGCGCCCGCGTTCTCGGATCGCTACCGCGTCATCGGCGTCGACATGCCCGGCAGCGGCGACTCGTGCAAGCCGCGCCAGCGCCTGAGCGTGCGCGGCTACGCCACGACGCTGCTCGATCTGCTGACCACGCTGGGCATCAAGAGCGCCATCCTCGTCGGTCACTCGGCGGGCGGCCTGGTATGTGCGCAGGCCGCGCTCATGGCGCCCGACCGCGTGGAGCACCTGGTGCTCATCAACAGCGCGGGCGTGCGCCACTTCAGCCTGGCCCTGCGCATCGCCGCGCGCATCTTCATGCGCCGCCCCATCGTCGACGCCATCCTGGTGCTGAGCGCGTACCAGATCCTCAAGCACGTCTTCTCGGGCGCCAACGAGTACACCAGGAAGTTCGCCGACGACAACATCCACCGGCCGCGCGAGGCGCGCCTGCGCGACATCAGCAAGGTCATGCAGGACCTGATTCCCGACCTCATGCACGCCACCCTGGCGGAGAACGCGCACAAGCTGGGCATCCCGACGCTCATGATCTACGGCGAGGACGACCGCCTGGTGCCGCTCGGCGAGGTGCGTCGCGCCGCCGCCAAGCTGAAGTGGGGACGCCTCGAGATCCTGCCCGGCTGCGGCCACATGCCCATCATCGAGCACCCGCAGGCGGTCATCCGCCTCCTGCGCGCGTTCTTCGAGCCCGGCCATGTGCGTCTCGAGGCCGTGCCGTGAGATCCATCCGCAAGCCGCGCCTGCCCGACGTCGGGCCGGTCGACATGCGGGTGGTGCGGCGCTCCTGCCGCGTCCTCGATCCCATCGCGCGCCACTACTTCCGCAACGACGTGCGCGGCCTCGAGCGCCTGCCGCGCGCGCAGAGCATCCTGGTCGCCAACCACGATGGCGGCGTGCTGCCCATGAACGGGCTGTGCTTCGGCAACGCCTGGCACCGGCACTACGGCTTCGAGCGTCCCCTCTACGTGCTGACCCACGACGTGCTGCATCTGCTCGGCACGCACTTCTCCAACCTGCTGCTCGACTCGGGCGTCATCCCCGCCGACCGCGCGCACATGGACGCCGCGCTGGCCACGGGCGAATCGGTGCTGGTGTTCCCGGGCGCCGCGCGCGAGACCTTCCGCCCCTTCTGGAAGCGGCGCGAGATCGACCTGGGCGGACGCACCGGCTTCATCGCGCAGGCGATCCGCTGGGGCCTGCCCATCACGCCGGTGATCTCGGCCGGCTCGCACGAGACGCTCATCGTGCTGGCCAGCGGCAGGAAGTTCGCCGAGCGCATCGGCCTGCCCAAGATCGTGCGATCGGCCGACATCTGGCCGGTCCTGCTCGGCCTGCCCT
>Ga0209515_10006268_pt1 | contig 14922 bp, 13 predicted proteins | sample Subgroupgradi54m_FD_187454 | JGI IMG/M metagenome (GOLD analysis project Ga0209515, IMG submission 187454) | Subsurface groundwater microbial communities from S. Glens Falls, New York, USA - GMW60B uncontaminated upgradient, 5.4 m (SPAdes)... ...
AAACCTTCTTGGATTTTTTCGCGCTCCGTAACGCTTAAGTGTTGGTATGGCATACTTCTATTTTAGCAGAAGTGTTGCACTTACTTGTTGAACTTAAGGCCCATCTGCTATGCTAGCCTTATGAAACTCGACTCTCTCATTGAACAAATTTTCCGCCTCCAGCCCGTGCAAAAGCAGGCATTGGAACGGCTGAATTTGCGCACGCTTGGCGACCTCATTTACTACTTCCCTTCACGGTACAGCACCATTTCGGAGGTGAAAAATATCTCGGAGCTTGTGCTTGGCGAGAAAGCCGTGATTTATGGGAAAATATCGGGGCTCAAGACCGCAAGTGGGTTTAAGAGCAAAATGACATTCGCGGAGGCGAGCGTGGAAGACCGTACGGGACACATCAAGGCGGTGTGGTTCCGTCAGCCGTATATCGCTAAAATGTTTGCCGAGGGCGACTTGGTGAAGCTCTCCGGTGCTGTGGCGGAACGGAAAGGTGTCCTCTATCTCAATAATCCCGAAATTGAAAAAACAAAGGATATGCCCATTGATGCGGGCAACTCGCTTTTCAAAGATACGGAAGCATTGGATGCCTTTTCGTATCCGGTCTACCCCGAAACGCGCGGGATTACGAGCAAGTGGTTTTATCACGCTATTCAGAAAGCCATTAAAGCGGGGGTGCTTGAAAATATCACCGACCCGATACCGGAAGACATCACGCAAAAATATCATCTCCCCTCTCTCAAAACCGCGCTTGTGTGGATTCATGCGCCAAAAGAAAAATCGCACGCGGAGGCCGCGAGAAAACGTTTTGCGTTTGAAGAAATATTTTTCATTCAGCTTGTCCGCCAGATGGCGCGCGCGGAATTCGAGAAAAACAAATCGTTCATCATTCGTCCAGACAAGGACGACGTGGAAGAATTTATTTCACGCTTCCCTTTTACGCCGACCGATGCGCAAAATCACGCGATTGGAGACATCTTTAAAGACTTGAGTTCGGGCAAGCCCATGCTCCGGCTTCTTGAGGGGGATGTCGGTTCGGGGAAAACGTTCGTTGCCGCTACTGTCGCTTACACGCTCACACAAGAGCATGCGCAGGGAGATTTTGAAAAACTTCAAACCGCCTACATGGCGCCGACGGAGATACTCGCCAATCAGCACTTTGAATCATTTATAAAATACTTTTCGCATTTGCCGGTAACGGTAGGTCTCATCACCGGCTCGGGCTGTAAAAAATTTCCCTCAAAAGTCTCGCCCGACGAATGGACGAAAATCTCTCGCCCACAGCTTTTGAAATGGGTTGCCGGCGGCGAAGTGGATATTCTCTTCGGCACGCACGCCCTTATTCAAAAATCCGTAAAGTTCAAAAACCTTGCGCTCGTTGTCATTGACGAACAGCACCGATTCGGCACCTCACAGAGAATGAATCTTGTGAAAAAAGGCGGCGTCGCTCCGCACTTCCTCTCGATGACCGCAACCCCGATTCCGCGCACGCTTGCCCTCACCATTTACGGCGACCTCGACCTCACACTGCTTGATGCGATGCCTCCGGGAAGAAAGCCGGTCATCACGGAAATCGTCCTCGCATCCAAGCGCGAGAAAATGTACGGCGAAATGAAGCACGAACTTGAAAAAGGACGACAAGCGTACGTCATCTGCCCGCGCATTGATGAACCGGACCCGGAAAAAGAATTGGCGCTCAACGCCAAGTCCGTGAAAGAAGAAGCGAAGCGACTCAAGAAAAATGTTTTCCAAGATTACGAAATCGGCGTACTGCACGGCAAAATGACGCCGAAAGAAAAGGAAGAAATGATGGGGCAATTCGAGCGAAACGAAATTCAAATTCTCTGTGCCACATCCGTCGTGGAAGTTGGCGTGAATGTCCCGAACGCGACCGTTATCGCCATTGAAGGCGCCGAGCGTTTCGGGCTCTCCCAGCTCCATCAGCTCCGCGGGCGCGTCATTCGAAGCAACGACCAAGCGTATTGTTATCTTTTGACGGATAGTTTTAGCCCGAAAACAGCACAACGCTTGAAAGCGTTAAAGACCGCCAAAAACGGCTTCGAACTTTCCGAGCTCGACCTCGCTCTCCGCGGCGCCGGCGAACTCTCCGGTAAAAAACAATGGGGCATCTCCGACCTCGGCATGGAAGCGATTAAGAATATAAAAATGGTGGAAGCAGCTAGGGCGGAAGCGCGGGAAATGCTCGCCCGCGACTCAAATCTTACAGCCCACCCGATGCTTGCGCAAAAAATCACCAAGAAGGACGGCGCAGCGCATTTTGAGTAATAAGCTTGAAAATTGGTTGAAAATTAAAAATTGGCGATTAGAAAATTAGTGTGTATTGACAAAGTATATATAAAATATATATTTACTTTATGATTACTCAATTCATGTTTAAAATAGAACCGAAACTCAAAAAAGCGGCGATGAAAAAAGCGCGGGAGAAAGGCATGAGTTTCAGCGCCGTACTAAATTTTATAACGAAAGCATATGTGGCGGATGAATTAAAAATCGGACTGCTAGAAAAAGAACTCTTGCCTGCTAATCATCCGGAGAAAAGGTTTGGCGGTGAGACCTCCAAGGGGAAGACTCACCGCCAAACCACGCGGTAAATTTATCACCGGACGGGGTATAACTCCCGTCCGGTGATGGGAGTAGCGCATTTTGAATAAAAATTATATACTCAAAAACATGACAAACGAAGAAACCGCACAAAAAACTTCCACCGCCCTCCCCCCGACTCTCTCGAAAAAAGAGTTCGGGAAAGTTGTGAATGAGCGCGTGGAGCACATTTCGCACGAATTCAAAGCCGGATTCAACTTTATGCAGGGACTTGAGAGAACGGTTACTTTTTTCGGCTCAGCGCGGTTTACGGAAAAAGACGCGCACTATAAGACGGCGCGAGAACTCGGGGCGAAACTTTCCAAATACGGCATCGGCGTCGTTACCGGCGGAGGTCCCGGCATCATGGAAGCGGGAAACCGCGGCGCTTTTGAAGCGAAAGGGTTTTCTATCGGCTTTAACATTAAACTCAATCATGAACAACGCGAGAACCCCTACTTAAACGAAAGCATGACGCTTAACTACTTCTTTGTGAGAAAAGTTTTGCTCGCTTATGCGGCGGAAGCGTACATTTTCTTTCCCGGCGGCTTCGGCACGCTTGACGAATTTTTTGAAATTCTCACGCTCGTGCAGACGGGAAAAATCGAGCCCGTGCCAATTATCCTCCTTGGAAGCGACTACTGGAACGAGCTCGATAAATTCATAGAAAAAACCGTGTATGAAAAACACAAGGCTATCGACAAAGACGACAGGAAGCTCTACCTCATCACGGACGATGTTGAACAGGTGGCAGATATTGTCCGCCACGCCCCGATACGGCGTCAAGATTGACAAGCATGCCTTTTTTGAATAGGATAAATGGCAGACAAAATAACCAAACAGACAAACTGCTGGAGGTTTGACATGACACGTACTATACCAAACAACATCGCTTTACTGGTGGACAAGATAAAACAACACCAAGTCATTGTTGCTAATCCTTACACGCACTGGTTTGCCGAGGGCGAAGCTACCATCCAAAACCTTGAGGACTTGCTTGTGCAGTTTTCTGTTTTCTCTCTTCATTTCTTGCCCGCGCAATGTAAAAGAATGGTAAACGCGCGCAAGCTTGGGAAAAAAGCCATGAAAGAAGCTCGTTTGATTCTTGTAACAGAAAACGGGGTTAGGGCAGACGGCACATGGCATGATGAATCCGCTCATATAAACTGGCTTGAAGAAACAGCGGAACTCTTCAATCTTAAACCGCCAAAAATTCCTTATGAACTTGGCGACTGGGACTTGGGATGGGGCACTACCCATAGATTTCTTGAGGAACTTGAAGCCGTATACGGCAGTCGCGATGTCAGTATTGCCGCCGGCGCGAGTTTCGCCATCGAATCTTGGGCGGGCTTTGGACTCTTGAAGCTCGAAACAGAATACTTGAACTTCTGGAAACAGCTCATCGAGGGCTTGGTTATTTTTAACAGTCGCGGATATTTTCCAGAACCTGTCAGTCCTGCTTTTTTTGAATGGCATGTCGGGGATGAAAAAGAGCACGCCAAAAGCGTTGAGCGCGAACTACTGGAAACCTTTGATCTGCCTCAATTCAACATTGAGAAATGGAAAGAAGGCGCGTTCCGAGCCCTCGACGCCATTCTTCTGTTTTGGGTCGGACTCGACGAACAGAGAAAAACCGCGCCATAAAAATTAATGGTCAAAAAAGCACCCGTATCTCTTGCGAGATACGGGTGTATTATTTTATGCGCCATTTTCCGACGCAGGTTTTCCATTTCCAACGATTGATTCATCTTTAACCAAAGAAATAACCTTTTTATCAACCCAATCCTCAGGGTCTTGAGCGGGTCTTCCTGCCATAAGATCATCAATTTGCCCCTTGTCGATGGTTTCATATTTCATGAGAGCATTCGCCATGTTGTGGAGTATGAGAATCTTAGTCTTAAGAATCTCTGTCGCACGGGCGTAATTGCGGTCAATGATTGCACGAACTTCTTCCTCGATTGTCGCCTCAGTAGACGGAGACATTTTGCTCGGAAACATCGTACCTTCTTTTTCGGCATAATTAAGCGGTCCTAGCTCCTTCGATAAGCCCCATTTTGTTACCATGTTGCGGGCAAGTTCGGTGGCACGCTCTATATCGTTTGAAGCACCAGTAGTGACACCGTCTTCCCCGTTGATAATCACCTCAGCGATGCGTCCGCCATACAGAGAACAAATCATACTCTCAAGCTTTTGCTTGCTGGCACTATATGAATCTCTTTCAGGAAGAAACATGGTGATACCAAGCGCACGTCCGCGCGGCATAATACTGACCTTATAGGTCGGGTCATGCTCAGGTACCGACTGCCCAACGACACAATGTCCGGCTTCATGATATGCGGTGTTTTTTTTCTCCTTTTCGTCCATTATCATGGTGTGGCGTTCCGCACCCATCAAGATTTTGTCCTTGGCTTTTTCCAAATCCGCCATGCTGACATTTTGCTTGTTGGTACGAGCAGCCAAAAGCGCAGCTTCATTGATGACATTCGCGAGGTCGGCGCCGGAAAATCCGGGCGTCCCTTGCGCAATGTATTTCAACTGAACGTCTGGAGCCGCCGGAACTTTTTTGATATGAACGTTCAGGATTTGTTCTCGTCCCTTCACATCAGGAAGACCAACCGTCACCTGACGATCAAAACGTCCGGGACGCAAAAGCGCTTTATCAAGAATATCGGCGCGGTTTGTGGCGGCAATGATAATAACACCGGTTTCATTTTCAAAACCGTCCATTTCAGCAAGAAGCTGGTTGATGGTTTGTTCACGTTCATCGTTGCCGCCTTGCACTCCGCCACCCCTCTGTTTGCCAACCGCATCTATTTCATCAATAAAAACAATACACGGAGCGTTCTTTCTTGCCTCCTCAAACATGTCCCGCACGCGAGAGGCGCCGACACCGACAAACATTTCCACGAAAGCAGAGCCGGAAATTACATAGAAAGGCACTTTCGCTTCACCGGCAATGGCTCGCGCAAGAAGCGTTTTGCCTGTTCCCGGAGGACCGACCAAGAGGATACCGCGCGGAACTTTTCCGCCAAGCCTGGTATATTTCGCCGGATCCTTGAGTATATCGGCTACTTCCGATACTTCTTCTATCGCTTCTTCACAACCCGCGACATCAGCGAAGGTCGCTTTCAGTTTATCTTCTTCCAGAAGTCGCGCCTTACTCTTGCCAAAAGCGCCACCGTTCGGTCCGCTTGCGCCGCCCTGCATCTTCCGCATGAAGAAAATCCATACGGCGATAAGCACAATCATCCCGGCGTTCCCGATCAAAAACTGAACGAAAAAACTCGGCCTTTCGGGTTCAGTTTCCTTCACCACAACACCATGCGCCAGTAAGTCATCCATAAAATGAGGGTCTGACATAGCATAGACTTTGTATTCCTCACTTCCTTTCGTAAACACATTCAATATGTGATCCTGTTTATCAATCTTCCGTATCTTGTCAGACCGGACATCTGCCATTAAGGCGCTATAAGCCTCCATTGAGGGTATCGGCGCCTGTTGTGTAAAGTGCTGGAACCCGAAAAATAAAAGTCCCGCAATAGCAAGCCAAAACAAGATGTTGCCATTCTTTCCTCTGTCGATTTTCATTTTGGCCTCCTTCGGTCAAAAGTTGAAAAATGTCAATAAAACATTTGGAGCCATTAAAAAGCTCTGCTACCATTAATGCTTGCACAAAAAACACAAAAGGTCAAGAAAAAATGGGCGGAGAAAAACTTTAGAGCATCCGGAGAATTAACGCGAGAAAAGCGGTAAAACGACCGGCGGGGTATGCTTTTGCAGTAAACGGTATCACGTTCTTTTTCCACATTTCAAGAATCCGCTTGAGCTCGCGAACCATGCCGGGGCTTTCAAAGAAAACACCCGCTTCCGCGTTCCAATCGAAAGACAGCGAATCAAGGTTGTGCGAACCGACGGTCCCCGTGCGGGAATCCGCGAGCATGGCTTTCGAGTGATTCATTTCGCGGGAAAGGAAGCACGTCGCGCCGAGTTTCGTAAAAAGATTGAGGTAGTAATAATTGATGCGGTCGATAAATTTGTGGTCGGTATGCTCCGGCGCGATAATTTCCACGCGGACGCCGCGCAAGATTGCCTGATGCAAGCGCGCGATGAGCCATCGGCGCGGGACAAGATAGGGAGTTACGAGGATGATGGAGCTTTGCGCTTCGTCGATGTGCTTTTCATAATGCTTCCGGAACGAATACCGCTTGCCGCCGATGCCGTGCTCAATGAGCCACAGGCGAGCCTTCGTCAAGACCTTCGCATTCTCCATATTTTGAAAGACAGGATTCTTCCCTCCGCATTCGCGATATACGCGCGCAAACGAACGAACGAGGGAGTAAACTATTTTCCCTTGCATTCGTACCTGCAAATCTTTCCATCGCGCGAAACGTCCGGAAATATTCACCCCGCCCACAAACGCCGTCGTGTCGTCAATGATGAGAATTTTCCGATGAAGCCGCCGAAACCAAAAGCTCGCGAAAAGTACTTCCGCCCCCGCTTTCCGCAAACGGCCGATGACGGCGGAAGAAAGCGAGTAGCTCCCGAGAGCGTCAAGAATCACAATGACGCGCACGCCAAAGAGCGCCTTCTTTTCGAGCTCGGAAAGAAAATCGTACCCAACCGTGTCATTTTGAAAAATATACATTTCCAAATAAATGCTCTTTTTCGCCGAAGCGATGCCGGCGAGCATTCCCTTCCATGCCTTTTTTGATGTGGTGTAAAAGTGGTAATTCATAGATTACATCTTATTCTCTTTTAAGAAAAAAAGCATCACGAGCGCTATGAGTGTGAGTGCGGCTGAAAAATAAAACGGCGAGAGCATGCCGGCGGCGCCCCACAAAAGTCCGGCAATCACCGATGACGGCAGTGCGACCAGCCCGACAATCATTTGAAATGTCCCCAAGGTGCTTGCCCGCAAATGTGCGGGGGCGAGCTCGGACACCATCGCTTTTTGCACCGGTTCAATCGCCCCCAAATGAAGCCCGTACAAAATAAAAGCGGCAATAATCACAAAAAAATCTTGCGAGGAAATGAGAAGGATACAAACGAACAGCCACAAAACAAACGAAATGCCCAAAACCGATTTTCGGCTTATTCTATCCGCGAGTTTCCCGAAAAAAATCGATGTCGCGGAAGCGACGGCGCTGTAGGTCAGATAGAGAACGGGGATAGCCACTACAGAAAACCCGGCATGGTTCGCAAATATGAGCAAGAACGAATAACTGAAAGAAGAGAGCGCGAAGATTGAACTCAGTGCGAAAAAGAGCTTCATGTTTCCGTCAAAATCCCGAAACGCCAGACCCTTGAATATCTTCCTTTCTCCGTCCTTCGTTTCTTTTATGGCAAAAAATACGAGCGCGGAGCCGATGAGAGATGGGACGGCGGCGATGAGAAAAATATTTTTATACCCCAAAGATTTGAAAAAAAGTATGGTGAACAAAACCCCGCACACCGCGCCAAGATTGTCCATCATGCGGAGGTAGCCGAAATTCCGCCCGCGATTTTTTGGGGTTGAAATATCGGCGATGATGGCGTCTCTCGGAGCGCCGCGCATTTTCCCCGTACGATCGAGTACGCGAAAAGGTATGATGTACTGCCATGTCGGCGCAAGCGCGTACCCGATGCGCGCGAGTCCTGCGAATATATATCCTATCCAAATGAACGGCTTGCGCTTTCCTATCTTGTCGGAATAATACCCCGACACCGCTTGCGAGATAGAAACGATGGCGTCGCCGAGTCCGTCAATAAGCCCGATGACTGCCATGTTCGCCCCCATGACGGACGAGAGAAAAATCGGCCATAACGGAAAAATAATGTCCGACCCGAAGTCGTTCAGGAAGGATGCCCACCCGAATACTTTCAATTCTTTATTTTCGTGTTTTTTGTTTTTGTCTTCCATATTGTTTACCGAATTATCGTTTCGAGAGCAACCGGTGCCGCCGTTTCAATAACCATAAACTTTGTCCGCCCGATGACTTGTCCGCGGTCGGTTATTACGTCCACGCGCCAAAGCCCCGGGCGAATGTTTGTTTTTATGGAATATCCGCGATATCCTTGGTCGCGCCCGCCGGAAATACCGAAGGGGAATGTGCCGGATTCAATCCACTTCCCCATCGTCGTATCATAATACTGCCAATCATGCGCGATGCCGGTGTTTAATTTTGTCGGAGCAAAAACGGCGCTGTAAAAATAAATCGGCTCTCCGGACAAAATGCGAATCTCTTTATGCGGCAGAAAAAAATCATACCAGCGCGTGTGCTCTCCGCGGAGAATGTAGCCGCCGGTTTGCGCCTTTTCCAAAAAGTGATACGCGCCCGCATCTTTCAGCGAAAGCGGTATCGGCGGGATGCTGTTGGTGAAGTAAAGAATGTTGACGGCGATGAATATCCCCGCAATGCTTTTCACGAGCGCGGTTTTGTTTTCCCGCGCCTCAATCGGAAGAAGGGCGAAAAGCAGCGCGATGAAAACAAAAACAATCGCGAGACTCGCAAGCCCGCTCAAAAGAAAAGTTCCCGCCCCCATCTCGCCGCGAAGAATCGGCACATAAAAAATCATCAAGAAAAAAAGCGAGGTGAAAAATATGCTTGCCTGAAACGTGAGGCGCAGATACTGTTTCCGAAAAAACTCATTGCCCAAAAAAAGAAAAATGACGATGGCGAGGAACGGCCAGCTTGCGGCAAGAGACGCGCTTCTCATATAGAAAATAGTGAATCCGCTGAAGAGCGCGCCAAATGCGAATTGAATGATTATCGGCAGCCACGAGTTTGAATGCTCAAAAAACCGCCCGCGCCCAAGAAGACTTTTCCCGTGCCGAGAAAGATTAAAGATGACAATCCCGACGCCCGCAAGAGTGAGCCACGAAAAAAGTATGAAAATATCAAGAGAGCGGTCTATCCGAAGCAGTGTCAGATTGTCAAAAATGAAACCGCCGAAAAACGCCGCGAGAGAAATGGCGCGCTCGTGTCTTTTGTACCATTCTCCGAACCCGCGGCTTATTTCTTTTTCGTTAGCCATTGCTTCCATAATATCACAGAATGTAACTTGTTTCTTTTGTGAAATGTTGTAAACTGCGTACCAGTACCTTCATAAAACGAGGATTCGCCATGATACGACATTTTACTTTCGACGTGGGGTCGGAACGCGCGCCAAAAACCTTTCCCTCTGACGGACTTCATATTTATGACATTACCGCTCCGGTTCAATCTTATCTTTCGCAGTCCGGGATTTTGAACGGTTCCGCCGTAATCCAGACGCTTCACACCACCCTTGCCCCCGCACTCAACGAAAATGAAACCGGGCTGATGAGGCATGACTTTCCGCGATTGTTTCGCCAAATAGCTCCCGCTGACGGATACTATTATGAACATGACGACTTCGAGATAAGAACGGAATTTGACCCGAGCAAGCCCGAACGAACAAACGGACATTCTCACTGCCGGGCGATTCTTTTGCCTCCGTCGATAACCGTCATTATCATGAATGGGACACTCCGACTTGGAACATGGCAAAGGGTGCTCTTAATCGAACTTGACGGGCAGGGACGCGAAACCCCGCGCAAGATTGCAATCATGTTCCATGGGGAATAATTCTTATTCATCAACACATTTATTCCCGAGCCACCTCGGGAATTTTTTTATTTTTTGCGCCCATTCACCTGTTAATCCTAGCATGTGCTAGGATTAACAGGTGAAGAATGTGGGGTATGTTTTCTTACGTTTTCTTATTGGGTTATTTTTTGGTACAATACAAAACATGAAAACCCCTGAAAACGCAAAAGACATCCGCATAAAAAATATCGGCGAGCATGACGGACTTTCCGTGTGGCTTGTGGACGGAGAGCGGGTGCGCAAAGATATTGACGAAAACTTCGTGCAATACGACTATCACGCGCGGTTTCGTTTTATTCCCGCGGGTGAGGTTTGGATAGACCAAGAGACGAATGAAGACGAGCGGAAATATTTTCTTGAAAATATCTCGCGGGAGCGGCGGTTTATGAGCGAAGGGATGACCCTTGAAGAAGCGGTTGAAAAAGCGGATGCGCTCGAAAAACGCGAACGCCGTGAAGACCCCCGTGTTAAAAACATTCTCCACGCGCATCACGCGCGGAAATTGGCGCTCGAAAAAATACGGAAAGAAAAACTCGATGAGTACAGCTCGGACACCATCCGCGTCTATCTTGTGTATGGCGAATTTGTCCGCGATATCTATCTCGTCGAATACGCCGAAGGGGGACACGACCTCGTTTATTCATTCATCCCGAAAGGAGAGGTATGGATTGAAGAAGTGCTCCACCCGAGCGAGCGAAAATTTATCGTCCTCCACGAACTCCACGAGCGCTTTCTCATGTCGCAAGGCAAAGACTACCCGCACGCCCACAAAGGCGCGACGATTATCGAAGACCATTTTCGGGAGAATCCGGAAGGGCTTGCGGCGCGAATACAAGAAGAGCTGTTGAAAAATAATTCCTAAAATTCTGTATCGTTTCCGTAGAGCCGAAAAAGAAGGTCTTGATGGACTTCCTCAACGGAACGTTCGCCGTCAATTTCTATAAAATCATAGTCGCGGTCGCGGCGGTATTTATTGATTGCCGGCACTACATCGCGCTCGTACCACGAAAGGCGCTTGCGGATGCTCTCAATATTATCGTCGGAACGCCCTTCCGCCCGCGCGAGCAGATGCTCTTCACTCCATTTTTGAGACACGTCCAAGTGAATAACAACCGGCTGTTCGCGCTTGAAAAACTTCATCGCAAAATCGAGATTTTTCGCCTCGCCGATGCTCCGTGGCGAGCCGTCAACAATAAGACGTTCTTCGCCTTTGAGGTTTTTCACAAAAATATCCGACCAAAGCCACATCGCAAGAAAGTCCGGGAGACGCTCGCCTTTCGCCATCGCTTCGCGCGCGATGGAAGCCGCGAAACTTTCGCTTTTCGCAAATTCGCGCAAAGACTGCCCTGTTTGAAGGTAAAATATCGGCGTTTCGGGGTCTTTCGCTTTCAAAAACTCCATGAGCAACTTCACCTGCGTCCCCTTTCCAGAACCGGATGCTCCGATAAAGATAAAAGTTTGTCTTTTCATAATTCCACTATACAGGAAGAGGCAAAAACCGCAATTACACGAAAGAAGCTGTGTAAAATTTTACGACCGAGTGGCGATGGTGTGGTAGCGTCCTGCCGCAATACTCAACCATGTCGTGAGCGCGCCGACTTGGTTGGGGCTCGATTTGTAGGTGCCGACGCCGGAGGTGCCGAGGCCGAGCTGACCGTTGCCGTTATTCCCCCACGTCCAGAGGGTGCCGTCGGTTTTGATGGCGAGGGTGTATTTCCATCCCCCGGCAATGTTTAACCAATTCGTAAGCGCACCGACTTGTTTGGGGGAAGAATAGTTGGTGATGTTGCCGAGGCCGAGCTGTCCACTGCTATTATTCCCCCACGTCCAGAGGGTGCCGTCGGTTTTGAGGGCGATGGTGTGGTAGCGTCCTGCCGCAATACTCAACCATGTCGTGAGCGCGCCGACTTGTTTGGGAGAGGAGTAGTCGGTGATGTTGCCAAGGCCGAGTTGGCCTTGGTTGTTCAGCCCCCAAGTCCAGAGGGTGCCATCGGTTTTTAGGGCGATAGAATAGACATATCCTGCGGCAACGCTTAACCAATTCGTGAGGGCACCGACTTGCTTGGGGGAAGAGTAGATGGTGGTGTTGCCGAGACCGAGCTGGCCAGAGCTGTTCCCACCCCAAGCCCAGAGGGTGCCGTCGGTTTTGAGGGCGAGGATGTGAAGACCTCCACCAGCAATGCTTGACCAATTCGTGAGCGCGCCGACTTGTACGGGAGAGGAGCGGTTGGTGAGATCACCGAGGCCGAGCTGGCCGGAGGTGTTTAGCCCCCAACCCCAAAGGGTGCCGTCGGTTTTTATGGCGATAGTATGGTCATATCCTGCGGCAATGCTTGACCAATTCGTGAGCGCGCCGACTTGTACGGGAGATGAGCGGTTGGTGAGATCGCCGAGGCCGAGCTGGCCTTGGGCGTTATGCCCCCAACTCCAGAGGGTGCCGTCGGTTTTTATGGCGATGGTGCGATATGCCCCCCCGGCAATGTTCAACCACGTCGTGAGGGCGCCGACTTGTACGGGAGAGGAGCGGGTGGTGAGATCGCCGAGGCCGAGCTGACCGCTGCCGTTATTCCCCCAGGTAAAAAGCGAAGGCGACGGAAGTATATTTTGCCCGCGGATTATTCCGTACCAATTCGTGCCGGCGTTGGTGGTATAAAAAGTAAAGAAATCTTTCCTGCCGTTATTACCGCTTCCCAGAGAGGGTGCTGCCCCCCCCGACCATTGTACGGAGGACGGCCAGGTTATCGTGCGGGCGGAGCCCGCACCGGAGAGGATGAGATCAAACGTACAGGCTTGTCCGGATGGTGCGGGGTTAGTGATGTTTAAAGTGGTAACGTTTTGGGTGAGAGATACCTCAAAGACATTTCCGGTGGAAATGTCTAAGGTGAGGGTGCCGGAGGAGATTGCGGGGGCGTTTTTTGTCCAGCTGAAATCTCTAAAAACCGCCTGATCAATGCGGGCTCTTTGCATGTCGATTCTGTTTGCGGATACTTTCATTTTTTTGTTTTTAGTTTTTAATTTCGCTTCTTGTTTTTAGTATACCATCATTGTATCAAACGAGAGTGAAGAGACGCAAGTTTTCGTTTGTTTTTTTTGGTGGATAACTTTCCGGTCTTTCCGGTTTTTCCGATTTTTTACTAGGACTACCCTAGGGGGAAAAAATTCCTAGGGTAGTCCTAGTTGTAGTTTGGGGTGTGGTTTTACTTGGAGGTTTCGCCTCCAAGTAAAAAATATGAGCGGGTAAAAACAAAGCCCTACGAGAGTTGTTTATACGCCTGAAAATAGGCATCGCTCATTTCGCGAATGTCGGGGAGGCATGAGGGAGTTGGTCACGCATAAATTTTGGGGCCGCCCAAAATTTTGCGCTCTCCTTACAGGAGCAGTACACCTTTTGGATATTTTGCTTCGTTCCTCGCAAAATATCTCAAAAGGTCTTGCGGAACGTGTCCCCTACCCATTCCTCACCCGGCTCGGCCGTTTTTGAATTGCGATTCAAAAACATGCCTGTGCCCTTCAACTCCCTCACGCGAATGAAGCAGTTCATTCGCTATGCCTCCCATACATAAAAAATAACCCAAAGGGGTTATTTTTTATGTATGGGAGGCATGAGGGAGTTGAACCCTCGATGACAGTTCCACAAACTGTCGTGTTACCGTTACACCAATGCCTCCATCACGAACAAGTCCTCACTCCCCCCTTTATACCAGATTTCCGGGAATAAATCAAAACCCCCGTCGCTTCCGGCGGGGGTTTTGCGTTATCGCCCATGATTATATTCCTATCGTGAGAAGCGCCGAGAAGGCTATAACATTGGCGAGGCAAAGCCCATATATCAAAAGCCCGTCCTCATTCGCATATTTTTTTATCATAGTGGATAGTTTGTGTTAATGGTAAATCTCAGTGTGTTTTATTTGCCCAACATCCATCGCACGGGCAAGAGCGCGGCACCGATGAATTTCTCAAGGAAAGAAACTTGGGGCGGAGTGCTTGTCGGTTGTATCTGCGCCGCAGGCTGGGGCACTGGCACAGGTGCGGGCGGTGGCGTTCCTGTGCTTTCGGGGTTTAGAATTTTTACCCCGTCGAAATTCTGCTGCGACGGATATGCCCCTTTCTCTTCGCGCCCACCCCTCATCTCTGCCGTTTTCTCAATGCAAGATTTTACAATTCCGACAATTTCCGAGGATGCCGAAGCGGTTTTGAGTTTCTGAAAACCGCCTTCACCCAATGCCGCGCGAATGCACGCGAGCGCTTCGGGCGGCAAGTTTGAGAGACCTATCGCTTGAAGCAGGCTTGCCGGCTCTCTCTGTAAATTTCTCCCGTCTTCGAATTCATGTTTTGGAATCGCGCGCTTCGGCTCTTCGCCCGAGTTTTCATCAGAAATACCGGTCATTCCTCTCTGTCCGCCTTTTTGCCCCATCATCTGATAGGCACCGTCATCCTTGTGCTGCAAACGAGTATTTTCGCCAAATTTCTCAAAACATCCGCGCACTTGACCCGCAATGTCAGTACTTGGCAGAAGCTTCCCCGACTGAATGTCGCCGATAACATTTAAGCCAATCATGGTTTTCAAACACTCCCGCACTTCTGGCGGAGCATCTTCAAAACCCTGCCGCACCCGCACCAAACCCTCTTTTGCATTTTTCGATTCTTCATGCGTCATAAACCCGTGTTCCTCCGCAAACTTGAAACACTCTTCGTGGCGGTTCTCGTCATTGCAATACTCCTG
>Ga0209515_10006270_pt1 | contig 14917 bp, 14 predicted proteins | sample Subgroupgradi54m_FD_187454 | JGI IMG/M metagenome (GOLD analysis project Ga0209515, IMG submission 187454) | Subsurface groundwater microbial communities from S. Glens Falls, New York, USA - GMW60B uncontaminated upgradient, 5.4 m (SPAdes)... ...
TCGGGCGCTTGCCCTTCCAACGCATCCGGCCGGCCTTGCCCCAGTTGATGTTTGACTGCTCGGCGTTGCCGATCTCACCAACCGTGGCCCGGCAGAAGACCGACACCTTCCGGATTTCGCCGGACGGCATGCGCAGGGTGGCGTATTCGCCTTCGCGGCCCAGCAGCTGGATGCCGACCCCCGCCGAACGGGCGAGCTTGGCGCCCCCGCCCGGGCGCAGCTCCACGCCGTGCACCGTGGTGCCGACCGGGATGTTGCGCAGCGGCAGGTTGTTGCCCGGCTTGATGTCCGCGCCCGGACCCGACTCGACCCGGTCGCCCTGCTTGAGATCCTTCGGGGCGATGATGTACCGCTTCTCACCATCGGCGTAGTGCAGCAGCGCGATGCGTGCGGTGCGGTTCGGGTCGTACTCGATGTGCGCGACCTTCGCCGGCACGCCGTCCTTGTCGACCCGCCTGAAGTCGACCAGGCGGTACTGGCGCTTGTGCCCGCCACCCTGGTGCCGGGCGGTGACCCGGCCGTGCGCGTTGCGACCACCGTTGCTGGTCAACGGGCGCAGCAACGACTTCTCCGGGGTCGACCGGGTCACCTCGGCGAAGTCGGCAACGCTCGAGCCACGACGACCAGGCGTCGTCGGTCGGTATTTACGAATAGGCATCTGTCTACACCCCTCAGCTGACCGGGCCGCCGAAGGCCTCGATCCGGTCGCCATCGGCAAGCTTGATCATCGCCCGCTTCGTGGCCTTACGCCTACCCCAACCGGTCTTGGTGCGCTTGCGCTTACCCTCGCGGTTGAGCGTGTTCACGGTGAGCACGTTGACATCGAAGATCTGCTGGATAGCGATCTTGATTTGCGTCTTGTTGGCGTCCGGATGGACCAGGAACGTGTACCAGTTGCGGTTGAGCTCGCTGTAGCTCTTCTCGGAGACGACCGGCGCGACGATGATGTCGCGCGGGTCGGCGATGGTGGTCACTTCTCCGCCTCCTCTGCGTCCTCGGAGGCCCCGACCGCGCCGGCCGTTGCCGGTACGCCCAGGAACTCGTTCAGCGCCTCGGTGGTGAAGACCACCTCGTCGGCGACGAGCACGTCGTAGGTGTTGAGCTGACCCGCGTCGATCAGGTGCACCGTCGGCAGGTTGCGAAGGCTCAACCAGTTGACCTCGTCCTCACGCCCCAGCACGACCAGCACCTTGGTGGAGGTCGCCACGGCGTGCAGTACTTCCAGCGCGGCCTTGGTCTTCGGCGTCTCGCCCTCGACGAAGCTCTCCACCACGAAGACCCGGCCGGCGCGGGCCCGGTCGGAGAGGGCCCCGCGCAGCGCGGCGACCTTCATCTTCTTCGGGGTGCGCTGGCTGTAGTCGCGCGGCTGAGGGCCGTGCACCACGCCGCCGCCGGTGAACTGCGGGGCCCGGATAGAACCCTGTCGAGCCCTACCGGTTCCCTTCTGCTTGTACGGCTTCCTGCCGCCACCGGAGACTTCACCGCGGGTCTTCGCCTTGTGCGTACCCTGCCGGGCAGCCGCGAGCTGGGCCACCACGACCTGGTGCATCAACGGGATGTTCGCCTGGGCGTCGAAGATGGCTGACGGCAGCTCGACCGAACCGGTCGCGGTACCGTCCAGGCCGATCACGTCGACAGTGGTGCCCGACTCGGCGGCTTGCGCCCTGTGCTTGCTCATCTGGTCACACCACCCTTCTTCGCGGGTACCTTGGCCGCGGTGCGCAGCAGCACCAACCCGCCCTTGGGGCCCGGAAGGGCGCCCCGGACGAGGATGAGGTTGTTCTCCGAGTCGACCGCCTGGATGGTCAGGTTCTGCACCGTGAAGCGCACCCCGCCCATCCGGCCGGCCATCTTGACGCCCTTGAAGACCCGGCCCGGCGTCGCACAGGCCCCGATCGAGCCGGGCGAGCGGTGCTTGCGCTCGACACCGTGGCTCGCCCGCAGGCCGTGGAAGCCGTGCCGCTTCATGACGCCGGCGAAACCCTTGCCCTTGGTGGTGCCCGAGGCGTCCACCCGCTGACCGGGGGCGAACGTCTCGACCGTGACCTCCTGGCCGAGCGTGTACTCGCCGGCGTCGGTGGTGCGCAGCTCGACGAGGTACCGCCGGGGCGCAGCTTCCGACTTCGCGAAGTGTCCCGTCTCGGGCTTGTTCACCTTGCGGGGGTCGACCGCGCCGTAGCCGATCTGGACCGCGGAGTACCCGTCGCGGTCAGTCGTCCGAACCTGGGTCACGACGCACGGGCCAGCCTGAACCACGGTCACCGGGACAACACGGTTGTTCTCCCAGACCTGGGTCATGCCGAGCTTGGCGCCCAGAATCCCCTTCACTTGCCTGTCCATGAGTGCGATCCCTACAGCTTGATCTCGATGTCGACGCCAGCCGGAAGGTCGAGCCGCATGAGCGAGTCCACCGTCTTGGGGGTCGGGTCGATGATGTCGATCAGACGCTTGTGCGTGCGCATCTCGAAGTGCTCGCGCGAGTCCTTGTACTTGTGCGGCGAGCGGATGACGCAGTAGCGGTTGATCTCGGTAGGCAGCGGCACCGGCCCCGCGACCTGGGCCCCGGTACGGATGACCGTCTCAACAATCTTCCGGGCCGAGGAGTCGACCACCTCATGGTCGTAGGCCTTGAGCCGGATGCGGATCTTCTGTCCCGCCATGGTGGCTTCTTTTCCTTCTCTCATCCGCGGGGTCTGCGCCCCCCGTGCCCCCCAGGGGAGGGGTACGGAGCCGGACCGATCTCCGGCCTTACCTCGCCGCCGGGCTGCCGGCTCTCGCCGGATGCCCGACCACTGCGGCCCGGCGACGTCTGACGCCGCGCCGCGACCCCAACACTCGCCGACCCCCGCGGTCGGGCGTGTCGCGACCTCTGGCCAGGCTCCACCCCTCTGGCCTCTGCTGAGACCGTCGTGACGGGGATGGCCCTCGGGCGACACACGCCCTCATGCGGTGTGATCCTTACGCGCATGCCGGGGCGGTCGAGACACTCTGGTCGAGTATCCCGACCGCCCTGCAACGCAACCTGTTCATTATGCCGGCTGAGCGCCGTAACGCGAAATCGGGGTGACCCTGTTACTTCAGGATCTTGGTAACCCGACCCGCGCCGACCGTACGGCCACCCTCGCGGATCGCGAAACGAAGTCCTTCGTCCATCGCGATCGGCTGGATGAGCGCCACGGTCATCGCCGTGTTGTCCCCCGGCATGATCATCTCGGTACCCTCAGGCAGCGTGACGACGCCGGTGACATCGGTGGTGCGGAAGTAGAACTGCGGCCGGTAGTTCTGGAAGAACGGCGTGTGCCGGCCTCCCTCATCCTTCGACAGGATGTAGACGGTCGCCTCGAAGTCGGTGTGCGGCGTGGTCGAGCCCGGCTTGACCACGACCATGCCCCGCTCGACATCCTCGCGCTTGATACCGCGCAGGAGCAGACCGACGTTCTCACCGGCGCGCGCCTCGTCGAGAATCTTGCGGAACATCTCGATGCCGGTACAGGTGGTCTTCGTCGACTTCGGACGGATGCCGACGATCTCGACCTCCTCGTTCGGCTTGAGCACACCGCGCTCGACCCGACCGGTGACCACGGTACCGCGACCGGTGATCGTGAAGACGTCCTCGATCGGCATCAGGAACGGCTTGTCGATCTCGCGCTCGGGCTGCGGGATCGACGCGTCGACCGCGTCCATCAGCTCCATGAGCTTGTCCGACCAGGTCGGGTCGCCTTCGAGCGCCTTCAGCGCCGAGACCCGCACGACCGGAAGGTCGTCACCCGGGTACTCCTGGTTCGACAGCAGCTCGCGGACCTCCAGCTCGACCAGCTCGAGCAGTTCCTCGTCATCGACCATGTCGCTCTTGTTGAGAGCCACCACGATGTAGGGAACGCCGACCTGACGCGCCAGCAGCACGTGCTCGCGGGTCTGCGGCATCGGGCCGTCCGTGGCGGCCACGACCAGGATCGCGCCGTCCATCTGGGCCGCACCGGTGATCATGTTCTTGATGTAGTCGGCGTGACCGGGGCAGTCGACGTGTGCGTAGTGCCGCTGCTCGGTCTGGTACTCGACGTGTGCGATCGAGATGGTGATACCGCGGGCCTTCTCCTCCGGCGCCTTGTCGATCTCATCGAAAGGCGTGTACGGGTTGAGGGCCGGCATCTTGTCATGCAGCACCTTGGTGATCGCCGCGGTCAGCGTCGTCTTCCCGTGGTCGATGTGACCAATGGTGCCGATGTTGACGTGCGGCTTAGTCCGCTCGAACTTCGCCTTCGCCACTGGGGTTCCTCCTCAGGACTACTGGTTCGTACGCCCCGCGCCCCGAAGGCGCCGACGGACTTCTGTCGACTTGGGTCTTGCGGCCCCGCTCAGACTACGGAAATGGCTCGTGTCCGCACGCTCATTCGAGTCGTCCGCACGCTCACTCGCCCGTCGCCTTCGCGATGATCTCCTTGGCCACGTTCTGGGGAACCTCGGCGTAGGAGTCGAACTGCATGGTGTAGCTAGCCCGGCCCTGGGTCTTCGACCGCAGGTCGCCGACGTAGCCGAACATCTCCGACAACGGCACCAGGGCCCGGACGACGCGGGCTCCGCCGCGTTCCTCCATCGCCTGGATCGTGCCACGCCGGGAGTTGAGGTCCCCGATGACGTCGCCCATGTTGTCCTCCGGGGTGACGACCTCGACGGCCATCATCGGCTCGAGTAGCGCCGGAGAGGCCTTGCGGGCCGCTTCCTTGAGCACCATCGAACCGGCAATCTTGAACGCCATCTCGGACGAGTCGACCTCGTGGTACTGGCCGTCGAGCAGCGTCAGCTTGAGCCCGACCAGCGGGTACCCGGCGAGCACGCCGTACTGCATGGCGTCCTGCGCGCCGGCGTCGACCGACGGGATGAACTCCTTCGGGATCCGCCCACCGGTGACCCCGTTGGAGAACTCGTAGGTGGGGCCGTCCGAGGTCAGCGGCAACGGCTCGAGCGAGACGAGCACCTTCGCGTACTGGCCCGAGCCGCCGGTCTGCTTCTTGTGGGTGTACTCGGCCTTGTCCACCTTGATCCGGATGGTTTCCCGGTACGCCACCTGCGGCTTGCCGATGTTGGCCTCAACCGCGAACTCGCGCTTCATCCGGTCGACCAGGATCTCCAGGTGCAGCTCGCCCATGCCGGAGATGACCGTCTGGCCGGTCTCGTCGTCCTGGCGGACCCGGAACGTCGGGTCCTCCTCGGCGAGCTTCTGGATCGCGGTACCCAGCTTCTCCTGGTCGGCCTTGCTCTTCGGCTCGATCGCCACCGAGATGACCGGCTCGGGGAAGGTCATCGACTCCAGGATCACCGGGTTGGCCGGGTCGCTGAGCGTGTCACCGGTGGTGGTCTGCTTCAGGCCCTGCACGGCGACGATGTCGCCCGCCTGGGCGAACGGCCGGTCCTCCCGCTTGTTGGCGTGCATCTGGAAGATCTTCCCGATGCGCTCCTTGCGGTCCTTGGTGGAGTTGACGGTCTGCGCGCCCGACTCGATCCGTCCGGAGTAGACCCGCACGTAGGTGAGCTTGCCCAGGTGCTTGTCGGTCTGGATTTTGAAGGCCAGACCGGAGAACGGCTCACTGACCGAGGGCTTGCGCTGGACCGGCGTCTCGCCGTCGATGGCCGTACCCTCGATCGCCGGAACGTCCAGCGGCGAGGGCAGGAAGTCGACCACGGCGTCGAGCATGGGCTGCACGCCCTTGTTCTTGAACGCCGAGCCGCAGAGCACCGGGTTGAGCTTGCCGGCGATGGTCGCCCGACGGATCGCGGCCTTCAGTTCCGCGACGGTGAACTCCTCACCGTCGAGGTACTTGACCATGATCTCGTCGTCGGCCTCAGAGATCGTCTCGAGCAGCTTCTCGCGCCACTCGGCTGCCTGCTCGACGAGGTTGGCCGGGATCTCCTCGATCTCGTACTTCTCGCCCTTGGCGGTCTCGCCACGCCAGGTCAGCGCGCGCATCCCGATCAGGTCGACGACGCCGACGTGGTCACCTTCGAGCCCGATCGGAATCTGCAGTACCAGCGGGGTGGCGTTGAGCCGGTCCACCATCATCTGGACGCAGCGGAAGAAGTCGGCGCCGGTGCGGTCCAGCTTGTTGACGAAGCACATCCGCGGGACGTTGTACTTGTCGGCCTGCCGCCAGACGTTCTCGGTCTGCGGCTCCACGCCGGCGACCCCGTCGTAGACCGCGACCGCACCGTCGAGCACCCGCAGCGACCGCTCGACCTCGACCGTGAAGTCGACGTGGCCGGGCGTGTCGATGATCTGGATGACGTGCCCGTTCCACTCACAGGTGGTGGCGGCGGAGGTGATGGTGATCCCCCGCTCCTGCTCCTGCTCCATCCAGTCCATGACGGCAGCACCGTCGTGGACTTCACCGATCTTGTGGGTGATGCCGGTGTAGAACAGGATGCGTTCGGTGGTCGTGGTCTTACCGGCATCGATGTGCGCCATGATGCCGATGTTGCGGAGCTTGGCGAGGGCGGCGTCTACGACGGCCACGTCAGATCCCTACTTCTTCTCGTCGTCGGGGCGCTGGTGCTTACCAGCGGTAGTGCGCGAAGGCCTTGTTGGACTCCGCCATCTTGTGAGTGTCCTCGCGGCGCTTCACCGCGGCACCCAGACCGTTGCTCGCGTCCAGCAGCTCGTTCATCAGCCGCTCGACCATGGTCTTTTCGCGGCGCGCCTTGGAGTACGTCACGAGCCAGCGCAGCCCGAGCGTGGTCTGCCGCGGCGTGCGCACCTCGACCGGCACCTGGTACGTGGCGCCGCCAACCCGGCGGCTGCGCACCTCCAGGGTGGGCTTGACGTTGTCCATGGCCCGCTTGAGGGTGACCACGGGGTCGGTGCCGCTCTTCTCGCGGCAGCCCTCCAGGGCGCCGTACACGATGCGCTCGGCGAGCTGGCGCTTGCCGCGCATCAGGATCTTGTTGATCAGCTGCGTCACGAGCGGGGAGTTGTAGACCGGGTCCGGGGTCAGCGGCCGGCGCGGAGCGGGGCCCTTGCGTGGCATGTCAGCTCTTCTCCTTCTTCGCGCCGTACCGGCTGCGGGCCTGCTTGCGCTTCTTGACGCCCTGGGTATCCAGCGAGCCACGAATGATCTTGTATCGTACGCCAGGAAGGTCCTTCACCCGGCCGCCCCGCACGAGCACGATCGAGTGCTCCTGCAGGTTGTGCCCTTCGCCGGGGATGTACGCGGTGACCTCGATCTGGCTGGTCAGCCGGACCCGGGCGACCTTGCGCAGCGCCGAGTTCGGCTTCTTGGGCGTCGTCGTGTACACACGCGTGCACACGCCGCGCCGCTGCGGGCTCCCCTTCAGCGCCGGCGTCTTCGTCTTGCTCGTCTTCGCCTGGCGGCCCTTGCGGACCAGCTGCTGGATTGTGGGCACCGGGTTTCCGTCTCCCTTCGGCCTCGCGGCCGTGCCGTTCGTTTTCACTGCTACGTCTGGTGTCACTGCCACATCGGGTCGTACGCCGAACCGCCCCGTGGGCCGCTCCGACACCCGCGGTCGGGCGTGTCGGCCGCTCGCGGGCTCCAGCTCGGACCTGTCCGAACCGGATTTTCCGTGCCGCACCTCGCCGCCGACCGGGGTCGGCGTGGGCACGCACGAGACGCCCGGCAAAGCCGGGCACGAGGGGAAAGAGTACCCACCGCGTGGACGCAGGTCAAAACGGGGGGCCCAGGTCGCTGAGCGGCGGAGACTCCGCGTACAGATTACCTCGTGCCGAATCGCAACCAGGAGCGGTCGCCGGTACCCGGGGCCGCAGCGCTCAGTTCGGCACGGCCCCGCCGGCGACCAGGCCCGGCGCCCAGACCGCCACGTCATCGCCGGCGCCCACCTCGTCCGCCCGCACCAGCAGATGCACCCCGGCACCGTCGGCGCCGTCCGGAGCGATGACCAGCGCGGAGTGCCCGGCCTGCTCCGGGTTGTCGGCGAAGCGGGCCCGCACACCGGCCCGGTTGAGCTCCTTCACCGTCGCGGCGAGCCGACGTCCAGCACGCCCGCCGGACAGCACCAGCTCCACCCCACGGGCCACGGCGAGTTGCGCCCCGACCTGCACCGTCGCATCGAGGTCGGCGCCAGTGACGTCGCCAGCCCGTACGAGGACGGCCTGGTACTGCGCCGGGGGGGCCGCCACCAGCGTCAGCAGCCGCCCGGTCGACCATTGCCGGGCACCGGAGTACCCCGGGTGCCCCTGGGCAACGACGAGTACGTCCGGCGAGGTCGCAGCCACCTGCGCCGCAAGGTCGCGGACCGGGTCGGCGCCGAACCGGGCCAGTACCCGCACCTCAAGGTCGCTGCGCCGGACCGGGGTGGCGAGCAGCTCCAGCTCCTGCATGGCCCGGGTCATCTCCAGCAGCTCGCCGGAGAGCCCCGCACCCAGCTCCAGCCCGCCCGCCCCATAGGGCAGCAGCCGGCTGAGCACGACCTCAGCCGGACGGCGCTGCCCGGCCAGTACCGCGCCGAGCGCCAGCAGCGCGGCGTCGCTCTCGTCGGCCGCGGAGGTGACGACCTGAACCCGGTACGCGTCGGTCACGCCCAGTGCCGCCTTTTCCGCCTCGGCGACGTCCCGCTCCACCCGGGCCTTCGGGTAGATCAACCCGAGCAGCGGACCCGCCATCATCGTGGTGACCAGGGCCATCACCACCATCATCGAGAAGAGCTGATCGTCGAGGATGTGCAGCTGCAACCCGACGGTCAGGATCACGATCTCGGTGAGGCCACGGGTGTTCATCAGGGTGGCCAGCGCACCGGCCTTGCGGATCGGTATCCCCTGCAGCCGGGCACCGAGGTACGCCCCGACGAACTTGCCGACGACGGCGACCGCCAGGATCATCCCGAGCTCGACCACCCCGCGGAGGTTCAAGGTGGACAGGTTGACCTTCATCCCGGAGATCACGAAGAAGACGGGCAGCAGCAACAGGATGCTGACCTGCTCCAGTCGTTCGAGAATCTCGTGGCGCAGCGCCTCGCCGCCGGCCCGCGGCATGACGGCGCCGAAGAGGAACGCGCCGAAGATGACATGTACCCCGAGCCACTCGGTGGCGTAGCAGGACAGCAGCAGGCCGGCCAGGATCACCGCCAGGATGTTCGGGGTGAGCCGGCCCGCCCGGTCCCGGGCGGCGACCAGCCGGCGCAGCAGGGGCCGTACCACGGTGAACATCACGACCAGGTACGGGATCGCGAAGAACAGGTGCCACTGATCGGTGGCGCCCTTACCGATCAGCACCACCACGGCCAGCAGCGACCAGGCAACCACATCGTCGACGGCCGCGCTGGCCAGGGCGAGCCCGCCGAGTTCGATGCGGTGCATCCCCCGGTCGGTCAGGATCCGGGCCAGTACCGGAAAGGCGGTGACCGCCATCGCCGCACCCATGAAGAGCGCGAAGGGCAGCACCCGGGTCACCCCGTGGTGCGGCGCGAGCCGCACGGCGAGCGCGGCGCCCAGCCCGAACGGCAGGATGATCGAGCCCACCGAGACCGAGGCGGCCACCCGTTCCTTGCCGCGTACCGAGCTGTGGTCCAGTTCGTAGCCGATGATGAACATGAACAGCACCAGCCCGACGTTGGCCAGCCCGGACAGGGCCGGTAACACCGCGGACGGGAAGAGCCGGCCGGTGATCGCGGTCCCGAACAGCGAAGGTCCGACCAGTACCCCTGCAATGATCTCGCCGATCACCGGGGGCTGACCCAACCGCTTCGCGACCACGCCGAGGAGTCGGGCGAGTCCGATGATGACGGCCACTCCCAGCAGGAGCAGCGCGACATCATGCGAGCTCATGCCGGAGCCCCCTGGGACTGCGCTCCGGAGATCGCCTGAGCCAACCGGTCGGCGAAAGCCGCCGCCGTCGGCCGGCTCTCCGCCGCACCGATGCAGTCGCGCACCAGTTCGGCGAGGATCGGGTCGAGCGTCGGCGAGACCTGCGGCCCGGTCGACAGGACCCGGCGCAGGGCGAGCAGTCCGTCGCCGGTGGGCAGGTCGCCGTAGACGCCGGTACCCGCCGCGACCTGGTGCAGCGTCACGCCGAGCGACCACAGATCGTTGGCCGGCCCGGGCGGATCTCCCTGCAGCAGACCGGGGTCCATGTACTCGACCGCGGTCACCGGGCCCATCCCGGTGAGGGTGGCGCCGGGCGTGAAGACGTGCGCCAGCCCGAGGTCGGCGAGCTTCCCGCCGTCACCGGCCAACAGGATGTTGCCCGGTTTGATGTCGCGGTGCGCGATCCGCTGCCCGTGCAGCGCCGAGGTGGCCCTGGCCGCATCCGCCACCGCCCGCAGCGCCCGCGGCACGCTGACCGGCTGGGCGGGCACGGCCAGCGAGCCGTCCGGCAGGTACTCCATGGCGTAGTAGAAGACGCCATCCTGCTGTCCGGCGTCGTACAACGTCACGAGGTACGGCGAACGCACCGCCGCGAACGCCTGCATCTCGCGGGTCGCGCGGCGGAAAATGTCTCCGGTCGACTCGCCGACGAGCACCTTCACGGCCACGTACTCGACGTCGACCGGCAGCCTCGCCGGACGGCGGGCCAGGAAGAACTGTCCGTGGTTGCCCGAACCCAGCGGCCGGACGAACTCGTAGTCGGCTATGCCCTGCACCAGGTACTCCTCTTCAGGGGTTGCGGTAGGACTCGTACCGCAACCGGCGGTTCCCGATCGACACCTGCGTACCGGGCAGGATGACCTGCGGCACTCCCGGAGTCAGCCGCTGGCTGTTCGGATAACCCGGCGGCCGGATGTACGTGCCGTTGGCCGATCCGAGGTCGAGAATCCGGACGTCCCAGTTGTGCAGGGTTACCCGGACGTGGCGTCGCGAAATGACATCGCCGCTGACCCGGAGCGGCCGGACGGCCCCGCTGGCCACCTCAGGATCACTCTCCGGCTCGCGCCCGAGCACATAGTCCGCGTCGAGCCGGAACGTGGCGCCGTCATCGAGCATGATCACGCCGAGCGGCGGCCGTGGCCCCAGCCGGCCCACCGCGGTCTGTTGCAGCATGCCGATGCCGCAGATCCCACAGTAGGGCACGCGGGGATCGTTGAAGTGGCCGTTCTTGCACGAAACGCCCCGGACCAGAGCGCGGCTGTCGTGGGGCGCGCCCGACCCCGATGATTCGGCTGCGGCCGGGCCGGGTGCCGCTGGCCCAGGTCCGGCAGGCCCCGGCTCGTGGCCGGCAGGTCCCGGCTCGTGGCCGGCAGGTCCAGGCCGATCCCCAGGGGGTACCGCTCCCGCATCGACGACCAGCAGTACGGAATCGAACGGCACCGCCCGATCGGGCTCCCGCATCCCGATCTGGACCGGCTTCGACAAGGAGCTCTCGACGGGGGCCAGCCGTGGCACGGTCGGCGGATCGGGCTCGCCCTGCCCCATCGCCTGCGGCGTCAGATCAGCCATCGGCTGAGCCATCGGCTCGGAAGCCGGGTGAGCCATCGGCTCGGAAGCCGGATGAGCCATCGGCTGAGCTGCCGGCTCGGGCACCGCCTGCAGCACCGACTCGGGCAGGAGCAGAATCCCCGCGCCGGGCACGACCCCCGCGTCCAGCCGGGTACGGCGGTCGGCCGGGCCGGCGCCCGGCAGGGCCAACCGCACCGACCGCACCGGTCCGTAGATCACGGCATGCGCCCCGGTCACCGCCCCGGCGGCACTGGTGAGGTGCTCGGGCCGGTCACCAACCACCACTTCGGCCTCTGCGCCGCCGTACACCAGCACCGCGACCGCCCCACCGGCCGTCGGGCCGGCCACCGCACACGCCGGCAGTCCGCCTGGGCCCTCAGCGGCGATCAGCGCGGCGACCCGGTTCACCAGTGCCGCGCCGTCGCCGCCGGACCGCGCCACCTCCCGCACCAGAGCCAACAGTCCCTCGGCTGCCTCGGTTTCGGCGCAGACGCACAACAGGGTGGCGACATGGGCAACCAGACCCCGGCCCGGGACGAGTTTCGCGTCGGAGAGGCCGTTCATGACAGCAACCGCCCGCCCCGGAAACGCCACCGGAGGAACGGAACCCGCATCGGCCCGTTCGCTACCAACCAGACCGACAGCCAGACCGCGACGAAATGGATCGCGAACGCAGCGAACGGTGGGGCCACCGGCAGTGTCGGGATCAGCCCGTACCACAGCAGCGCCCACACCAGCGCACCCTCGGGAACGACCGTCAGCAGGCCGAACAGCGACGGCCAGTCCTTCTCCCAGCGGAACTGCATGAGGAGGTGGTACAGGAACTCCCACAGCACCCCGAGTACGGCTACCGCGACGAGCACGATGAAGGTCGTCCGATAGCGCTCATCCAGCGGGCCGTCAACCGGCAGTACCGGCGTCACCAGCAGGGTGACGATCGAGCCGACCACCGCCAGCATGAAGATGCGGGTCTGGATCCTGCCGAACAGCGTGGGAACCATGCGTCTCAGTCCGTTCCTGGCTCGAGGTTGAGCGTCATACCGGCCGTCCCAGCGCCCACTTGACCCACTGCGTGGTCGAACGTAACGGACCTATCTTCCGGCACCAACCACGCCGGGCCAGGTCGTCGGCGATCTCCTGGGCCGCGACCTGCAGCCCGAGAAAGGTGTCCACGCCGGGGAAGTAACCACCGAGCGTGGTGGCGCCGGAGGCGTAGAGAGCGCCGTTGCCGCTCGCGGTCCCCTTCACCTCGAAGTGGCGCTCGACCTCAAGCCGACCGAGCGGATTTCGCCCGGCGCCGCCGTGCTCCAGCAGGTCGGCGAGGACGCGGTGCTCGGCGACATCGGCCTCCAGGCCGGTGCAGTCGATGATGTAGTCCGAGTGGATCACCGTTGACCCGCGATCGGATCGGACGTGGCTGTCGAGCCCACCCGCCCGGCCGGGCACCACCCGGTCGACGACCCCCTGCTGGGGGAAGTACCAGCGGTTGCGCCGCCCCTCGCCCATCTGCTTCTGCCAGCGTCGCCGCTTCGGGGTGTTGGTACCGCCCATGTCCTTGTACTTCGCGGCCCGCTCCGCGCCGTCGAGCTTGCGCATCTGCGCCTTGAGCTGGCCGCCCCACACCGACTTCGGGTAGTTGAAGCCCTGGTACGCCCAGCCGTCGCCGCCCTTGCGCCGCATCCAGATGTTCGGACCGTGCGAGCCGGTGATGAAGGTACGGAAGATGTGCACGATCTGGGTCTGCAGGTTGTTCCTGCGGCGGTCGTCCATCAGCCGCTGCAGCACCCGGGACGCGACGATCCCGCCGCCGCGCACCACCACCGTGCCGGGGTGCGTTTTGAGGTACTCGTACACGTGCTCGTGCGGCTCGTACGCGTTGACCACGCGCTCGTAGTCCTTGTACGTCTCGCGGAACGCCTGCAGGTCGGGCAGGAAGCGCAGGCCCGGATAGCCGACGGCGAGATGCACGAAGCGGGACCGGTAGGCCACCCGCTTGGTCGGGGAGGTGCCTTCCGGCGGGGTGAGGATGGTGAAGTACCCGCCGCCCCCGCCGATTCGCCGACGCACCATCCGGACTATGCCCTTGACCAGCATGCTGCGGTAGTCGATCCGCCGGGACTCCCGCTCCAGGCTGGCGAAGACCGTACCCGCCCGGGGCGTCCAGTAGTCGGCGAAGATCGGCTCGCCCAGCACGTGGATGAGGTGGGCAATCGACTTGTCCTGCCACGCCTCCGACAACGCGTAGGACGGGAAACCCCAGATGTTGTCCGGCCGCGAGGACGAGTCGGAACGAATCCGCTCGGGCCGCGGAATCTGCGACACGCGGGTCAGATACTCGTAGGTCTGCCAGGGATAGTCGATGTTCGACAGGACCCGGATATCCGACGTCGGTACGCCGGCGATCCGGAGGTAGTCGACCGTCACGAACGATCCCATGCCCCCGCCGATGGTCACGAACGGCACGTCGTACACCGGAATGCCCGCAGCCCACAGCATCGAATCGGACCACTGTGGACTCGCCAACAGTTCGGGCGTGAGATCGCCCGTACCCCGTGCCGCCTCTCCGCCCATCGCGCCGCCCCCCTGCCAAAGACGTCTGTCGATCCGGGTGGTCCCCGCACCGCCGCACGGTGTCGGTCAAGGCCAGATGAACCTGGCGCCGCCGTGCCGGTAGTGTGGTCCATTTAATGACACGGATGCAACGACCGAACATCCGTCAGCCGACGGACAGATGATGGTATTCAGTCCGGCGTTCGCCCACCTGACATTGACGCGCCGAGGCCGGACCTGCCGGGCGCAAAACCCTTGGCGGCGAGGCTCCTCAGAGGGCCAGCAACACGGTGAGTGCCATGGAGATAACTGTCAGTGCCAGCCCGGCCACCCCACACCAGATTCCGGCAACGCCGAGCCGACCGCCGGCCACCAGCCCAGCGGAGCGCCCCACCTGTCGCATCCCGGACATTCCGAGCCCGACGCCGGAGCACCCCAGCAGCCCGGCGAGGACCGCGAAGGCGCCGCCGACCAGCAGCCCCCAACCGTTGCCCGCGCCAACCGGCCCGAGACACGAGACGAAGATCGCAGCCACGATCGACCCGATACCAGCCACCAGAGCGCCGACCGCCAGGCCGGAGACGGTTGGCGCGACGCCGAGGTACGCCACACCGAAGGCTGTGCCCGGCAGCGGATCCACCCGGGCCGGCGCCGGCAACGGAGTGGGCGGCTGCGGCGGAAACCCGGGCGGCGCACCGAACCCGGGCGGCGTCGCCGGCCCTGGCCCGTAGCCTGGCGGCGCTGACGCTGGCTGAGGCCCCCACGCCGACGGCGGCCCCCACGCTGGCTGAGGTCCCCACGCCGGCTGAGGTCCCCACGCTGGCTGCGGCTCGAACGCCGGCCGCTCCTCGCTCGGCTGGTTCAGCGCCTCGCTCACGGAGCCTTCTTTCGTTCACGACTGCGGGGCTCGCTCCGCTCACTCCTCGCGCTCACGGAGCCTTCTTTCGTTCACGACTGCGGGGCTCGCTC
>Ga0209515_10006271_pt1 | contig 14916 bp, 14 predicted proteins | sample Subgroupgradi54m_FD_187454 | JGI IMG/M metagenome (GOLD analysis project Ga0209515, IMG submission 187454) | Subsurface groundwater microbial communities from S. Glens Falls, New York, USA - GMW60B uncontaminated upgradient, 5.4 m (SPAdes)... ...
TATGCTGGGATTTTTTGGCCTTAATCAAAACTCCGCTTTGCTGAACAAAACGGTTAAAACGCCTCAACAAACTCCCTATACTTTCGTTTGGTTTTCTTTTTACTTCAACCATATAAATACCTCCTTCCACGCAAAGAATATCACTCATAAGAAAATTTTTCAAGTACTCTTATTTTACAATTTTCGGTCCGAGAGCTTTGCCACCAAGAAGATGCATGTGAAGATGAGGAACAAGCTTGCCACCGTGAACGCCTTCATTGATGATGAGCCGATAGCCTTTTTCGTGAACACCTAATTGCTTAGCGACTTTTTCGGCGACAAGAAGGGCCTTGCCCAACAATGGCGCGTCCTCTTCCTTAAAATCATGAAGAGCCTCAAAATGCTTTTTAGGAATAATCAGCACGTGCACCGGCGCTTGCGGATGGATGTCGTTAATCACCAAAAAATCCTTATCCTGCCAGACAACATCGGCCTCAAGATCTCCGTTTATAATTTTGCAAAAAACATCAACTATCATCTTCGATGATAAATTGACCTAATTATTCTAATTGCTCTAATTTCTAAATTTTAGGTCAATTAGGTTAATTAGAAATTAGGTTAATTTTTTAAACGTTTCTTCACTTCATCAACAATTTTTTCTAATGGAATAGTTTCTTGGATTCCAGTATCCATTTCTCTTAAAATTATTGTATCGTCTAATGCTTCTTTTTGTCCGAATATCAGAGCAAATTTAACCCCCAACCTGTTAGCAATCCTCAATTGTGATTTGATACTATCGCGACCCAGAGAAGATTTAGCTTCTACTCCAGCCTTCCTGAAAGATTCAAAAAGCAGGATACTCCTTCTCTTTGCCGCTTCACCCAACTGAACCAAGAAAACTTTGGGTTTAGGTTTTATCTCCGGAACGGAAACATTTTTTTCTTTAAGTTCAAGAATAATTCTATCTATGCCCAATGCCCATCCGGCTGCCGGGGTTTTTGAACCGCCTAAAAGTTCAATTAATTTATCATAGCGTCCTCCGGCAGACATGGTTGATTGAGCGCCTATATTTTCTTCAGGCAAGATTTCAAACACAGTCCTTGTGTAATAGTCCAATCCCCTGACTAAATGCGGATTCAGTATGTAAGGCACCTTAGCTTCATCCAAAAATTCCAAAACATGCTTGAAGTGGGCGTGGCATTCTTCATCCAAAAAATCCACGAATTGGGGAGCATCTTTGGCGAGTTCTTTGCATATTTCTTCTTTGCAGTCCAACAATCTTAAAATATTTTCTTTAAATCTATTCTTGCAATTAGGACAGGTTTTCTTGAGGCGATTTTTATAATAATCCTTCAGGGCTTTCAGGTATGCGGGCCGGCAACTCTGGTCACCAATGCTATTTATGTGAACATTATATCCCTTTAATCCTAAGCTCTCTATAAATTTGTAAGCCAAAAAAATTAATTCTGCATCCACTGCTTCGGAACTATCTCCTATGGTTTCAACTCCTAATTGATAAAACTGTCTGTATCTCCCCTTTTGCGGTTGATCATGCCTAAACATGGGGCTAATATAATAAAGCTTCACCGGATGTGGCTTCACATTCATGCCATTCTCAAGATATGCCCTGACAGCCGGCGCTGTTCCTTCAGGCCTTAGGGTCAAACTATCTCCCCCTTTGGTTCTCAAAGTATACATCTCTTTCTGCACAATATCCGTGGATTCCCCCACAGAGCGGAGAAACAGTTCAGTTGACTCAAGAATCGGGGTTTCTATTCTTTCAAAACCATAAAACTCCAGAAGATTTTCTGCCTTTTTTGTTATGAAACGCCAATACTTCTGGTCTTCCGGAAGTATATCCTGCATACCCTTGGGCGCCTGTAAGTTTCTTTCTTTCTTGGACATAGTAATTTTTTATTTAATAACGGACTGTCGGAACTTTGATGAATTTAGCAAGTGGCCATGGTCGAAAAAATGCGTTTCCGGTTATTAGAGATTTATTAACCGGCCCCCAACGTCTTGAATCAGAACTTTGAAGACGATTGTCGCCTAAAACAAAGTATTCATTATCGTCAAGCTTGATAATGGAATTGCCCAAAGTTCTCTGTTCGGTAGCTAAATAAGTTTCGTCCAGAACAAAACCTTCGGGCGTCTTTTTATTGTAAATTGTGACCTTATTGTCTTTTACCGCTACGGTTTCATCCGGAAGCCCGATTATCCTTTTTATAAAAAACTGTGATTGGTCCAAAGGATACCTGAAAATGATCACATCGCCTCTTTGTGGCGAAGAAAAACGATAACTTATTTCATTCACTAAAATATAGTCGCCATCTTCGAAATTTGGCTCCATAGAAGCACCTTTAACAAAAAACGGCTGTACCAGATAATACCTTATTGGAAGAACGATAGCAAGCGAAATAACGACGACCTTGATAGTCTCCCAGACAAAAGCAAGGATATCTGATTTTATCCCGATTGGCTCTGCCATTCGAGGATCCTCGATTTTTTTAAAAATCGGGACATTAGGAATTTGGGGTTGTTCTTCGTTCATTTGGCTATTTTAACAGATTTTTATTTGAATTCAAATCAATATACCCAATCTGAACAGCTGACACAACCTCTATGCGTACGGAGGGAGACGTCTTTTTTAAAAATTTGTCCCGATAGCAAAGCTATCGAGGATCCTCGACAAAGTCGGGACTAATTTTAAAGAAAGGCGTCTCCCTCCGCCGGTTGGTTAGGTTGATAGGTGGTACTTGGCAATAAAAGTTCAAACTATCAAGAAATCAAGAAACAAAAAGCACCGTATAGGTGCTGATATGATTTCTATCTAAAACGAAGGGGGTCTTCTCTTGCTTTTTCGGCCAGTCCTGCTAACCCGCCATGAGAAGAAAGATCATATGGAGAAGGTCCATCAGGAGACCTAAATGAGTTGGCTCTCTTGGACAGAGAGCGATTCGCACGTTCTCTTTGGCGCTTCCTCATGATACTGGCAGAAGCATTCAAGTCATAAGGACTATGATTACTCATATTTCCCTCCAAATTGTTAATTGTTTGTTCTGCATATAGAATAACAAAATAAATTAGTTTTAGCAAAATCAATCAATCAGGCTGGGCACTAAATTAATTTGAACCTTTCTTGCCAATTTACATCAAACACATAAACAACCGGCGGAGTGGGTAGGCCTTTTTAAAATTAGTAAATTTTTAAAAGGCCTACCCCGCAGTACGAGGTGGAGGTTGTGTCAGATGTTATACCTACAAATTAATCCCCGTTATGAGCTTATAGAGAATTGAGACCAATGGAAATATCAGCGGGAAAATAAATATTATAAATACGAACAAGAGGGGCAAGCTGTATCTATACAGAAAGACTTTGAGGACATTGAACCGAGCCGGAAGAAAGGTCATCAAAAGCCAATGGCCATCCAATGGCGGTATGGGGAAGAGGTTAAAAATAGCCAGCACCAGATTCAAAAGAATTATGAACGAAAACAATTGAGGTATCAGGGGGGATGTAAATATGTCAGGAATTAAACGTAGACTCAATCCAAATATAAGAGCAAGAACAATATTGGAAGCCGGGCCAGCAAGGGCAACTTTGGCCGGACCATATTTTTTATCGCTCAAGTTGTTAGGATTGTATGGAATCGGTTTGGCATAACCAATAACGAACGGCGATCGTACTAAAAACAATAGCAACGGCAAAATTACCGAACCAAACATGTCCAAATGTTTTAACGGGTTCAAAGTTAGACGGCCAAGGTTCTTGGCGGTAGAATCCCCCAAAGAATCAGCCATCAAACCATGACTAACCTCATGGATAACCACGGAGTAAATAAGAACCAATAATTGAAATAGAGCCAGCAAAATTCCATTCATACTTGAAATCCTATCAATTATAATGTAATATGTAAATCACTTACATATGGCTACTAAATGTCCGCAATGCGGAAAAAAACCAATAATGTCTACAACGCGAATTTTGCTTCGCGGTCATTATAATCCGACTACGAAATCCAAGAGGTATCCTAACCTTCAATGGGCTAAAGTTGACGGAAAAAGGACCAGAATCTGCACAGACTGCATAAAGACTCTAAACAAAGTCAAATAAATTGAAGAGAGAATTCCTTCAAACTCAACAAGAAGTAAAGAAAGTCGAAAAAATCTCCGAAGCTGAGGAAAAAGCTTTTGAAGTTCTACTGCCTCGACACCGAGGACAAGCCGTTAAAATGGAAGATTTCGTAAATGTTCAAGGATTTGGAAAAGATGTTGTAAAAAAAGACAGGTACAACGTAGCACAAAAGAAAATACGAATAAGAGAAATGGGAACCGAGCCATCTAAAAAAGCCAAACTTCTTGAAGCAATTTTAGCTGAACAAATTGAACTTAGTGATTGGTTTGGTTCTGATGCGCTTACAATTATACCGACTGAGTATGATGACCTCTACAATGGAGTTGATTTAGCAATAGAGTTTGAAAAGGATACCAAACCGACATATGCGGCTCTTGGCGTTGACGTAACCTCATCTGCTGGATCAATTATCAAAAAACTTGCCATTATCAAAGCTTACATTCTACGGGGCGACTTGGGTAGAATAAAATATTTTAAATCGGAAAGAGATAATTTACCGCCCAGACAGATACAGGGAATCCCCCAATTAGTTATTGGCACAAACAAAGATCTAATAAAAGAATTAAGTGAACTTTGGCTCGCGGTAAATAGGGAAAGGATACAAAAGAAGCAAGCATATACTGGCCTCTCTATGGAAGCTATCCAAAGTCAAAAAGAAAAAATGCATAGAGCCAAAGAAGATTTAGCTACTCACCGAGTCCAAGTATTACTCCTCAAAGAAATACAAGTTCAGTTAGAAGTTTTCGCTAAATTCTCTAGAAAAAACACCCCTGATGTTGTTGAAAAATTTGAATCTTTATTACGCCTCATCAGCTCGATAATAGAAGAAAAAGAAATTACCCCCGAGAATGAGAGAAAAAATGAAGATGATGAAGTTTATAAACAACTAAGAATAAGTCTCGTAGATTTTGAATCATTATAATACCGGGCTGTAGTGTACCGGCAACACGCATCTTTGGGGTAGATGAAATTACGGGGTCCGACTCCCCGCAGCCCGACAAGAGGTAGACTTACTGTGCCAAAAGTAGTTTAATGAAAATATGGAGAAATTTAACCCAAAAGAAAAAGCCAATTTCAATAAAGAGCGGATTCTTTCAGATGCCGAAAAGATCAATAAAGGGACGGACGTCACGCCCGAAGGTCAAATAATATTTACAGAAGACCAAGTGAAATCAGCGCGTTAAGAAAGAGAACAGCCTCACATTAACCATGAACCACTTGTCCAGCCCGAGAAAAAATCTTTGGAGCGAAAGCACCGCTCTAAAATGGAAGTTTTCACTTTCGACTTTATTACGCCTCCAAGCACTGAGGGTATGAACCTGCTGAAGGGTAAGTTGAACGAGGTGGCAGACAAGGTAATTTTAGCTTTGGGAGATAATTTCTACGATCTAGATATAAAATTTTGGGAGATGTCTTCAGGAAACCAGGTAGATCCCTACGACGGCTCAATGGCAATAAGCGCATTTCAGTCGGCAGATCAGATGGCAAAGGATATTTTAAAGCTTGCCCCCGTCGCTTTAGAATGGAAGAAAAAGCGGGAAGAAGAATACCCTTCCAAATAGCACCTCGCCAAATTTCATTGACAAAGGCTAAGTTTTAGGTAGCCCCAGCTTGGAAACAAAAGAAATGCCTACATTAAGAAGTATAACCCTTCCTGTAAAGATTTGGAGTGGAAAACTTTAATCAAACATTATACCCTCGTCTACTCTTCTGTAACTGAATAACTCTTTATTTGAAAACCAGTGTTTTACCTCTCTTTTTGCCTCTGGCAGAGAACCAGAAGCATGAACCATGTTTCGAATCGGCCTCTTGTTAAAATTACCAAGGGTCGATGAGTCTACTGAAAAATCACCCCTTATCGTACCTATTTCAGCCTTAAACGGCAGAGTATTACCGACAATTTTTCTACCCATTTCTACGGCATGGGGCCCCTCAAAAACTATCGCAACAACCGGAGCTGATGAAAGAAATTCAAAATTCCAATCATTAACCATCTTGCCTATTTTCATTGGATCATCTGTTCCAAGCACTTTCACTGGATCAAGTCCCAGCTGTTTTAAATTTTCTAAGCTTTTATTGCCCATGCCACCCAATTGTTCTTTTGTTGCTAAGTAATGTTTTTTAACATGATCGCTACTCGGCTTTACCATTTTTAATCCTGCCACCTTGAATCCCCTTGCTTCAAATCTTTTTATAATCTCCCCCACCAGTCCCCTCTGTAAAGCATCTGGCTTTGCCAAAATTAATGTTTGTTCTTTTTGTATCTTATTCATATCGATATTCTACACAAAATTAACAAAAAGAAAAGACCTTAATTAGCCGAACGACTCCAGTTTTTATATTCCCTTTTCAAGCGCTCCAGATCATACGGACTAAGATTATTATATACATCCAGCCAATTGGTACTTATTTCTTGTTGGGCGGATGACAAGCTAATATTTCCCAAACAAACTTGTTCGTGTAAATAATTCTCCACAAGATCTTTCTCGCGAAAACCCGGCCTTGGGTTAGCCGCTTCCGGAAACAGATTAGCGATATCATTGTTTCCTCCGAGAGTTAAAGGAATAAAATGGTCTGCTTCGTATGAACCGAACGGCGGAGGATATGAAACGCCGTATTCCCGATAAACTTTCTTTTTTAATGACACCGAAACCGACCGCACAGTTTTGGTATATCCCTGAACGCAAGTTTGTTCTTTCGTAACATTGGGAAATATAGCTCCGGGCGTACATTGCGGATCGGGCAAGCTACCATTGATAATACAATTGACCGTTTTTGTCTGGACGACCGGCTGGAACGGTTCCTCAATAACTGCCTGTTGGGATTTGGCAGGAATTATAGAATCCTGACCGGCATAATATGCCGTCATGCCGGCAATGAAAAAAATAATCCCGAATAATAACAACTTCTTTGGAGTTTTCATTGTTTGTTTCTGCTTAGTTTCCAAATTGCAAATATCATAAGCGTGTATATACCGATAAGCGTAAACCATTTTATTGAAATACTTAATGCCGCAAACGGCAACGAACCGAACCACTTAATAACCTCTAATTGATAGTACCCCAGACCCCAGGCAAAAAGACCGACCGCGCGCCCCAAAGGCGCGAAAATCATTCCGCCGACACCAGTTAGAAATCCGAAGAGCATCGTAAGCGGCATAAGAGGTAAGACCAGAATATTAGCCGGCAAAGAAACAAGCGAGAACTGATTGAAATAATATATGATGAGCGGGAATACCAATGTCTGTGCAGAAATTGTCATTAACAATGATTTCCCGATTTCGCCTAAGCCAAGCTTGGTTGCGAAATCGAGGATCCTCGATCGTTTCGCGATCGGGACTTTCTGGAATTTAATATTGGCTTGACTCTCAAGTATTGGATAAAAATATATTAACCCCAGAACAGCGAGAAATGACAACTGAAATCCAATATCAAAAACCAGAACAAATGGATTCAGGAATACCATCAGTCCAGCTGCCAACGCAATTCCATTTCGAGCATCATAAAGCCGGCCATAACCGTTGGCCAAAAGCAGTAACAATCCCATAATGGCCGCCCGGACCACGGAAGCAGAGGCCCCGGTCAAAATAGTAAACAATAAAATTATAATCACTGAAATCCAGAAGGCGCGTTTACGGCGCATAATTAACACAAGCACAGCCAACAACGCTTCAGCGATGATAGTGATGTTGTATCCTGAAATAGCTAAAATGTGAGATGTGCTGGTCCTACTAAATGCATCTTTGATTGACTGCGGAATATCCTGACGGCTCCCAAGGAGAATGCCGTTAGTATAAGCAGAATAGGGCTCGGGCAAAGAATGCTTAATCGAATTTTCAAATAATTCTTTGACCTTAAATAATTTGCCGTACAGAGAGATTTTAAACCGCTCGCCCAGACCCAGTGCTAGTCCTTCATTGTTTTTAATTTTTGGAGCAAACATAACTGTCCGGATATCTTTGTTTTTGAGATACTGTACATAATCAATCCCGTTAGAGGTCCGACCTGCCTCATCGGCATGGTCGGCAGACGATCCCTTTGGGGGGCGTCTTACCTCTAACGGGATGAAATTTTTCGGCGTTTTCAGGGAACCAATAACTAAAATCTTGTCGCCAAATTGATGCTTGGGGAAATAATTTGTCATTATTAGGGTCCTCTCGTCAACTTCAATTGTCTTATCCGGCACAACGAGTTCTTTTACCCTAAAAACAAGTTGCGACTTGATGCCATTAATATCCGGTTCATCATCTATGTAACCATTAAGGGTTACCTCCATCCCCTTTCCTCCGACTTGAACATCGGCAAACTGGTTTAAAATACTGTTGGCAAAATTAAATGAATTAAACCTGACAATTCCAAAAATAAAAATTAGAGATAACACTCCGGCGAGTAATCCCCTTTTGGAGTATGTTTTCTGATAACCCGAAATTGCAATCAGTCCAATCGCAAAAATCAAAAAAACTAAAATCCAAGTTTGAGACACCGGAAAAAGGGACGCCGCAAAAACTCCGACCAAAAATGAAAGGATGATATAAAACAATATCTGCGACTTGTGCATGCCTTAAAATGTAGCAATAATTATTAAAAGACTCCAGCAAACCCCACCCCCATCACTTTTCTGTCACCTGCCTCATCTTCAGAAACAGATTAGGTATGATTGAATTGATTTAAACCAAAATAACAGGTAACCCACGCTTGCCCCCACACCCATGATGGGTGTGGGGGCTTGCCTCCCCGTCCATCATTACGATAGGCGGGGCGCTCGATCTATTATTTTGGTAAATCAATAATCAGTCAACCTAATCCGTTTCCTTGATTTCGTCAAAGTGACATAAAAGCAATAGGGCTGCGTTTGAAATAAATCAAATTTATTTTTGAATCCAATTCAATATGTGCTGGGCAATAGTATGAGGTGACATGCGAGTGGTATTAACAAATAAAGCATCTTGTTTTAAAGCCTCATTCTTTATTTGCTCAATATGTCTTTTATTGTTCTCTAAAAACTCCTCTACGGTCACGCCAGCATATTTTTTGAGATTCCCTATTCTTTCAGGAGAAGAAAACCGTAATGCCATAAGTCTGCGCTTGAGTTCCTCGTATTCAACCTCCAGCATGCAGTACTTAACTTCAATTTGTTCTTTCTTTGCAATTTCGCTTATCTCATCCGGGTGAGTAAGGCCAACGATAATCGTGGATATGTTTTTAATCTTATTTTCCTTAGCTATATCAATCCATTTTTTGGCTGTTTCTATTCTCCAAATATTATCCGCATCAAGTGGAACACCCAATTCATCAAAATCATGAACAGCAAAACCTTTGAAGAGTAAACTTCTAAGTTCTTTAACGAGGGTGGATTTTCCAGCTCCACTGGAGCCTGTTATAAAGTAGGTCATGTTTGAACCCGCTTACCAATTTACATCAAACACTCAAGCAACCGGCGGAGGTAGCGTGCTTTTATGAAATCAGTAGTATTTCAGAAAAGCACGCTACGCAGCATGCATGGAGGTTGTGTGAACTATTCTTAATTACACACCCCTGTCGTGGCGAAGCAGTTGGGGCATGAGTAGCAGGAACCGGCGCGGACCATAAGCGTTCCGCACTGGACACAAGCCGGAGCGTCGGTAATCAGGATGTGGCCCGATACTTTTCCGTTTCCACTGGCTTGAACTGGGGTAAAAGATTTTGAAACTAATTCTGCCAGTAATGAATCACTCTTAGATTCATAAACGGTTTCTTTTACTTCAACAGGCTGTTCACCGGTGGCATGATCATGGCCGAATAATTCTTCTTTATCTTCCGGTTTTAAATATTTCATACCCAAATATCTGAAAACATAATCGGTGACCGATTTTGCTGTGGGAATATCAGGATTAGTAGTGAAACCGGCTGGATCAAATCTCACATCTTTAAATTTTCTAACTAATGTCTTTAACGGAACTCCTGACTGCAGACAAATTGAAATAAGTGTAGCTATTGTGTTGAATAATCCCGATATGGTGCTCCCCTCTTTGGCGGCAATCAGAAATGTTTCTCCGGGCTTCATTGTATCAGGATAAAATCCAACAGTAAGGTAGCTCTCAAATCCGCCGACATTAAATTTGTGAGTGATGGACGGCCTCTCATCAGGAAGTTTTATTCTGGTATAGCCGTTAACTTTTTCAATAAACTGATTGTTCTCGTCCTTTTTAGTATTGAGCGGTTGAATAGACTTAGAGCCGTCGCGATAAACGGCAATCGCCTTTAGTCCTAGGCGCCAACCTTCCATAAAAACATTTTTAATATCTTCTTTTGTTGCATCAGACGGCAAATTTACAGTTTTTGATATCGCGCCGGAAATAAAAGGCTGGGCAGCTGCCATCATTTTGATATGACCCATATAACCAATGCTCCTTTCCCCATTTTGTGCCTTGAATGAGCAATCAAAAACTGGCACATGTTCTTCTTTTAAATGCGGAGCGCCTTCTATTGTTTCTTTGTCTAAAAGATACATAGAAACGTCTTCTGTCTGTTCATTGGAATAACCCAACCTTCTTAATGCCAAAGGAATGTGACTGTTGACCAGTTTCAAAGTGCCACCACCTACCAGCTTTTTATATTTAACGAGAGCAAGTTCCGGCTCAATGCCTGTCGTATCGCAGTCCATGAGAAAAGCAATCGTTCCGGTCGGCGCCAATACCGTCATTTGAGAATTTCTTACGCCATATTTTCTTGCCAGGTCCAAGGCCTCATGCCAAATAAGACGGGAAGCCTGATGGAGATCTCCATCTTCAATTCCAACCATTTCTGAAGCTTCAAACAACTTTTCCGATTCGCCAAGATGTTTGGCTACAATCCCAAGCATCGGCTCCATATTCAATTCATATCCGGCAAACGGACCCTTGATGTCAGACAACATGGCCGACATCCTGTAGGCCTCTCCGCACATCAGCGAGGTAATCTGGCTGGCCAGAGTCCTTCCCTTCTCTGAATCATATGGCAACCCAAGGATCATCAACGTAGAACCAAGATTGGCGTAGCCAAGACCAAGCTCTCTATAGTTCCTGGCATTCTCCCCTATTTTTTGCGTCGGATAGGAAGCGTTGTCTATTAGTATATCCTGGGCGACAATCATAGTATCAACAACTTTTCTGAATAATTCCACATCAAACCTTCCGCCCATTTTCAAAAATTTAACCAAATTCAAAGAAGCCAGATTGCAGGCGCTATTATCCAAATGCATATATTCTGAACAAGGGTTGGAAGCATTTATTCTTCCGGAGTTAGGACAAGTGTGCCATTCGTTGATAGTAGTATCGTACTGCATCCCCGGATCAGCGCTGTGCCAGGCAGCATCGGCAACCCAATCCATTAATTCTCTTGCTTTTATAGTTTCCAATGTTTGGCCGGTGGTTACACCTCTTAAATCCCAATAACCGTCGGCTTGTACCGCTCTCATAAACTCATCATTTACTCTTACTGAATTGTTGGCATTCTGATATGGCAACAATGTATAAGGATCAAAAATGTCAGCCGTAATAGAATCTTTTATCCCGCTCCTGATAAGAGCTTTCGTCATGTCTTCAATTATTTTTTTGCAGTAAATAAAATTCTTTATATCCGGATGATCGGCATTTAAAACAACCATCTTGGCCGCCCGCCGGGTCGTACCGCCGGAACGAATTGAATTTGCCACGCCGTCCGCGCCTTTCATAAACGAAACCGGGCCAGAAGAATAACCGCCTTTTGATAATGGCTCTTTGGACGAACGAAGTTTAGAAAGATTTGTACCGGCGCCGGAACCGTATTTAAATATCCAGCCCTCATCGCGGTACCAATCAAGAATCGACTGCATGTTGTCTTCTACGGCTAAAATAAAGCAAGCTGAACATTGAGGCCTTTCATGTACGCCGACATTAAACCAAACCGGGCTGTTAAATGCCGCGTATTGATTTACCAATATCCAGGTCAGGTCTAAAATAAAATTTTGAGAATCTCCGGCCGTGGCAAAATAACCGTCCTTAAAGCCCCAGTAACCGATGGTCTTGGCCACGCGATCCACCATGTCTTTTACGCTATATTCCCTGTCCTGGGTGCCGAGCTGACCCCTGAAATACTTTGAAGCGACAATGTCAGTGGCGGTCTGGCTCCAGAAATTGGGAACTTCAACATCCTTTTGTTCAAAAACAACTGTTCCATCTCCTTTAGTAATTTTGGCGATTCTATTTTCCCACACAATTTCTTCATATGGATGTTTAGCACCAAAAATCCTCGGCCACTTGAGGCCTCTGTTGTTTAAACTGCCGTCTGTAAATAAATTATTATCCATCCCGTTAGAAGTTTTGCAAACTGTCCACCGCTTTTAAAAAGTGTCAAGCTTACAAAGTTTTATATTACTAAATACATGTTATTCCCGTTAGGGCTAACTTCTAACGGGATCCATCAAAGAAGATTTAATCCCGCTGAAGGCGGGAATTTATTTTAAAACATACAATCACTCGTGTGCTTCACTATATAAATTTACTTTCTTTTTTTCAAGTCCCAAAAAAGTTGATAAGTATCGCTTCGCCTTAATCAATAACACCCTACAACCTCTATGCATGACTGCGGGGTGCACTTTTTAAAAATCTATCCCGATAGCAAAGCTATCGAGGATCCTCGACAAAGTCGGGACTAATTTTAAAAAAGCACACCCCCTCCGCCAGTTGCTTAGGTGAATAGTTAACAGTTGGCAAAAAGGGGTCAAACTCGCCTGAAATAAAACATTGGGCTGTGCTTAAATTGCTTTAAAATAAAAAACGAATCAAATGATTCGCTATGAGAAATTTATCTCGTCTATGTCGTCATTTTTAAAAACAACATAACTATCGACTTTCAGAATATCAGAATTCATCACTATTCCTTTCAAAATAACTCCATTTTTTAATTTTATTGTTATGTTTTGATATCCCATCCCAGATTCAGGCAAGCTTTTCATTTTATCTATCCACTTATTAGAAAGTCCGAGTGTTGTCATCTTTTCCTCATTTCCTGTTAAAAAACCTATACAATAATTGCAAAATTATTTATTTATGTCAAATCAATGTACGTGGCCTTATGCAATCAATGGTATGTAAAGAGCAACAACCTAAACAACCGGCGAAGGTAGCGTGCTTTTATGAAATTAGTAGATTTCAGAAAAGCACGCTACGCAGCATGCATAGAGGTTGTGCGAACTGTCTATTTGTTCATTTTGCGTCTAATAAACGCTGGGATATCGAATTCTTCTTCATTCACAGAAGAATCCACGAGTTCTTTAACTACAGGTGTGCCATTTACTTGGAGATTGGGTTTTCTGGAAGGAATATTTTCAAACATGTTTTGCATATTTGGTCTTCCGTTCATTGTCGGTTTTGTAGCATTCGGATAGCCATTATTAAATCCCGTCGCGACAACAGTAACTTTTAATTCGCCTTTCTTAAGCTTATCATCTATCACCGCTCCAAAAATTACTTTTGCGTCAGGATCAATGTGCTCCGTGATTATTCTGGCAGCCTCATTTATTTCAGCCATCGCCATATCTGTTCCTCCGGATACGTTAAACAATACTCCGCGAGCTCCGTCTATTGAGACCTCAAGCAAAGGAGAATTAATTGCCATCTTGGCGGCTTCTATTGCCCTGTCTTCTCCGATTGATTTACCGATACCCATCAATGCCGAACCGGAGTTAGCCATAATTGTTTTAACATCAGCAAAATCAACATTGATTATTCCCGGGATAGTTATTAAATCGGAAATACCCTGAACACCCTGCCTTAAAACATCATCCACAATTCCAAATGATTCCAGTAAGGGAGTTTTTCTATCTATGACCGACAAGAGACGATCGTTGGGAATAGTAATCAAGGCGTCTACTTTTTCTCTCAAGACATTCCATGCATCTTCAGCAATTTTTGATCTTTGTGGTCCTTCAAAACTAAATGGCTTAGTAACCACAGCTACAGTAAGGGCTCCTACATCTCTTGCAATATCAGCAACCACCGGAGAGGCTCCACTTCCGGTTCCGCCTCCCATTCCTGCCGTTATGAAAACCATATCGGCACCTTTTAAGGCATTCATTATTTCTTCTTTGGTGTCTTCAGCCGCCTGTTTTCCTATTTCAGGATTCATTCCAGCGCCAAGACCCCGGGTCAAACTTTTGCCGATATGTATCTTGGTGGTGGCAGTGCTGTTGTGCAAAGCCTGCGCATCAGTATTGATGGCAATAAATTCCACACCATGAATTCTGGCTTCAATCATTCTTGCAAGAGCGTTGCATCCTGAACCGCCTACACCAACAACTTTTATTCTTGCAAATGTTTCAAATGGAGGTTTAATTATTTGTCCCATATAATGAAAAATCCTAAATTCTAATCTCTAAACTCTAAACAATATCTAAACTTTAATTCTCAAAATTCCAAACATTTGAAATTTGAGTTTTAGTATTTTGGATTTGTTTAGGATTTAGAGTTTAGGGTTTAGTACTTACGGTCATATGCGTATTATCATAAATAAAAAAGCCACGCAAGTCCCGATTGTATCGAGGATCCTCGATTTGTATAGCAAATCGGGACAATTGGGTCTAACTGTGGATAACTCTGTGAATAACTCACCACCTCTAACTATCAATCCTACGGAGAAAAATTCTTTAACCAACTCAAAACCTTGTTAAATGAGCCGTTGCCAACTGATTGCCCGCCCCTGGAACTTTTAGTTCCGCTAAGCTCTTCATTTACTCCCCAGGTTATCAATCCCGCCGCGACGGCAAAAGAAGGATCATCTAAGTTATCGGCCACGCCGGACAAATTC
>Ga0209515_10006272_pt1 | contig 14915 bp, 16 predicted proteins | sample Subgroupgradi54m_FD_187454 | JGI IMG/M metagenome (GOLD analysis project Ga0209515, IMG submission 187454) | Subsurface groundwater microbial communities from S. Glens Falls, New York, USA - GMW60B uncontaminated upgradient, 5.4 m (SPAdes)... ...
TACCGGGTGTTGGTCTAGAGCTGACGCGCTTGACCCGGGATGTCAAGGTGCAGGAGACGCTCGTGCTCCTTCTGACTCAGCAGCTGGAGCAGACGAAGATTGCTGAGGCGAAGGACCTCCCGATCGTGCAGGTGCTCGATCGTGCGGTACCGGCCGAGCGCCACGCCAAGCCGCGTCTGAGGCTCCGACTCGGCGTCGCTGCGCTCGCAAGCTTCGCGGGCTCGGTCGTCATTGCGGCCATGCTCGACTCCTTCCAGCGGAGAAGGAAGCGAGCAACCCGATGAGGGCTTCGTCCGCCGCGGGCGACGGCGTGATCGTCGTCGGCGCTTGCTGTGCGGTGCTACAGAATCCGCCGGCCTATGCCATCGGGCGTGTCGCTGCTGTTCGCGGGTGTCGACAAACAAGACGAAGCTTTTCGCGTAGCGGGGTCTGATGGCGGAGTAGTGGAGGCGGAGGGCCTTAGGGACGCATCCGTTGGACCGATCGCTTTGGCTCGTGTTGGTGAGGCGAGTAAGTATGGCTGGGATGACACCTGCTGCAACATCAACTTCGTTCTGAAATGGGCTGCGAGTTCGGGCTTGGCTGGAGGGCAGCTTATCGGGCTGTCCAGGACTCACTGACGATGATGGCTTTGACCACGTGCTCCGCCTTGGGCTCACTCGTTCCTTCCGCTGAGAGCTTGTGAACAAATCCAAAGATACGATGGCGGAGCAGCGGGCGCCGCATCGTAGACTCGGCGTATGAACGACACCCTGTTCCCGCTACCGTCGGCGGATGCGCCCCGTGACGAAGCAGTGGTGAAGGCCACGCCGCGCCTGCAGCAGCCCAATCGCGCGCAGGTCGAGTTGCGGCCAGTGGATCTCGAGGGGTTGTTGCCGCCGGACCATCGGGCGCGGGTGGTGTGGGAGTTTGTCGAGGGGCTCGATCTCAGCCCGCTGTACGCCGAGATCAAGGCGGTAGAAGGCCATGCCGGGCGCCCCGATCGACCCGGCCATGCTGACGGCGCTGTGGCTGTACGCGACGGTCGAGGGGGTGGGCAGTGCGCGGGCGCTCGCGCGGCTGTGCGAGGAGCATGACGCCTACCGGTGGATTTGTGGGGGCGTGTCGGTGAACTACCACACCCTGGCGGACTTCCGCGTGGCACCCGTGGAGTATCTGGACGGGATGTTGACGAGTAGCGTGGCGGCTCTGATGGCCGAGGGGCTGGTGACGGTGACGCGGGTGGCGCAGGACGGCGTTCGGGTGCGGGCGAGCGCGGCGGCGGCGTCGTTTCGGCGGCAAGAGCGGCTGGAGGGGTATCTGGCCGCGGCGACGGCGCAGGTGGAGGCGTTGCGGCGCGAGCTGCACGAGGATGCGGGGGGCGACCTCGCGGCGGCAGGCGGCGGCGCGCCCGCGGGCCGCGGAGGAGCGCCAGCAACGAGTGGGGCGCGCGCTGGCGCAGTTGCCGGAGGTCGAAGCGAAGAAGAAGAGCGCGGAGGAGAAGGGCAAAGCGCGCGTGTCGACGACCGACCCCGACGCGCGGGTAATGAAGATGGCCGATGGCGGGTTTCGGCCGGCGGTCAACGGGCAGTTTGTGACGGACACAGCTGCGCAGGTCATCGTGGGTGTGGAGGCGAGCAACGCGGGGAGCGATCTGGGGCAGTTGGCGCCGCTGGTCGCGCAGGTGCAGGCCCACTACGGGCAGGCGCCGGCGGAGGTGCTGGCGGCCGGCGGCGACATCAAACTCGAGGACCTGGTGACGGTGGGCTGCACGGTGTACGCGCCGGTGCCGCAGCCACGCGATCCCGCGCGTGCTCCATACCAGCGGCGCCCCGGCGACCCCGAAGCCATAGCGCAGTGGCGCGAGCGGATGGGGACCGAGGCCGCGAAGGTGATTTACAAAGAACGCGCCGCGACGAGCGAGTGCGTCAATGCCCTGGCGCGCAATCGCGGCCTGCGGCACTTCGTGGTGCGCGGAGTCAAGAAAGCCACGGCGGTGCTCCTCTGGTTCGCGCTCGCCCACAACCTCATGCGGGCGGTGGCGCTGCGGCGTGCGGCGGGGTGCGTGCCGGCATGACCCCGGTGCGTGCTCACGATTTCTTCACAGGCCCCCCGGGGCCACATTCCCCACCCCGCTCCGCGCCGCGCCCGGCCCCGACCCGCTCATGACCACATCCTGCGGATCCCGCTGTTTGTTGCCGCCTCCCCGACCACGATTCGTTGACAGGCTCTGAGTTCGTCACGCCCAACGTGGGGAGGAAAGGCTAAGGATTTGCCGAGAGTTGGCGTTTGGCTGGTCGGCGTGCAGGGGAGCCTTGCGTCCTCCGTCGCCCCCTCCCAGGATGTTGAGCCGCTGGTGGGTCGTGACAGCCTCTGGTGGGGACCGGGGCTGCATGGCTCGCTGATTCTCGCCAACAACACGCCGCCCCTCGACCAGGTCCGGATCGGCGCGGCCGAGCCGTTCATCCTGCCCTGGATCGGCCAGTGGGTGGGGCCGACGAAGCTCTTGTTCTTCCTCGCCCAGATCGAGCACTACCCGCAGGACCCCCATACGAAGCTGGCCGGGATGCGCGCGACCATCGCGCCGTTCTCGTTTCTGGAGCTGGGGATCAGCCGGACGCTCCAGTTCGACGGCGACAACCGCCCCCGGCTGGACCTTGAGGGTTACCCTCGCGACATCTTCTTTCCCGCGGCCGGTGACGACCGGATCCGGCAGCCGCAGTTCCGGAACAACAACCTGTTCGCGATCGACGGGGACCTCCGGCTCAGGAACGTTCGGCGAGTTCGGGTGGGACGACACCTGCTGCGACAGCAACTTCATCCCGCTCCGCGACGCGATCTCCCAGCTAGTGCTAGTCGGGGTTCACGCGATCGGTCTGTTCGGCCGGGATAGCCTGGACGCCCGCCTCGAGTACGCCGCGACCTCGGGTCTGACGTTCACGCACGACCAGTTCACCGACGGCTACGTGTCGGCGAGGCGAGTCATCTCGCACTTCATCGGTACGGACGGTCGGGACATCTATACGAGACTGACCGATCGCATCACCCCGAACCTGATGCTCGGCTTGGAGCTGGACCGGGCCATCATCGGGAGCACCGTCAAGAACTTTGCCGGGCCGAAGGAGCGGCGATTCGGGGGCGGAGTCGATATCTCGTATCGCTTCTGGGACCGGTATTCACTCTTCGTCCAGTATCAGCTCATGGATGTGGAGAACCGAAATTTCCGGCCGGGCGACGACGGTCTCGATCACCTCCTTCGCTTCGAGCTCACGCGCTCGTTCCGCTGACCTCCTGGCCCTCCTTGGGCTCGGGCTGCTCGTCCTAGTGGTCGGCCTCGGGGTCTCCTTCCTCGATCCTGACGAGGGCCTCTACGCGGACGTCGCGGCGGCCATGGAGAAGGGAGGCGACTGGGTGCTGCCGCGCTTCGATGGCTTGCCGTATCTCGAGAAGCCGCCGCTCTACTTTTGGCTGGGGACGCTTGCCCTCGGCACCGGGCTGGCTGCGGAATGGGCGCTGCGCGGTTGGTCGGCCCTGGCGGCGCTCGGGACCGCCCTCCTCACGTGGCGGATCGGCGGCCGCCTCTACGGCGCGCGGGCCGGCTGGCTGGCCGCGGTCGCCCTCCTGACGATGGCGGGAACGACCCTCTACGTCCGCAAGGCGTCGACGGACTTCCTCTTCGTCTTCTGCCTGACGCTCGCGCTCTACGGCTTCGTGCGCGACGCGGCCCGGGGGACTCGGGGCCCCTGGCGCTTCTCGCTCCTCTACCTGGGCATGGCGCTCGGGCTTCTCGGGAAGGGCTTGATCGGGGTCGTGCTGCCAGGTCTCGTCGTCGGCGCGAGCCTTGTCTGGGTGCGTCGGCTCTCGTGGCGGGATTTGAACATTGGCCGCGGCCTCCTCGTCCTCAGCGTGGTTGCCCTTCCCTGGCACTTGCTCGTTGCATGGCGCCATCCTGATCTCTTCTGGTTCTATCTGGTCGACAACCAGGTGTTGCGATTCCTCGGCCTCCGCGGGTTCGCGGAGGACGATGTGCCCATGACAACCCTCGGCTTCCTCGTGGTGACATTCCTCTGGCTGTTTCCGTGGGGCGTGTTCATCCTCGCGCGGCCTTCACCCCCCGCGACCCCAGCCTCACGCTGGCGTCCTGTGGTCGTGATGTGGGCGCTCGTGATCGTGGCATTCTTTGCGCTCTCGCGCTCGAAGCTCGAGTACTATGCGCTGCCGGCCTTCCCCGCGGTCGCGGTGCTGGTGGGCGCGGCGTGGGCGAGTGGGCGGGACATCGGACGCTGGCTCGGCATTGGTCTTGCCGGCTGCCTCGCTGTCGGGGCCGGTGCCCTGTGGGTGGGCGCTCGTCTTACGCCGGCGCAAGCCCTGGAGGGGCTCGCGGGGCTGAACGTGTACTACCGGATACTCCGCGAACAGGGCACTGGGTTCCCGTTCGACTCGGCCCGGCCCTTCGGCATGCTGCTCGAGGCTCTCGGCGTGATGCTGATCCTTGGATGGGGGCTTGCCGCCCTCTCGTGGTGGCGCGGTTGGCGCCATGCCGCGTTCACCAGCATCCTCGGGGTGGCGCTCGCGATCCACGCGCTCATCGTGACGCTCGTCTACCTGGTGGAGCCGCACCATTCGGCCAAGGCCGTTGCCGCCGCGATCGTCGCTGAGGTGCGCGCCGAGGATCTCGTCGCCCACGAGGGACCGCTCGAGTACAGCGCCGCGCTGCCCTTTTATGCAGATCGTCGGATAGCCGTCGTGAACGGACGCCGGGGGGATCTCGACTTCGCGTCGCGGCTTCCCGAGGCCCGGGGCTGGTTTCTCGACACGGTTGCGCTCCAGGAGCTCTGGCGATCGCCGCGTCGGGTCTGGCTCGTGACGCAGCGGCCGCCCGCACAGAGCGTGATTGTGACGATGCCCGGATCGGTTTATCTCCTCGGGAAGTTCGGGTCGCGCTGGCTCTACTCGAATCGCCCTCACGTATGAGCTCCGGCATCGCGCAGCCTCGTCTTTGGCCGATCCTGAGCGACGCCGACCGCGCGGCCCTCCAGCGAGTCCTCGACCGGGGCGTGCTCTCGGGAGCCGGCGCTCCCGAGATGACGGCGCTGGAGGAGGAATTCGCGGCCTCGCTCGGGTCGCGCTTCTGCCTCGCCACCAACAGCGGGACGGCGGCGCTGCACATCGCCCTCGCCGCGGCCGGCGTCGGGCCGGGCGATGAGGTCATCGTGCCCGCGCTCTCGTTCATCGCGACTGCCCAGGCCGTCCTCCACCAGGGCGCGACCCCGGTGTTCGCGGACGTCGATCCGGCCACCTACAACATCGATCCCGTCGAGGTGGTCTCGCGCATGACGCCGGGTACACGGGCGATCGTGCCCGTGCATCTCCACGGCCTGCCCGCCGACATGGACGCCATCAACGGTCTCGCAGAGCGGGCGGGGGTGACTGTCATCGAGGATGCGGCCCAGGCTCACGGTGCCACATATAAAGGAAGGGCCGTCGGGACGCTCGGGGCGATGGGGGCCTTCAGTCTCAACTCGACGAAGAATCTGCCGGCGGGCGAGGGCGGGCTCTTCGTGACAGACTCCGAGGAGTTGTGGGAGCGGGCGGCGCGGGTGAGGTTCGATGGCCTCGGCCTCCCGGGGAAGTGGGATCCGCGGCGCCCCCTCGACGCCGCGTCCGATGGCCTGGCGACGGTCCGCGGCTGGATGTACCTGCCCGGTGAGCTGACCTCTGCGCTCGCCCGCGTGCAGCTCGTGCGCCTGCCCGAGACGACGCGGCGGAGCCAGGCGAACGCGGCGCGGGTGACCGCGCGGCTCGCTCGGCTGCCGGGGCTCGTGGCTCCGCACGTGCCCGCCGATCGGACCCACGTGTTCCACAAGTACCGCCTCCGGCTGGGTCCGGACCGTGCCGGCATCCGGTCCTCCGCGAAGGCGCTCAGGGATCGCTTCCTCCAAGCGCTCAGATTCAGAGCGGAGGGGGTGGAGGCGGTCCTCTGGCAGACCGTGCCCCTGCCGTACCACCCGCTCTTCTCGCGTCCGGAGCCGTACCCGAACGCGACGGCCACGATCGACAACTCCGTCATCATCGCCTCCCAGTCGTACCCGCTCTTCGCCCAGCCTCCTGACGTCGTCGAGGCCAGGAGTGACGGGATCGAGCGCGCGGCGGCGGCGGGTGCTCGACGAGGCGGTCTGGCGGAGAGGAGCGGGATGCGGGAGCGGCTGGCGTTCTTCGGCGGTAGGTCGATGCGGCCGATGGGGACGACTTACGTATTCGAGAGTTGACACGATTCGGCGTGAAGGGAGGAGGCGTTCATCGGCGGTGACAAGGGTGAGGTCGTGGTCAGCCACGCGGGCGTCGGGGACCGGCCTTCGCGCGTGAGCGGGGTCGGGGGGAGGGACGGATATGACTTGCGAGGATTTCGAGGACGAGGAGACGGCAAACGAGCATGTCCAGGATGGGCTACTGTCGAAGGCCGCGCGCGGCATCGTCGCTCTCGTTGCGTCGCCGCTTGTCCGCCGGTGCGTGCGCGTCGTGCCACACGACCTCCGGATGGCCCTGTCGACTATACTGCTTACCCTTGCCAATGTTCTCAGCTCGCACCCCTCGAAGTGGTAGGGCGCGCGAGCCGAGACCTGGCTGGGCGAACAGCGAGGCGGAAGAGATGTTTGTGCGGTTGTGCCCACTCTGGCCGGGAGGGCCACGGTGGCAGCGAGCGTGGGTGGCGCGTGGGACACAGGCTGAGGCAGGAATGGACCCTCCGGCGGTGGCGGCGAACCCGGAAGGGCGCCGGGGATCGTTCACGAGGGCACGAGGGTCAGGCGGGAGAGTTGTAAGGGAGCTGCAGGCCAAGTCCTCCAGGCTGCCAGCACCTCTCCCGGAGGCGTCGGCATGCGGTCGGGACCGAACGGACCGCGATCACGACGTATTCGATTCGGGCTCTTCGTGGAAGGAGTGGATGATTCTGACCTACAACGAGTCTGCACGGAGCGACTGCTAATGCACGATGTGATTGTAGTGGGGGCAGGCCCGGCCGGGCTCTACGCCGCCCTCCTCCTGGCCGAGGAGGGGCGGGACGTCCTGGTGCTCGAGGAGCACGACGAGATCGGGGTACCGACCCACTGCACGGGGGTCGTGTCTTCCGAGGCCTACGACCTCTATAAGATCCCCGAGCACGTGGTGCTGCACCGGCCGGCCTCCTGCTTCATGCTCTCGCCCGGCGGCGCCGTGTGCGAGTTCCGGAGCCCTCGCGAGCAGATTGCGGTCCTGGACCGGGCCGGGCTCGATCGGGCACTAGCCGCGAGCGCGGAGGAAGCGGGCGCCGCGCTCCGGACGGGCTGCCGGGTCGCCGATGTTCGAGTCGGGCCGGCGTGGGCCGAGGTGCAGGCGGGGGACGGCTCGGTGTTCCGCGCCCGGGCGGTCGTGCTGGCGTCGGGGGTCACGTACCGCTTTCATCGCGCGCTCGGGTTCGGGCTGCCGTCGGCGATCCTGCACACCGCCCAGGTGGAGGTGGATGCCCGGCCGGGGGCCGCCCTTGAGATTTACGTGGGGCGGCAGGTGGCGCCCGAGGGCTTCGCCTGGCTCGCGCCGGTGACCCGCAACGAGCAGCCGCGCCTGAAGGCCGGCCTGCTCCTGCGCGGGGACGCCTGGTCGCACTTGTCGTCGTTCCTCGCGCGGCCGTCGATCGCGGCGCGGCTGCTCGCGGTGCCGGAAGAGCCGGTGCGGCGTCTGCTTCCGCTCGGGCCGACGCGGCGAAGCCACGGCGACCGGGTCCTCGCCGTGGGCGACGCCGCCGGCCTGACGAAGCCGGTCACCGGGGGTGGGATCTTCTATAGCCTCCTGTCCGCGGCCTATGGGGCCGAGGCCTTGATTGGCGCGCTCGACGCCGACGACCTGAGCGCCGCGCGGCTCTCCCGGTACGAGCGCCGCTGGCGGCAACGTCTCGCGCCCGAGATCCGGACAGGGAGCTGGTTCCGCCACCTGCTGACGAATCTCTCGGACCGTGAGTTTGACACCTTCGTGGCGGCGTTGGCGGCCGACGATGTACAGGCGGTGATCCGGCAGACTGCCCGGTTCAACTGGCACCGGGCCGTGATCCTGGCCTTGCTCCGGCAGCCAGGAATCAAGTCGCTCCTGCTCCGGTCGCTCTTCCGCTGAGAGGTGCGGCGGTCACGATTCGCCGATCTCCTGCTGCTGCTCGCGGTCGGCGTGGCCGTGCTGTTCGTCGGGCTCCGGTATTCGTTCCTGGACCCGGACGAGGGGCTCTACGCGGACATCGCGCGCGTGATGGCCGGCGGGGGCGACTGGGCCCTCCCGCACTTCGACGGCCTGCCGTACCTGGAGAAGCCGCCGCTCTACTTCTGGCTGGCCGCGGCGACGCTGCGGGCGGGGGTCGAGCCCGAGCTGGCGCTCCGGCTCTGGTCGGCGCTGCCGGCGCTGGGCACGGCACTCCTCGCCTGGCGGATCGGCCGGCGCCTGTACGGGGCGCGGGCGGGGCTGCTGGCCGGTCTGATGGTGGCGACCACATCCGGCTACGCCCTCTACGTGCGCAAGGCGTCGACGGACCTGCTCTTCGTCTTCTGCCTGGCGCTGGCATTCTACGGATTCGTTCGCGACGCCGAGCGCCCGGAGCGTGGGCGCGCGCGTTTTCTCCTCTTCTACCTCGGGGCCGGGCTGGGCGTGCTGACCAAGGGGCTCATTGGTCTGGTGTTCCCCGCATTGATCGTGGGGCTCAGCCTCGCGTGGGTCCGCCGGCTCCGCCTGCGCGACCTGAACCTGGGGCGTGGGGCCTTGCTGTTCGCGGGCGTCGTCCTGCCGTGGCACCTAATCGTCGCGTGGCGGGCGCCGCGGCTCTTTTGGTTCTATCTCGCCGACAACCAGGTGCTGCGCTTCCTCGGGCGCCGCGGCTTCGTCGAAGATGACGTGCCGATCTCGGTGCTCGGCTTTCTCGTGGTGAGCTTCCTCTGGCTCTTCCCGTGGGGCGTGTTCCTCCTGGGACGTCCCGCGCCGGACGACCGGCCGGCCGCCCGGTGGCGCCCCGTCGTGCTGATCTGGGCGGTCGTCGTCGTGGGCTTCTTCGCGCTCTCGCACTCCCGGCTCGAGTACTACGCCCTCCCGGCGTTCCCGGCGCTGGCCGTGCTCGTCGGCGGGGCGTGGGCGAGCGGCCGTGACATCGGCCGCTGGCTCTGGGTCGGGCTCCTGGGCTGCGTCCTGGTGGGCGCGTGGGCGCTCTGGGCCGGCGCCGGGCTCACGCCGCGCCAGGCACTCGACGGGCTCGCCGGGCTGAACGTCTATTATCGGATCCTGCGCGAGCAGGGCGGCGGACTTCCGGTGGAGATGGTCCGGCCGCTCGGGCGACTCCTTCAGGGGCTGGGTATCACACTGATCGTGGGCTGGGGGACGGCGACCGTGTGCTGGGTGCGGGGCTGGCGCCGGGCGTCGTTCGCGGCGCTCACGGGCGTCGGCGTCGTCATCGGCGCGCTGATCGTCCAGCTTCTCGGGGTCGTCGAGCCGTATCACTCGGCCAAGGCGGTGTCGGCCGCGATCGTCGCCCGGGCGCGCCCCGGCGACGTGATCGCCAACGAGGGCTCGCTCGAGTACAGCGCGGCCCTGCCCTTCTACACGGGCCGGCACGTCGTCGTTGTGAACGGGACGCGCGGGGACCTGGACTTCGCCTCGCGCCTGCCGGAAGCCCGCGGGTCCTTCCTCGACACGGCCGGGTTCCTCCGGCTGTGGGAGGGGCCGGGCCGGGTCTTCCTCGTGACCCAGCGGGCGCGGGAGCGGAGCGTGATGGCGGCCGCGCCGCCTGCGTCGGTGCATCTCCTGGGGCGGTTCGGCTCCCGGTGGCTCTACTCTAATCGGGGGAACGCGTGACGCCGCGGCGCTGGCCGATCCTGACCGAGGCCGACCGCGCGGCCCTCCAGCGGGTCCTCGACCGCGGAGTGCTCTCGGGAGCGGGCGCTCCCGAGATGAAGGCGCTGGAGGAGGAGTTCGCGGCCTCGCTCGGGTCGCGCTTCTGCCTCGCCACCAACAGCGGCACGGCCGCGCTTCACATCGCCCTCGCGGCGGCGGGCGTAGGCCCCGGCGACGAGGTGATCGTCCCGGCGCTCTCGTTCATCGCGACCGCGCAGGCCGTCCTCCACCAGGGCGCGACCCCGGTGTTCGCCGACGTCGATCCTGTCAGCTACAACATCGATCCCGCCGAGGTGGTCTCGCGCATGACGCCGCGCACGCGCGCGATCGTGCCCGTTCATCTCCACGGCCTGCCCGCCGACATGGACGCCATCAACGGTCTCGCACAGCGGGCGGGGGTGACTGTCATCGAGGATGCGGCCCAGGCCCACGGCGCCACATATAAAGGAAGGGCCGTCGGGACGCTCGGGGCGATGGCGGCGTTCAGCCTCAACTCGACCAAGAACCTGCCGGCGGGCGAGGGTGGCCTCTTCGTGACGGACTCGGAGGACCTGTGGGAGCGAGCGGCGCGTGTCAGGTTCGATGGCCTCGGGCTGCCGGAGAAGGGGGATCCGCGGCACCCCCTCGACGCCGAGGCCGACGAGTTGGCGACGGTACGTGGCTGGATGTACCTGCCCGGGGAGCTGACCTCCGCGCTCGCCCGCGCGCAGCTCGTGCGCCTGCCCGAGACGACCCGACGGAGCCAGGCGAACGCGGTGCGGCTCACCGCGCGGCTCGCGCGGGTGCCAGGGCTCGTGCCGCCGCACGTGCCCGCCGATCGGACGCACGTGTTCCACAAGTACCGGCTCCGGCTCGATCCCGATCAGGTGGCCGCGAAGGCGTCGCCGACCGTCCGGCGCGACCGGTTTCTCCAGGCACTTCGCGCCGAGGGGGTCGAGGCGGTGCTATGGCAGACCGTGCCGCTTCCCGCGCACCCCCTCTTCGCCTCTCCCGAGCCATACCCCAACGCCACGATGGCCCTCGACTCGTCGGTGATCGTCGGCTCCCAGTCGTACCCGCTCTTCGCCCAGCCCGCCGAGGTCGTCGACGCGTGGGCGGAGGGGATCGAGCGGGCCTGGAGGCGGGTCGTCGACGAGGGGAGAGCATGACCTCCGCCCGGGAGGTGACCGGGCCTGGGCGGAGAGTGTGGAACTCAACAGGCTGAGGGCGGCGAGGGGGCGAAGCGGGTTACGCGTTCGCGAGCGACGCGATCTGGCGCGAACGGAGGAGACGCTCGTCGGCGGTCACGAGCGTGAGGTCGTACAAGATGTGCGTGTCCAGGAGCAGGTTCACCGCCCCGAGGCTTCCCACTCGCTCTCGGGAACGGCGGGCGAAACGATGTCACCGGTGATCCTTCCCATCGTGCTTAACGAGCCCAGCCAGGATTCGGGCCGCTTCGGCGGCGGTGGAGGAACGATCTGGGCGATCGGCTCGCCTTTCCGCGTCACAAGGATTGGGCGCCCCGTCCGCTTGACCTTAGCCAGCAGAGCCAAACAGGTTGCCTTGAACTTTGAGATCATCACCTCGTCCGACATGGCGAATTGGTACCATGGTCGCCGACCATGGTCAATGCGAGCCTCGCGCCAGTAGGGCACAACAAGCAATGGAGAATCTGGCGCTGCTTGGCGGCACCCCGGTGCGTGCGACGCTTCTGCCGTATGCGCATCAGACGATCGCCGCCGAGGACATCACCGCTGTAACCAAGGTCCTCTCCTCTGACTGGATCACCCAGGGCCCGGCCGTCGCTCGCTTCGAGCACGCGCTCGCCGAACGGGCGGGCGTCGCCCACGCCGTCGTGGTCGCAAACGGCACGGCAGCGCTCCACGCCGCATGCTGGGCGGCAGGGCTCGGGCCCGGCGACGAGGCGATCACGACGCCCCTGACGTTCGCCGCGACCGCCAACGCCGTCGTTTACCAGGGCGCTCGGCCCGTCTTCGCCGACATCGACCCAGCCACGCTGAACATCGATCCCGAAGCCGTGAAACGCGTGGCGACTGAACGGACACGCGCGATCCTGCCCGTCGACTTCGCCGGCCTGCCGTGTGACTACGATGTGCTGCTGCCCCTCGCGCGCGAGCACGGCTGGATGCTGATCGCGGACGCGGCGCACTCCTTCGGCGGCGTCTATGGCGGTCGGTCCGTCGGCGCGCTGGCCGACATGACGACGCTGTCGTTCCATCCCGCTAAGCTGATCACGTCGGGCGAGGGGGGCGCGGTGCTGACGGACCGCGAGGACCTGGCCGAGCGGCTCCGACGACTCCGCCACCACGGGATCCGCTACGAGGATCGCGAACGGCCCTGGCGCTGGGACATCGAGGAGCCGGGGAGCAACTACCGCCTCACTGACTTCCAGTGTGCGCTCGGGCTCTCCCAGTTGGCCAAGGCCGACCGGTTCCTGGCGGCGCGCGAGCGACTGGCGCAGCGCTACCGGGCGAAGCTGGCCGGCTCGCCGTTCGTCGAGCTGCCGGCGCTCCCGGCCGGCCGGCGCCACGCCTGGCATCTCTTCGTGATCCTTCTGCGCCTCGACCGGCTCCGGACCGATCAGGACACGATCCTCCGCGCCCTCCGCGCCGAGAACATCGGCGTCCAGCTCCACTACCCCCTCGTCCACCGGAACAGCTTCTACCGCGAGCGTTTCGGGTACGGCGAAGGGCTCTGTCCCGTCGCCGAGTCCGTGGCGGGCCGGCTCGTGACGCTCCCCCTCTTTCCTGCCATGACCGAGGGCGACCAGGACGACGTGCTGCGCGCCCTCGACAAGGTCTTCGCCCACTTCGCCGCCCGATGACGCGCGATCTACGGCATGACCAGGAACCCCTCGCTGCGGGCGGCCTCGCGGAGCCGCTCGTCCAGGCACACGAAATGATGACCCTCCGTGCTGCCACCGGTCCACACGAGGGCCGCGGCCAGGTGGAGCGAGTCGGCCGCACGGAGCGGGTGGAGCAGCAGCACGCGTCCCGCACGGTCTCTGACCTCGCGGCTCGGCTCGATCTCGGTCCAGGCCGCGGTCAGCCGCGCGACGAGCGCGCGGGCCTGGTCCTCCTGCGCGCGCGTCAGCACCTTCTCCCGCCTGAGCCGGGCGAAGGCGGAGTAGCATTCCACCGGCGCTGCCCACCAGCGGTCGCGGTTCTCGAAGTAGCTCGGGACTTGCTGCCCGCCGGTGCGCATTCTGCTCGATGAATCCCCCCGCGCCCGCTCGCGTGGCTGCTGCCTGGACACGAGGTGCGCACGGTCGCTGAGATGGGCTGGTCCGGCACCCGAAACGGACCGCTGCTGGCGTTGGCGCGTGAGCGAGCATCTCCTCTCCCCGACCTGGCGTTCTTTCTAGACTCCTTTCTAGATTTCTTGACAGCCCTGCACCGGCACGATACGGTGGATGCGCCGGGTGAGCCTGACCGGCTCCTGTGGCGGAGAGGAGGGACGGGTGAAGCGCAAGGTCGGCACGGTGCTGGATGAAGAGCTCCTATGGAGGGCGAAACAGACTGCGGTGCGGGAGAAGAAAACGCTGAGCCTTCTGCTGGAAGAGGCTCTGCAGGAGCACCTCGCGCGTCTGGAGCGCGGGGGGCGCGCCGGCGCGAAGGGGCGGGTGAAGAAGACGGCGGGTGTCCTCAAAGTCCACAAGAAGGTTCTGGCTGCCGTGCTCCGGGAGCCCGGCTTCTATGAGGCTGGATGACCTCCCGCGGGCGACTTCGATTTTCATCGACGCCAACATCTTCATCTATCACTTCACGGGCGCCTCGGGGGAATGCACACACTTTCTCGGCCGCTGCGAGGCGGGCGAGCTGGCGGGTGTCACCTCCGTTTCGGTGCTCCTGGAGGTCCTGCACCGTTTGATGATGTTGGAGGCGGTGCGGGGCGGGGCCGTCCGCCCCCCGAACGTCCTCCAGAAGCTCCGTAAGCGCCCGGAGGTCGTGCGAAGGCTCTCCGAGTACTACACGCACACCATGGCGATTCCGGAGATGGGCATCCCCGTCCGCACGCTCCCGGAGGGCGTGCTCGCCTCCAGCCAGCGCGTGCGAGACGAGCACGGCCTCCTCGTGGGCGATTCGTTGCTCGTGGCGGCGATGCGTGCGGAGGGGATCCGGACCCTGGCGACCCATGACGCGGACCTGCGGCGTATCAGGGAAATCACGGTGGCGGTCCCGAGCGACGTAGGGCTCGGGTCCCCGTCATAGGGGCATGCCCTCACGCATGAGCTCCCGGATGCCGGCGCCGCGTCTCTGGCCGATCCTGACCGAGGCCGACCGCGCGGCCCTCCAGCGGATTCTCGACCGCGGCGTGCTCTCGGGCGCGGGCGCGCCCGAGATGAAGGCGCTGGAGGAGGAGTTCGCGGCCTCGCTCGGGTCGCGCTTCTGCCTCGCCACCAACAGCGGCACGGCGGCGCTCCACATCGCCCTCGCGGCGGCCGGCGTCGGCGCCGGGGACGAGGTGATCGTCCCCGCGCTCTCCTTTATCGCGACCGCCCAGGCCGTGCTCCACCAGGGCGCGACTCCGGTGTTCGGGGACGTCGATCCGGTCACCTACAACATCGATCCCGGCGACGTGGCGGCGCGGATCACCTCGCGCCCGCGGGCGATCGTGCCTGTGCACCTCCACGGCCTGCCCGCCGACATGGACGCGATCAATGCCCTGGTACGGCAGGCGGGAGTGGTGCTCATCGAGGACGCGGCTCAGGCCCACGGGGCCCTATATAGAGGTCGCCGAGCTGGCTGCCTCCCTGATCGAACGTGTCCCGCTGCCGCCCCGTGCCGGCGCGGATGCGGCGCACATCGCTGTTGCCGCCTACCACGGGATGGACTTCCTCATGACCTGGAATTCCACCCATATCGCGAACGCGGAGTTGCGCCCCCGTGTGGAGCAGGTATGCCGGGAGGGTGGGTATCCAGCGCCTGTCCTTTGCACGCCGGACGAACTCATGGGAGAGAGCGATGACTGAAGCAGCGGAAGCGCGCGAGCCCTGGCGTGATCCAATTGTGGCCGAGGTGCGGCGTGTGCGCGAGAAG
>Ga0209515_10006273_pt1 | contig 14914 bp, 20 predicted proteins | sample Subgroupgradi54m_FD_187454 | JGI IMG/M metagenome (GOLD analysis project Ga0209515, IMG submission 187454) | Subsurface groundwater microbial communities from S. Glens Falls, New York, USA - GMW60B uncontaminated upgradient, 5.4 m (SPAdes)... ...
CCGATCTGTATTATTTATTTCCATGCTTACTGCCAGTGATATCAAAAAATTAATGCAGGTTTTTGCGACGAAGGCAGATCTTGAGGAGCTTGTCACGAAATCTGAGTTTCACCAAACGATGGATGATGTTATCGAAAAGTTAGATGCTGTTTATGGAGAAGTGAAGTTAAGGCGAGAAGACCAGATTGTCCACGCGGAGGTACACAGGAATTTGAAGGAAAAAATAGACGACGTTAAAGTTCGAGACGACAGGCTTGAACAAGCCGCCTGAAAAGTCCTTGCCAAGACTTTGGATTTGGTGAAAAACCGTCAGTGCGTAAATTTTCCACTAACAGTTTGATAGTTTTTTAACACTGATGCCATAATGGAATTAATGGATGAAATTGGTCGAGAGAGATCAGAACCTAGACCCCAAAATCCCATAAAGGCTCCGAAAGGTATGGAGCCAGTGCTGGAGCAAGTAAGAGAAGCATCTGCCAAGTTTCCATCAGAGAGGATTGCAATGGGTGGGGATTTGCATACGATCAATGAAAGAGCGCAGGCTTTTGAGGCAGATCCTTCAGCGGAAAATTTCGGATTATTTGTCAAACAATTTGTTTCTAAAACTGCAGAGGATGGGAGTATCAGCCAGTTTGAGCAAGCTGCTTTGGCACCTCTTAGAGTTTGGGAAGATTTAGCCGGTGAAGCCCTGCATGTGTATAGTATTGATCAACTGGCGACAGAGAAAGCACAGCTTAGAGCAAATAGGGCAGTTTTGGCCAGTAATCCAGTCGCTCGAGTAAAACATGCCAGGAAAGTGGCAGAATTGGATAGGCAAATCCGTACTGCCGATTTTTACGCAAGCCTTTACGAAAACCACGTAAGACCAGCATTGGACGAGAGAGATGCTGTAAAAAAGTCTCTGGCGGCTGCTGTTGAGCAGGTTTATCGTTCGCATAGAGGAAATTTTAAAGATAATTCCCCGACAAATCTGCAAAAGGAAATAGAAAAAGGGGAATCCTTGGATAAATTGGAAGATATTTGGCTGAAGACTGCGGTTGAGGAGCCACTTACGCGGATGCGCGATAAATTTATTGAAGGGAGGCGGGAAGGGCCTGACTATTCCGATGCCGATGCGGAGAGGGACGGCGCGATTTTTGATAATTTAAAAGGGAAGTATGTTGATTTTGTAAGATCAAGGACAGAGGCAGAGCCAAAAACCCAAGAAGCATGGAGCCAGACTTTCAATGAATGGGAAAACGACCAGCAGAGAGTATTGTTGGAGCAGGGGTTTTCGGTTTTAGGACTAGGGCGAGAATTTAATGATTTTATTTCCGGCTTAACGTTTAGAGGGAATAGCAGTCCTTTAAGAGACAATACGGCGCCGGCTGATAAAGAGTTTGATTTGAGACCAAGGAATGCGTACAAAGAATGGACGGCTGCCTTGGATTCGTTTTTGGGTTACGAATATTCGCCTTGGAGGGTTCCGGAGCTTGAGGAGGCAATTGAAAGAGGACAGGAGAAATATACGCCTGAAGCCCGGCTTCTCGACGAATTAAGGCGAGCGGCGCAAGATGCGGCCAGAGGAAAGAATTATATAAGTTTTTTCAGGGCAGAAGACTGGCTGGAATTGCCTTCTTTTGACAGGTGGCCTGCCCTAAAAAAGTATTTAGCCGAAAATGATTTGGTTCCCGCCGAAAGGCTTGAGGCTTTTGATAATGCGATCATAAGTAAACTTGTTTATGGAGTTTTAATTCCCGGCGGCCATGAATCTTGGCCGGGGACCGATGCTTGCGGCAAGTTATCTGTTTGGGGTTCACCAAAGGTCTTAGAGCATCTGCTTTTTTACCAAACGTATATAAGCGGAGCGTCCGGTTTATACAAAGCCGGCCACACAAATGCCGTCGCCCAAGGAGTTCTGGAAAAGCTATTAAGGGGGACGTCGGCAGAAGAAATAGGCGCTTTGGATACGCCTGACTTTGTTAAAGATGCCCTGCAATCCTTAAAAGATTTCCATGGTAATTTGCAGGAAGATTCATACGGAAGAAGCGCCATGACGGCCACCTTAATTACCAGAAATTTTGTAGGGGCAGCGCGGGAAATTTCGGAAAACTGGGAGAAACCCGGTTACCCCACATGGGCGGTTGCACTTTTGAGGGGGATGCGTAATTCCAGGCAGGCGTTTGGTAAAGAAGCATACGGGGCTGCGGTTTCGTTTATAGATTTAGAAGATAAAGGAAATGATATTCAAAAAGAAGTGGTGAGCGCGCTGGCTTTTAGAATTGGTAATCGGGAAGAATTAGGGATTGAAAGGAGAATAAATGAGGATTCAAGTCTTGCTTTGGAAACATTGAGCCAACTTATGCGCAGGTCCGGTTTTAAAAAATCAATAGATAATATGAATGCACTAATAACTGTTATTAATACTCTTAGAAATCATCTGGAGTTTTCCGGTTATTCTCAGGAGGAACTGGAGCGGTACAACGCCCATTTGCAAGACCGGGGCTTGGGGAGGATGGCTATGCCAACACCCGAGGATATTGAACGGGACCGCAGCTACCTCGAAACATTTAGAACAAGACTTGAGGAATGGATGCACGATGAGAGTTTAACCGGAGAGGTGAAGTTTCAAATTTTGAAGACTTTTGACTTTTTAGATTACGATTATCCTCAGACTATAGATGTGGCTATTGGTTTATATCTTGATCAAGATTTGGCAAAGTACGCTGAAGCTCATATGGGATCAATTAGTTCGGGTGGTCTCTCTATGACAGTTTATGGGAGTGAAAAGTGGAGACACATAGAGGATTTGACAAGTCTATTGGTGTCAAGATATTTGAAATTCGGGGACGAAAGGGCAAAAGATGTCATGATCGAGACTTTTATTAGGAACCCTTCTACAAGGAAAGGGGTCATTGAATTTTTTAAGGATTGGTCTCCGGATAATTACACGAAAGAGAAGTCGGCGGAATTTAATCAAATCTTGGAAAGTTTTAATAATTATTTACTTGGGGGGGACGAGGAAGTAGCGCGAGCGGTTAAAGAGCTGTTTGATGAGAGGATATATTATGGATTGGATACGTATTTGCGGGACCTGGTTTTGGCCGATGTTGACTTGGCTAGTAGCGAGAAGAAGTCTTTTCTCTTCGATTCATTAATCAGGATGGTACAAAATAACCAAAGATTTATTGGTAAGCATGCTCCAGAAGGTGTGGATGATAAAAATTACCGTTTTGGCCAGGAAACCATTGATTTAATTGCCCAAAGGATGCCGGCATTTTTAGATTCTGATTCTTTGACTGAACAGTTTTGGGCCGTGTATGCGCTTTTTCTTGCCGGGGAAAGAGGAGAGAAGTTTAGGAATACTTTAAATAGATTAATTGAGCAAAGGGAAGAATTAGAAAAAGAGGTTGAGGATGCTAAGGCTGGGCTTAACCAGATGAAGACCGATTTAGATATTGAGGACGTTTCTGGCGGTTTATAATTTGCCAAAATTTGGGGGAAAAGATAGAATAATAGGAAATTGTTAGATTGTTACATTGCTAAATTGTTAGAGAGATTGCCCTTCGATTGTACTCAGGGTCTTTGACTTCGCTACGCTGGCAATGACAAACAAATTAGGAAGGAAGTGTATTTTCTTTTAGAGATGACTAATGTCGAAACTTATCGTTACCCATTCTTCGCCGGATTTTGACGGAATCCCGGCAATTTGGCTTTTTAAAAAATTCCATCCAGACTTTGCCGACGCCCGCGTAGCGTTTACGCCCGCCGGGACAACTTACAATAACATGGTTGTTGACTCCGATCCGGATATTGTCCACGTCGATACCGGTTTAGGCCGCTTTGACCATCATCAAAGTGATGCTTTTACCTGCGGCGCGCAGTTAGTTTACGAGTGGTTGGTCAAAGAGGGTTATATTTCTGCTGAGGATAAAGCTCTCGCGCGAATCATTAAGGTTATAACCGAACTTGACCACGCATACGATGCCTACAAGTGGCCGGAGCCGGCTTCTGACCGCTGGGAATTTAATCTGCATAATGTTTTGACCGGATGGAAAATGATGTATGGCCGCGAAGATGACAAATACATGGATTTGACAATTCAGGGGCTTGAGGCGGTTTATCGGCTGATGCAGCAAAAAGTTAAGGCCGAGGCTGAAGTGGAAAAAGGCGAAAAATTTAAAACTAAATGGGGAGAAGGTATAGCCATTTATACACCAAACGATTCGGTATTGGATGCGGCGATTAAAGGCGGATACGCGGTTGTGGTTCGTAAGGATCCGGGGAAAGGGTATATTCGGGTAACAGGGTCAAATGCTCATGACGTGGATTTGACAAAAGCTTATGAGGATTTTATGAAAGCGGACCCGCAGGCGACTTGGTTTTTGCACGCCTCCAAAAAACTTTTAAGGAACGGGTCAACTAGAAATCCAACCATGAAACCAACCAAGTTAGAGCTTGCCGAAGTTATTAAGATTTTGGAAAAGGCGTAGATAGTATTACGTAGTATGTAGTAAGTATTATGAATTATGATAAGAGAGCTTATTTTCTCGGTAAACTCGAAAAGTAAAAAGATAAAATTCTTGGCCAAAGAAGCAAAGCTAAGGATTACTTACAAAATGTCTAAGGACTGTATTTTTTGTAAAATAGCAAGTGGAGAAACTCGCAGCGCGCCGGTTTACCAGTCGGATACGGTTATGGCGATAAACGATATCAATCCGGTTGCCGACAATCACGTTTTAATTTTCCCAAAGAGGCATATCGATTCGGTTTTAGCAGTTAAAAAAGGAGATGGGGAAGAACTCGAGGAAATGTTTAGTGTGGCCCAAAAATTAATAGCCGAAAGAAAACTTGACGCTTTTCGCCTGGCTTTTAATGGCGGCAGGTATCAGCATGTGCCACATTTGCACATGCATTTGGTAGCAGGAGGTACAATAAAATGGAGTCGATTATGATTTTTGCGGGTCCTGTCAAGAATAAAATTACGGGTCCTGCCGCTCGCTCGTCCCGTCCGACGTCCTCGACTCGAGATAACTCGATGGGTGATCAAAATGAAGATGTGAGTCTGCGGGCGCTCGACGGGACGCCCTCCGCTCGCGTCACCCGTAATCTTGCTTACATTCTCGCTAGCAATTTTGAGAGGAGCGTGATTTAACAAAAATGTCTACAAAAGTCGTAGCCCAGCCTGGAGAATCAGTTGATTCTTTGATTCGCAAGTTCAACAAAAAGGTCCAATCTGAGGGGATTTTGCAGGAGATTAAAAAGCGGGAACATTATCTTAAGCCTTCTTTAAAAAGGCAGCAAAAAATCCAAATGGCCAGGAAAAAATATATAAGGAGTAAGTTTTAGGCGATGAGTGTTTTATTAGAGCAAATAAACAGTGATTTGGTAGAAGCCCAGAAACAGAAAGATGAGCTTAAGGTTTCTGCCCTGCGGTTTTTAATCGCCGGACTCCATAACGCCAAAATTGCCAAATTGGACGAGCTTACAGACGAGGAGATCCTTTTGGAGATTGGCAAAGAGGCAAAGAGGCACAAAGAATCGATAGAGGCTTTTGAAAAAGGCGGCAGGGACGATCTAGTGCAAAAAGAAAAGGCGGAGCTTGCCATCCTACAAAAGTATTTGCCCCAACCATTAACCGACGAGGAACTTGAAAAGATGGTGGATGAGGCAATTGCCGCTGTTGGTGCCAGTTCTGCTGCTGATTTTGGCCGCGTAATGTCGACGGTGCTTTCGAGCGCCCGCGCAAGGGCGGACGGAGGAAAAGTGGCAGAAATAGTCAAGAGAAAATTGGGGGGTTAGTAGACGGGTCCTGTCAGTTCTTTCCCTCCCGTCAGTGCTCGTCGACTTGACGCTCGATACAAAAGATTGATTCCCATTTGGTCGACTGCGCGCTGTCGAGAGCCTTTCCACAACTGCCACCCCTCGCGCACGGAGTTTATCTCTTCGATCCTGAGGCTCAGAGCCGATGGTCTGAGCGAAGTCGAAGGATCATGTTTTTGATTGCCGGTAATTCTGCCACCTCTTAGGTAATATGGTTAAGATATTGATTAGTACAGATCCAAGATATCCCGTGAATCGCAAAGTCTTAAGACGCGCGGTTATGGAGGTTTTTGAGAAGGAAAAAATAACCGATATTGATGCCGAGATTTCGGTTGCGGTTGTGGGGAGGCGGAAAATGAAGGCCTTGACGAGCAAATATTTGAAGGATGGCAGGAATCACGAAGTGCTTTCTTTTCCGGTCGAGGGAACTGGCGGGTTTGCCAGAACGCCTGACGATATTCTTAGACTTGGAGATGTGGTACTCTGTTGGCCGGAGGTTTTACTCTGTGCCGCCCGCGATAACGTTACTTGCGACGAGGAAGTTTTAAAGCTTACCGGCCACGGCGTAGAACATCTACTGGGGAAACACCATGGAGACACGAATTGATCCGAATTCTTTGTCCGAATGGACACGAATATGCATCGAGGTTCAAATATCGTATTCGGATAAATTAGGACTAAAAATTCGGGTAAATTAGGATATGGCAGTTTTATATCGAAAATATCGACCGCAGAAACTTGCCGATTTAATCGGACAGGACCCGATCCGCGAAACGCTTCTTGCGGGTTTGACTACCGGCAAGATTGGCCATGGTTATTTATTTGCCGGGCCGCGCGGGAGTGGGAAGACTTCTACAGCACGAATTTTGGCAAAAGCCGTGAATTGCGAAGTTTATGGTAAAAGCAAGACCGTCAACCGTCAACCGTCAACCGTCAACCATTACGGCGAGCCTTGTAATAAGTGCAATGCTTGCCGCGGGATTACCGATGGTTCGTATCTTGATCTTATCGAGATAGACGCGGCTTCCAACCGGGGGATTGATGAGATTCGAGACCTGCGGGATAAAATTAAACTTTCGCCGGTTGCGGGAAGATTTAAAGTTTACATAATCGACGAAGTCCATATGCTAACGACGGAGGCTTTCAATGCACTTTTAAAAACCTTGGAAGAGCCGCCGGCGCACGCAATTTTTATTTTATGCACCACCGCGCCGGAAAAACTGCCCGCGACCATCATTTCCCGGCTTTTGCGATTTAATTTTAAAAGGGCAAGCGTCAGCGATCTTTCGGGCGCAATAGAAAAAATTGCCAAGCATGAGGGTATAAAAATCGAGAAAGAAGCGGTTAGCGCAGTTGCCAAAGTGGCCGACGGATCTTTCCGGGATGCGCTTTCGATTTTGGACCAGCTGTCGGCCAAAAAAACCATATCAGAAAAAGATGTTAAAGCGGCATACAAGCTGACTGAAGCCAGAGCGCTCTTGGGTTTTTTGGAAGCGGTTTTTGACGGGGATTTGAAAGCGAGCGTTCTTTCGGCAAGCGAAATCGGGGCGACGCACGATGTTTCCACCTTTATTCTTGACGCTATCCTTCTTCTTAAAAAGCTATTGTTCATAAAAATTGGCGTTGGTGTTTCGGAAGTAAGCGGGTACACGGCCGAAGAACTGGAGGAGCTTGCCACCAAAGCTTCTTATGGCGAGATCCAAAATTTGATGAAATTACTTTTGGTAGCCGAAGGGGAGACTCGCCTTTATCCGCTTCCGGAGATAGCGCTAACGCTGGCGGTTTGTAAATTTTTGCCACAAGTAGGGGAAGAGGTAGGGTCTGTCAACGGTGAGATTACGGGTCCTGTCACCAACTTCCCTCCCGTCGGTGCTCGTTTGGGTCGTAAATCGAGAGATAGTAGTGGTGATCAGTCCAAACTGCGCGCCGCCGAGAGCCCTTCTGTTGGTGCCACCCCTGATGATACGCGCATTACCCATAGCGAGAAGAATGCCAAGATTTCAAAGAAGGATGCAAAATCACTGGCGGAGCTTGAGGCCAAGTGGGGGGAATTTTTGGCCAAAGTGCGGCCCCTTAACGCCCATGTGGTGGCGCTGCTGCGATCAACTAGACCAGGTGCGTTTGACGGTGCTAATCTGGTACTGGAGGTATTTTTTAAGTTCCACAAAGAAAAACTTGAAGAGCCGAAGATTATGAATTTACTGTGCGAAGTTTTGGAGGAGGTACTGGGCAAACCGGTTTCCTTGAAATTTGTTTTGGCAAACCGGGAAAGCCGGCCGACCAAAACCGTTACCGTTTCCGATGTTGCCGAAATTGGCGATGATGAACTTTCCAAAATGGCCGCCGAGATTTTTTCGAAGTAATGATCAAGCGTTTAGCTCTGCTTTTTTTGATATCATTTGTGCTTTCGGGTTGTGTGCCACAGCTTGGAGGAGGGAGTACAGGCGGCAAGGACGAATATACTGCCGGAGCGTTTGCCCCCGGTTTTCCCCCAGTGCCGCTTTATAAAGGTGCCCAGGTAGTTGAATCATACGGTTTTAACAGCAAATTTGGGGCCAGTTTAGTAACCGGAGACGGTCTTTCCCAGGTCACAAAATTCTACAGCGAATCACTGCCTGCGCTTGGTTGGAATACAAGTGTTTCGGCCACTCGGGCCAATAGTTTCACTTTTAATATCAAGAACCAAACGCAACAGGGAACGGTGATAGTAAACACGGCGGCAGACGGAAAAATGACGGCAATTACGATATCGGTTTTGCCAATTGCCCAGTAAAATTATTCTTACTTGACGGGTTGGCCGATACTTATTTAAAATAAATATACTGCCAAATGAAAAAAATAATCCTCCCCATTTTTTGTGCGCTTTTTCTTGTTACGCTTTCCGTAAGTGTGGTTTTAGCCAAAGACGGTGATTCCGGTGGTTCATCAGGCGGCAGTTCGTCAGGAAGCGGGTCGTCAGGAAGCAGCGGTTCTTCCGATAGGAAGAGTGATTCTATAAATACATCTTCAGGGTCAAATACAGGTGGCATAAGGCCTCCAGATACTAGAAGTCTTCTTGATGTACAAGAGAAGGAACGTGAAGCGGCCAAGAAGGGGTTTGAAAAGGAGAATGAGGCGGCCAAGCATAAGTTTGAGCAAGAGAGGGAAAAGAAGATTGAGGAGTTTAAGAATAAAAGAGAGGATCTCCACAAGAAATTAGAGCAGGAGAAAAAAGATCTAAAAGATAAGAGGTTTGAAAAAGTGGTAACAAGGTTTGAAAAAATTACGGGGGCAAGAAGAGAGGCTTTGGCGAGGCTAGATTTGATAGTCAGCAAAATTCAATCGAGGATCGACAAGTTAAAAGCGTCCGGCGCGGACGTTTCGGCCATGCAGGCGGCCCTGACAGCGTGCGGTTCCGTTAAATCGACGGCGGCGGCTGCCATTACCAATTCCGAGGCCCAGGTTTCAACAATCGACTTTAACAGCGCAAATGCCAAAGATATTGCCCAAACACAAGTAGCCGCAATAAAGCAGAGTAACCAGGCGCTAAAATCGTACCACACGTGCTTGAAAGATGTAATTTCGAAAGCGCCAAAATCAGACGGGAAAGGAGCAACAGGCAGTGCACAGTAATCTGCGCCAAGGAACGGTTTTAATGTGGCTTCTGGTTGCAGCCATTATAATTGCGGTTGGCGTCGGTGCTATTTTATTTCTGGTGAAAGTTAAAGGGGTTAACCCGATTACTAATCTCGGGACCGGTACAGCGCAAAGTACATCAACAAGTGTCCAGAGTGTCAGCAGTTCTGATGCGGTAGGCGATATTCAAAATGAATTGAAATCGACCAGTTTTGACAGCATTGACAGCGATTTGCAGCAGACCTCCAAGGATTTAAGCAGTCTCTAAATTCAGTTTTTCCATATTGACTTAGACTTTAAAAAGTGGTTTTTGGTATAGTGTTATCTTAAAAAATGGGTTTTTTGGGCAGAGAAATTGTTAAGCGGATAGCAAAAGTAACAATTATAAGACGGCGAAAATCTCTCTTTCGAAAATATATAAAGCGCGGACGGATTGCCGGAATTTTGGCCGCGTGGGCTATTGGGAGTTTAACAAAGGTGGATTTCAGGCGAGTTTGGTATTGCCTACTTTTATGGTTTTTAGCGGTGGCAATCGGCGGCTTCATAATCTTGCCGTGGTTTTATCCGGCAGTTGCCATTTGTGTTTTTTCCCTGACAGCCGCTTTTTTTAGGAAGGCAAGAACGTCTGGAAAAATTTACAAGAGAGGGCAAGACAAGATTTTTGCTCGCGGCCTTTCAACTAGCCTTTTTTGGGCGGTGGCGGTTTTATGTTTGAACCTTGTGGTGTTTGTCGGTTTTAATTTCCAAAGCATGGTTGTATATTTTTCGGATCCGCGCAGCTGGTTTTTATATCCGCTAATTATCTTGGCGCCGATAATTTATAGTCTGGTTTTGGAGAATTTAGAAAAGAGGGAACTAGCAATTCAACTCTCGCTGGAATCGGAGCTTGATATCTGGTAATCTAAGATTTACAGTGCGTGATTTATCAAGATCTTTTTCCCAAAAAAGGAATTTCGGAAGACCCATTTTTTTAAGGGTTGTAATTGTTGTTGTGGCACTTGGGCTGGTTGTATTTGGGGTAAAAACTTTTTTGGGTGGCGCAAGTGGACTTGGGGCAGACGCTTCGCTGACACTCACGGATGCGCCGTTTGGGCTTAAACCGGTTTCTGTTGGCTTGGCAACAGCAGCTTCTGGAGGGGTTAATTTAACTACCCAGACAATAAATCTTAAAGATGTGAAATATGGCGGTGATGCCAGCGGGACGGCAAGTCGCGCGTATGGGGCCGGAGTTTACAAACTTGATGTCCGCGCTACAATGCCAGACCCTAAAAATGTTGTTTATGAAGTTTGGCTCACTGGGGAAGCAGGCCCGCTTGTAATTGACGTGATGACTGGTGCCAAAACCAGCTGGTCTTTGAGCCTATCTGACACTGATAAGTATTCGAAGTACAGTGGTATTTTGATAACTCTCCAAAGAAACAAAGCTACCGGTATTCCCGAAGAACATGTGATGGAGGGGAGTTTCTAAATTGTATCAGTTGACGTCTTCAAAAAACGTTCGGCCATCTTCAATCTATTTCGCTTAATCAATTCGCCTCACTCAAGCCTCCGCCCGCAATAATGTTAGGAGGTAATTGATATTTTTGTTGGAGCAGGCTCCGTCATGTTTTTGATGGCTTCAACCTGATACAATTTAGCAGTGAAGAGAGTATTAGTGTTTGGGGCGTTTGACGGTTTGCATCCGGGGCACCTGGATTTTTTTAAACAGGCCAAAAAACTTGGTGACATCTTGATCGTATCTGTGGGCCTTGACCAAAATGTCGAAACCATTAAGGGCAAAAAGCCCTTGTTTTCCCAAGCGGAAAGATTAGGATTGGTTCGTGAGGTAAAGATTGTAGACGTCGCGGCACTTGGTGCCAAAGCTGATTATTATCAGGCAATGAAAAAGCTTGAACCGGACGTCATATGTTTAGGGTATGACCAGTGGGCGAGCATTGGCGATGTTAAGGCGGGTTTAAAATCGGTCGGGTTGACAAAGACGAAAGTTGTAAGGCTCAAACCTTATAAGGCGGATCGGGCCAAATCAACGCATCTAAAAAATAAATCTGTAGATTTTTAACGTCTAAGGAACTTTTTCCAGCTCCAAAGTCGGCGAGACTGGGGTTTCTCTTTTGCTTTAACCAGCAGGCGCTTCATTCTTTCAACCGCTCTATCTATGGCTTTATCAATTGACCTTTCGCGGTCTATAACTTCCAAATCGTTTCCGGGAAGGGCGATTTTTATCTGGCAGGCAAAATCATGTTTGGGGTTTAGGTGGTCGGTCTCGGCAAAAAGCCGGACTTCTATTTTTAGGATCTTCTGGTGGTATTTGGTAAGTTTGGCGACTTTTTCTTTTGCGTAGTCCTCGGCTTTTTCAAAGTCTTCAAAGTGGATGCCGGAGACAATAATGTTCATGGGGCAAGAATATTTTACACTATTTGACAAAAAGGCTGCCACAATTTAGTATTTAAGCTTACGATGTTTGATAAACTACGACAGTTAAAGGAACTGAAGAAAATGCGCGATGAGGCGATGGCGATCCAGCGTGCTTTGGACAGTGAAACTATAGAGGTTGAGAAAAGCGGCGTCCACATTAAATTAACTTTGGCGCAGAGGTTTATAGAAATTAATGTCAACGGAAAGTCTGAAAATGACATTGTCGAAGCTGTTAACGAAGCGGTGAAAGAAAGCCAAAAGCAGGCGGCTCGTAAAATGCAGCAAATGGGCGGGCTGGATTCCCTTAAGGGAATGTTTGGCGGCGGCGGAAATTAGATGGCCGGAGAAAGACCAGGACCAGAAGTATTCCCAAAAGTTTCTTATGAATGGTTTGCCAGTGCGGCTAGTCGCGATAGCCAAGTTCCTGTCGGGTTTGTGCCGCTGGAGAGGGTTTTTGGAACTTCAGTGAGATTTTCTCCCGGACAAAAAATTCATGACGTTGCGGCCGGAACCGGTAGGTCTTTGCAGTATATCCTGACTAAAGTTCCACCGGAGATTGCTAGGACACTCAAGCTTGTTGCTTCGGAACCCTCGACGGAAAACCATGAGGTTTTAAGAAGGCGAGCCGCTTTTAATGTTGAGATTATAGAAAAAGATGCTGTTGAGGCAATTGCCGAAGTTAAAAATTGCGACCTGATCTTTTTTATCAATGCTATCCATTTGCTTGGAGACGGAGACAAGGTTGCCGCAATCAGAGCGGCTTACGATTCACTTGTCCCCGGAGGGCTGTTTGTGGTTAGTTCAACCTTTATCAAAGATGGGGTTCCCGAAGAGGAAAAGGAGTTTTTTGATAAATGGCCATTCAATACGTTTAAGGCCTTGGGAGAATTTGGAGAAAATCCTCGGGAAGTAATAAGGAGGGTAAGAGAGAATAAGCTGATATTTTGGTCATCCGAGCAGTATCAACAGGCGTTTGAGGAAGCGGGATTTGGGGTCGAGATGGAAATGGCGACCATGCCCTGTACACTGGAAAGCATTGAAGGAATTTGTCACTATTCTGTTTGGAATGGCCACACTATTCCGGGAGTGGAAGCGGAAAGAGCGGTGGATATTAGTTTGCGAGGACTTCACACAACATGGGAAGGCATGAAAAGAGACAAGGATTATATTGTTAACAGAAACACGATGGTAATTGTCGGCAGGAAGCCACAGCTTCCGGCGGCGGCTTAGGTTTTTAACGGAATGTTTGGTCAAGGGTGATCTTCTTCTCAATTTTTCTCAGGATTGATATACTTCATAATATGCTTGAGCGAGTAAGAGCGTTTTTAGCTCATACAAGAATAAAGCCAGTATCTAGCGGTCTTGGGGAATTTGATGATAAATCTAAGGAAGAAATTGATTCCAGCATCGGGGAACGAATAATTAAAAAAGCGATGGAGGTTTTAGGTGTGGACAGTATAGAAGTAAGTCGACCAGACAGCGATGATACATACTATTTTGCAATTACCTCTTCGGATGAAGACGCGTTTGGAATTATGTTAATAAAGACAGAAGTAGATTCTACAACTCAGAGTGAGCTAATTGTGCGTAATGAAAAGTCGCCAAAAATTAGATTTAGAACTAGATTTGATGGAACTCCGGACGAATTCTGGGAGGTTCCAAGGTCCGGGCCGATGACAAATGATAAGGCTCTGAGATTTATGGAGGAATTTCTTGTTTCTGAAGTAGATCCAAAAGGTAATGAGTTCCAAAGGACTCTTTTTGACAATCAAAAGGTTTTTGATGATCTGCGGGTGAGGCAAGTTTAATGAAAATTCCTAAGAGTGTTGCCAGTTTAATAGAGGCGTTTGAGAGTTTGCCGGGAATCGGGCCAAAGACGGCGGCTCGATTGACTTATTACCTTTTGCATGCGCCGGATACTTTGGCGCAGCAGCTTGCCGACAGCGCACGGGATTTAAAAACCAAAACCAAGATTTGCTCCATTTGCCAAAATATCACGGAAACTAATCCTTGCGAAATTTGCGATGATCCACAGCGAGATCAATCGATAATTTGCATTGTCGAAGATCCGCTAGACGTCTGGGCGATTGAAAAATCGGGGAGTTTTGGCGGGCTGTACCATGTTTTGCATGGAGTGATTGCGCCGCTCGAGAACATCGGGCCGGAGGAATTAAAGATTAATGAGCTTTTGCCAAGGTTAAAAGGCGGGAAAGTCAAAGAATTAATTTTGGCCACTAACCCTTCGATGGAAGGGGAGGCAACGGCGATGTATATCCAAAGATTAACAAAACCTCTGGCAATTAAGACGACAAGAATTGCCCGCGGAATCCCCATTGGCGCTGAATTGGAATACGCTGATGAGGTAACTCTGCGAAGAGCCCTCGAAGGAAGAAAAGATTACTGAGTCGGGATCACAACCTCTGCTGCCACCCGCGACCTCATTGATTTAGGGTAAAATATATATATGGATGGTGATGATGGCATAGGCGGAGTGATTGGTGATGTTTTAGGTGAAGTTGGCAGCGAGATTAAAAAAATCGGGCAGTCGGCCGCCGGACAGGTTACCGGAAGCCAAAATCCACAAGCCCCTACAGATGACGATATTGCTTCCATGGGCAAGAAAGATAAGGAGTTTAGTGAACAAGGCCAGGAAGAAATTAAAGCGAGGATCCAAGCCACCTATAGTCAGCACGCGGCCAAGCGCAGGCAAGAAGAAGAAATGAAAAAACGGCAAGAAGTTCACGTCGAAGCGCAGAAGAAAGAATTTAAAGAGGAAGAAAAGAAGCAGTCGATGGATGTTACTATTGCGCAAACAAAGGCAAACGCCGAGATCAAGAACATGGGAGCGGAGTGATGAAACTTTACAATTATTTATCCAGGAAAGTTGAGGAGTTTAAACCGATTGTTGATGGTAAAGTCGGTCTGTACACTTGCGGCCCGACGGTTTACGATTTTGTGCATATCGGCAACTGGCGGACGTTTGTTTTTGAGGATATTTTAAAACGGGTTTTGAAATTTAATGGCTTGGACGTTAATCAGGTAATGAACATTACGGATATTGATGACAAGATAATTAAAGCGG
>Ga0209515_10006274_pt1 | contig 14913 bp, 14 predicted proteins | sample Subgroupgradi54m_FD_187454 | JGI IMG/M metagenome (GOLD analysis project Ga0209515, IMG submission 187454) | Subsurface groundwater microbial communities from S. Glens Falls, New York, USA - GMW60B uncontaminated upgradient, 5.4 m (SPAdes)... ...
GCGATCGCCCCGAGCACGGCCGCGAGCGGCGCGCCGACGAGCTGCCACAATTCCACGGTTGTCGGCCTCGCGCCCAAGTACCCCATGATCAGCAGCTCGCCGAGCAAGGCGAGCATCGCGTAGCAGAAGATCGTCGCCGACGCGCGCCCTGAGAGTGGCGCGCCATCCCACGACGACCGTCGCCAGGACGCAGCCCGGCCATGAGCTCTCATGCCTCGTAGTGTACGGGTCGGCTCGATGCGGTGCAAGACCTAGCAAGCGCCGTGCGGCGTCAGGCGTATAATGCACAACATCATCTCTCGGTCCGCAGGTAACGCAGTGGTGCGCGCGAAAGGATGTCGATGATCACGCCCTCGCCTTCCATCGATCCCATGTTTGCGCCGGTCCTCGAGGCGCGCTCGGCCGGTCCGTGGCAGGCGCGCAATCTCATCGGCGGCCGCTGGCGCGCGTCGACCCAAACGTTTTCGGTCCGCAGTCCGATCGATGGCGAGGCGTGGGTCGACGTGCCGAAGGCGACGGTGTCAGACGTGGACGCGGCCATTGCTGCGGCGCACGAGGCGCAGTCCCGCATCCGCGACATCCCGGCGGTCGAGCGCATCGCGCTGTTCGAGCGAGCGGCCGCGTTGCTCGAGCGCCATCAGGAATTCTTCCGCGAGCTGCTGCTCGTCGAGGCGGGCAAGCCGCGCGGCGAAGCGCACGGCGAAGTTGCCGCGACGATCGAGCGGCTGCGCATGACCATGCAAGAGGTCAAGAAAATCACCGGCGAGTACATCCCCGGCGACTGGGCCGCGGACACGATGGGGAAGGTTGCCCTCGTGATCCACGAGCCGCTCGGCACCGTCGGCGCGATCACGTCGTTCAACTATCCGCTCTATATCCCCGCGGCGAAACTGATCCCGGCACTCCTGGCCGGCAACAGCGTCGTGGTGAAGCCCGCCAGCGCCGTGCCCGTCACGCTGCTGTGCTTCGTCCGCTTATTAGAGGAAGCCGGGTTTCCGCCGAGTGTCGTCAACGCGATCACCGGGTCGGGCGATGTCGGCGACCGGCTCGTGGGCGATTCGCGCATCGACGTCATCAGCTTCACCGGCTCCACACCGGTGGGCAAGCACATCGCCACGACCGCGGGGCTGAAGCGGCTGCACCTCGAGCTCGGCGGCAAGGGAGCCGCGATCGTGCTCGAGGATGCGGACCTTGATCTGGCCGCGCGCAAGTGCGTCGAAGGATCGCTGAAGAACGCGGGGCAGCGCTGCGACGCGGTGAGTGCTGTGCTGGTCGTCGAGCGCGTGGCCGATTTGCTCGTCGAGCGGATGCGGCGGTTGATCGAGCACTGGCCGGCGGGCGACCCGCGGCAGCCGGACACGAAAGTCGGGCCGGTGATCAACCGCGAGGCCGCCATCCGCATCCAGAGTTTGATCGACGACGCGCAAGCCAAGGGCGCGCGCGTCCTGGCCGGCGGCACGAGCCGCGAGTGCTACGTGCAGCCGACACTGCTCGACCGCGTGCCGCTGTCGGCCCGCATCGCGTCGGAGGAAACCTTTGGGCCGGTCGTAACCGTGATCCGGATGAACGATGAAGCCGAAGCGTTGGAGGCCGGCCAGCGCAGCGGGCTCGACGCGAGCGTGTTCACCCACGATTTCTACCGCATGTGGAAGATCGCCAAGCGCCTCAATGTCGGGAGTATTACGATCAACGATTTCCCGCGGCACGGCACCGGCTACTTTCCGTTCGGCGGTGTTGGCGAGTCGGGCATGGGGCAGGAGGGGATCGGCTACAGCATTGAGGCGATGACCCGCCGCAAGACGGTCGTCTTCAATCTCGAGCCCGGCGGCCTCGGAAAAACGCATCGAATCGAGCGCATGTAGAATTGTCCGCAATGGAAGGAGCCTGTGACCGCATGAGCATGTCGTCTGAGACAAATCCGTCGCTGCCGCCGATGCTTGGGATGACGCAGCAATCGTCGGGATCCGGCAGTCCGAAATCAGTCTTGTCGAAATCAACCGGCGAGACGCCGGCGCTGATTCCTCGCGCCGTGTTGTTCGGCAACCCCGAGCGCTCGTCGCCGCAGATTTCGCCAGACGGCAAGCGGCTGGCCTATCTCGCACCACTCGACGGTGTCTTGAACATTTGGGTGCGCACGATCGGCCGCGAGGACGACCGCGCGATCACGCGCGACCGCGGGCGCGGCATCCGCGCGTACTTTTGGGCGCAGCACAGCAAGCAGCTGCTCTATGTCCAAGACAAAGACGGCGACGAGAACTGGCGGCTCTACGCGGTGGCGCTCGACGGCGGCGAGCCGGTCACGCTGACCCCGTTCGACGGCGTGCAAGCGCACATCATCGCCGTGCCGCCGGAGTTTCCCGAGACGGTACTCGTCGGGTTGAACAATCGTGTGCCACAATTGCACGACGTCTACCGCGCGCACCTCGACACGCGCGAGCTGGTGCTCGATACGCGCAACGACCTCGGCGCGGTCGGCTGGGTCGCGGACCACGCGCTGCAGATCCGCCTCGCGGTCGTGCCCACGCCCGAGGGCGGGTTCCGATGGCTGCACCGCCGCGACGAGGGCGACCGGTGGAAAGAGCTGCTGTCCTTCGGCAGCGAGGACGCGCTGACCACGCACCCGCTCGGGTTTTCCGCGGACAACGAAACGCTCTACATCCTCAGCAGCGTCGGCTCCAACACCGGCGAGCTGCGTGCGCTCGACGTGCGCACCGGGCAGCAGACCGTGCTCGCGTCGGACCCGGAGTCGGATGTCACCGACGTGCTCGCGCATCCGCTGACGCATCGGATTCAGGCGGCCGCGTTCCTCGGCGATCGCAAGCGATGGAAGGCGCTCGATCCGGCCATCGAGGGTGACTTGCAAGCGCTCGCCGCGCTGCACCCTGGCGACATCGACGGCATCGACCGCGACCACGAAGACGCGACGTGGCTCGTCGCCTACAGCCAGGACGTCGGACCGGTGGTCTACTACACGTACGACCGCGCGACCCGCACGGGTGCGAAGTTGTTTTCCGCGCGGCCGGCGCTGGAGCGCGTCGCACTCGCAGCGATGCGACCCGTGCACATCCGCGCGCGCGACGGACTGATCCTGCACGGGTATCTGACCCTGCCGATCGGCGGAGAGGCGAAGAAATTGCCGACGGTGATCAATGTGCACGGCGGGCCGTGGGCGCGCGACGCGTGGGGCTACGACCCGGAGTCGCAGTGGCTCGCGAATCGCGGCTACGCGACGCTGCAGCTGAACTACCGCGGCTCGACGGGCTACGGCAAGGCATTCATCAACGCCGGCGACCGCGAGTGGGGCGGCAAGATGCAGGACGACATTTCGGATGCGGCCGCGTGGCTCATCGAGCAAGGCATCGCGGACCCGAAGCGCATCGGAATCTTCGGCGGCTCGTACGGCGGCTACGCCGTGCTCGCGGGCCTGACGTTCACGCCGGACCTCTACGCGTGCGGTGTGGACATCGTCGGCCCATCGAACTTGCTGACGTTCATCAACACCATCCCGCCGTACTGGGAGCCGGTGAAGGTGATGTTCTTCCAGCGCGTCGGCCACCCGGAGCAGCAGGCGGAATTTCTGCGAGCGCGCTCGCCGCTGTTTCACATCGACCGCATCGCGGCGCCGCTGCTCATCGCGCAGGGTGCCAATGACCCGCGCGTCAAACGCGAGGAAAGTTTGCAGATCGTCGAGGCGCTGCGCAAGGCCGGCAAGACCGTCGACTACATGGAGTTCGCCGACGAGGGCCACGGCTTCGCGCGGCCGGAGAACCGGCTGGCGTTCTACGCGGCGGCGGAGCGGTTCCTCGCGAAGCACCTCGGCGGGCGAGCGGAATAGCGATTGCTCTCGTCCCGACCGGAGACCTTGCCGTTCGGCACCACCGTCAGGCATACTCCCCTAAGGCGTCGGTTCGTCCCAACGGGAGTTCAGCGATGGCAGACGACGTGCAAGACTCGGCCACAATCGGCAGCATCGAAGCCGCGCGGCAAGCGGGGATCACGCTGCGCCAGCTCTACTACTGGATCGGCGTGTTGCGCGCGGTGAAACCTGAAGTCCGCCGGCACGGGCGGCGACGCTTCCGACACTTCACGACGGCGGATGTCCGCCGGCTCAAAGCGATCAGGCGCCAGCTCGATCGCGGCTTTACCCTCCAAGCGGCAGCGAAAGCCGCGTCCCACTCCTAGGCACTCCGGTTTCAATCGCACCGCGAGAACCCGCGCAGCTACTGCGGCGTGCTCGACGGCTCCTGATCCGGCGGTGGAAGCAGCCACCACGGGGTCGCGAACGGATCCGGCGTCGTCACCGTGCTGCGACCGGTCGTGGCGTCATAGGATTCCCAGAACTTCGCGCGCAGCGACGGGTCGTTGATCGTGAAGTTGTGCTGCGCTTCGTGGTCCTCCAGCCATTTGTGATACGCCTCGACGGGCTCGGAGCCCGCCTGCCGGAACACCACGCGCCCGCCGTACGCGTCGTAGAGCGACTTGTTGAACTTCCACGCGAGCACGGCCTCGCGCGCGATGCGCCGCTCCTGCTGCGGGCGGATCGCTGCCAGCCGCTTCTGCTCGTCGACGTTGAGCACCTCGTAAAACTTCCGCTCGTCGTGCAGCGTGTGGTCGAGCCGGCGCTGCTCGTCCTTCAGCGCGTCGCGGTGTGCGTCGTCGAGTGTTGGGTCGTCGAGGGCTTTCGCGATCTCCGCTAACCGCTTCTCCCGTCGCTGGCGGTCGGCCTGTTGCTTGGCGTTGATGGCGCCGTTGAACGCGTCGAGCTCCGCATCGGTCGGCTCGAGGTTGTGCTGCCGGCAGTAGCGGTCGACGAGGGCGGGCCAGATGCGGGCGGCGAGCCGCTCGCTGCGCACCTGCAACAGCCACGCTTCGAACTCATCGGGGGCCAGCTGCGCGTGCTGCTGCGTGCGCCGGTCGGTGTCCGGCTCGATCTCATCGGCAAAGATCGGCTGGCCAAGGACGTCGGCGAGTTGCAGGCGTTGCGAAGGCGCGGATGGCGGCGAGGACGTCGGTGCGGGCGATGCGGTCGATTGCTCGTCGGCGCGGAGCGGGGAGCCAGACGCCAAGAGCGCGGCGCCGAGTGCTAGTGCGGTGAGTCGCGAAATGCGCGTGCCATCCATCGCGGCGCTCAGTATAGCACGGCGATCGATCCGCTCAGAGCGCGGCTATCGAAATTCGAATGGCTGAACCGGCGGATCGTGGCGAGCTGAAAACAACCAGTAAGTCGTGAGCGTCATCAGCTCGCTGGCGGCATTCGCGTACGTCGTGATCAACCTGTTGCCGTGGGTGAGTGGGGTCCGCCGCGAGAGCGCATCGTGAAGTCGGCGATGGCAATCGTCCCACCTTGCCCCATACTCGTCAATAATAGTTGAATAGCCGATGCTGGATGTTCAAAAAGATGATAAACCACGTGACTGCAACAAGCAGTGTAAAAAAGACATCCCGCATCGTACCGGGGCGCTCGGGCTTGTAAAATATGGCGAACATCCAGAAGGTCGCCTGAAAGGTGTCACCGGTCAATTTCCATGACGCGATCTGGTACAGGACGTAGATCGGAAAGGTGCCCCAAAACACCATCGCCCAAGCAGCCAAGACCAGGAGGGGACTCTCGTGTTGGCCGCTTCCCCTGGTGGCCTGGCACCAAAGCACAATGGCATGAATTGTACTACCAACGAGCATAACGGCAAACGTCACGCCTGCATGGCGTACCATGCGTTGCCAAAAGACCGTTGGCTCTAGCCGATTTTGTTTCGCTGCCATCATGAATTTCTATTGGTCGGATGACGTAAATTCTTTCCAGACTCTTCTTGATCCGGCCCCGATTGCTTGGAAGAGGGTTACTCTTTCAACGACACGTCCGGTCAATTCAATGCGATTAAGCGTTGTTAGGGCCGCCCGAAATTCCTCAATTCTGCCAGCCGTTCGCCAGAGTACGCCAGCCTGTATGGCGCCAATTTTCATCAGCTCCCCGATCTTCCCATAAGGGGCGAGCGCCAGCGCCACTCCGCCGATCGCAAGAACCTTGTCTGCCGGCGTTGAAACGACGCTTGTCCACCGCTCGTATGCGGTTGGCAATCCTGTTGCGATGTCCGTCAAATCTCGAGCGAGGTTTGTGAGTCGACTCCAGGTGGTGCGTGGAGGAGCTGAAGGCGGTATGAAGTTGCCTGCATCATCCATATAGGCTAGCGGCGCCCTAAAAAATGGGATTTGTTTGTCCAGTCCCATTGGATCCGTCCACCGCAGCGGATCATTCCCCACATACCGATACAGATTCGTATCTGGTCCATATCCCACCGGATCCCGCTGCAAGAACCGCCCCAGCGTCGGGGAGTAATAGCGGGCGCGGTAGTAATACAAGCCCGTTTCGCCATCGAACTCCCGGCCGGTGAACAGGAATCGATTGCCGACGGTCGACGTCGGAATGATCGCGCCGCTGGCATTCGTCAGCTGCACCGCGCCGAAGACGTCATAGCTCGCGCGCTCGACCACGGCGCCGCTGGCATCGGTGAGCGTCGTCACCGACCCGAGGCCATCCGCATGGTAGTAGCTCGTCGTCGCCCCGCGCACCAGGCGCAGCGGTTCATCGATCCCCGCACCGTACACGTAGCTCGCCTGAATCGCCCCACTCGCATCCGTCTCCGCCAGCAGCTGATCGCCATCGTAGAGGAAGCGGGTCGTGACGCCCGCGACGGTCTTGGAGAGCCGTCGCCCCAGCGGATCGTACGTATAGCTGCTGGTGCCGTTGGGCGTCGTCGCACTCAGTAAGCGATTCTCGGCATCGTACGTATAGGTGTTCGTCCCATCATTCGTGAGATTCCCATTGGGATCGTAGTGGTAGACCACGCCTGCGACCAGACTGTACTGGTTGAGGACATTCGGGGTGTAACTCGTCGTGCCACCGGCCGTCTGCGCGGCGGTGCGGTTGCCCGGCCCGTCGTAGGTCCACGTCGTGGAGGCAAAGGCCGCGCCTGTGGGGTAGGCAACCTGGGTCAGCTGCGAGCGGACGTCATAGGTGTAGGTGTGCGTGCCGGCACTGGTCGTCAGTGTGGCGCGATTGCCCAGCGGATCGTAGGTGTAGCCGAAGGATTGCACCGTCGCGGCGGCCGGGGTCTTCGTCGTGAGGGTCGTCAGCTCGCTGGCCGCATCATACGCGTACGTCGTCACCACCCCGTTGCCGTGGGTAAGTTGAATCCGCCGCGAGAGGGCATCGTAGGTGAAGTCCGCAATCGCCGTGGCGCCGCTTTGCTTCACACTCGTCAGCCGATGGAGTGCTTGGCGTGCAAATAGGTCATATGTTTCCGGATTTCCCACGCTATCCTTTTCTTCTCGAACTGAGTGCAAATGCTCGTAAGCGATCATCGTAGGGCTGGTCGATGGGCCACGCCTCATAATTCTGCTGGATCTCATCCCAATGGCGCTTGGCGTACCAGCAAAGCATGCCGGACAACAGTCCCTGGAGCAACCGATACAGTACGAAGGAGCATACTAGCCAGACGGCGCACCGCAATCCCAGATTGGCTTCGGTAAAAGAGAAGTTTAATGAGTTGATGAAGTTTGCCTGCACAATCAGCAGGATGCCCAGGCAGAAGCCGGTGAGAATCGTGCGCTGCCTAGCCAAAGAACCGCAAAAAAACTTGAGAACCTTGCGGGATGCAACCGGTTGTTGCTGTATTGGAATTTGCGGCAAACCGAAGAAGCCGCCTGCGAATACATTCCGGGGCCGAAATAATGTGTGGCCCGTTGCTAGAAGATCGGCTAGCAGGCTCAAAGTGATAGCGAGATGCGGCACTTGTGAAAATGGAATCATGAAGAGTGGCGGCAGCAGAACTGCGCCGAGCAAGATTAAATAAGGGGAACCGAAATTGGCGACGATGTCATCGGGATTCTGTAGACCCACAATTCTAACCCCGCGTAGTTTATTTGCCGCAGGCATGTGAGCGCCACATTGGACTAGGCAGATGGAGTCTCGAAAAGAGAAAATCGAGTGCAGTTGCGAGAGTTTCTTGCTGAAAGAGACGTTGAGCGTTCAGTTGCGCGAGGTCCCAGATGGCTCTAGGTCGAAAGAGAGCTGGCTCTGGACCGGGAAGTCGGATTGCTTTACTGACCGCTCCCGCTGTAAGAGCAGCACTGCCTATATCAAAGGCAAGCTGACCGAAGCTGAATGACTTGCCACTTGTGAGCTTATCAAAAGCTTGACCAGCGAGATCTGACGCAGTGCCAACTGCTAGACCGATTGCTAATGGATTGTGGGTACCAACGAGCACGCCTGCCAGAGAACCGGCAAAGCCTTGCAAAGATCCTCGAAATGCGCCCACCGCAATGCTTTCTCCGTCAATGCGTGCCTGAATGGCTCCCGAAACCGCACCTGCGATTGTGCCGATTATTAGAATGCCACCGGCGACAGTTACAATCACCGGTTCTTCGCCACTTGGATCGCGCAGGTTGACCGGGTTATTCCTCACGTGATACCGTCGGAAAACCCGGCGTTTTTGGTGAGGGGCCGTACCTGGTTGTAAAAGAGCGGTTAGTGTAGGGGGGAAGTCTCCCCCTCTTGCTCTGCCTTACCTCAGCACGCCATCTGGACGACCGGTGCTGGTCTGATGTGCTCCCGCAAGCGCTTGATCCAGCGTTTAATGTTCACCACCGCCGCTGTCACGTAACACTGTAACCCCACCTTTTGCAGTCCTCGGTACCGCGCCCGTCGTAACCCATGGTAGCGTTTCATCTCGGAGTGCGTGCCTTCAATCACCGGTCGCAATCGCATATCCGCTTTAAACGCGGGGGTCCGATTGTAGCGTTCCGCCTCCAGCAAGTCGTGATGCACCGGGCTGATCCCAATGGTCCTGCGGCCCTCTTTGGCATTCGTGCAGGCGGCCTGCACCACACAGACTCCACACGCGGTCATGGGAAAATGAAACGTCCGAATATCCTTCTGCCGGTCATGGTAACTCTCTGTCGTCGTGACGCCCTGCGGACAGGTCACCGTGTGATGTGTCTCATCGTAGATAAACATACTCTTGGGATACACGGCCCTCGTCCGTGTGTTGCGTGCTCTCAACGGCGCCACCAGCTGGGTCCCGTGCGTCTTTAACGCTTTGCGGTAGGCGCCATCGCTATACGCGGCATCGCCGATGAGCTTGACGGGCCTCAGCCCTAACGCGTGCTGCTCTTCAACGGCCTCGACGGTGACATCCCCATCACGCTGGTTGCCTTTCATCACCGTCACATTCGTGATGAAGCGGCTCGTGACCGTCTCGGTCACGTTGGCTTTGTAGCCGACGAAGCGCTTCGTCTCGGACTTCACGCCGTAGCGGGCGTCGTCATCGACGGGGCTCACCAAGAGATCCGGGGGTTTTTGGGTCTTCTCTTTTTCTCTCGGGGCTCCCTGCGCATCCTCTTCGAGATGTTGTTGCAGGATGCGTTGCAGCATGGCCACGTGTTTTCGTAACCGCCGGCTCGCCGGTACCCCTGCGGTGTGCTGCAACACCACCCGGGCGTCGTGGACGACCTCCACCAGCTTTTTCGTGCGCTTGGCTTCACTGTTCCGGCCGTCACTCTCCTGGTTCACCGTCTCGCGGGTGTAGCCACTCAGGTCGAGCTCGTGCGCGAGGCGCTCATACACCGGCTTGTGCTGGCCCTTCAGCGCTTTCAAGACCTCATGCACCCCTTTCTTCACCAGCGTCACCATCGTCGGGATGGCCACGTCCGCAATGATATGGGTGGCGTCGATGCGCTGGATCTCATCCCTCGCAATGAGCTTCTCTTCCACCAAGTGCTCCAACACCCGATCAAAAATCAGCTTCTCTTTGCCGTGGGCGAGCAGCCGCGTGCGAAAATCCCCCAAAGAGGAATGATCGAACGGTCGCTCATCCAAGCGCAAGCCGAGCGCATACTTGACCTCCAGATCGTACAGGCAGGCCCGCTCCATCTCCCGATCCGAGAGATCCTGGTGGAATTGGAGCAAGAGGGCCATCGCGAGCAGTCGCGGGGCAATGGGCGGGCGGCCGTTGTCCTCGCAGTACATCGCGGCAAAATCGTCGTCTTGGATCAGCGGCCAGACCAGTTCACGGAACTTGCGGTAGTAACTGTCAGGCGGGATCAAGCCGTCGCAGAGATAGTCCACATCGTAAAAACTGCCTTGCCGGTCGGTGGATGGCAACATGCTCAGGGGCTCCTTTCGTTGCGCGGTTGCCGCTATTCTAGCCCCTGTTGTCGTCGAGAAGAATGGGTATTATGAGGTGCGGGGGTCAAAGCTTGAGAATTTTCAGAATCTCGAGCAGGCCAAAGATAACGAACAACATCCCCCCAATAAAATACCCGACACGATACCAGTTCTCATGGACGTGAATGTGGAATTTTTCACGCTGGAATTGTTGTGCCCGAACACCCAGGCGTTTATGGCGAGCCAGAAAATACATTCCCATCACGGTGAGCACAACGTATCCTGCCAGATTGATCGATGCCTGGCTCATGGTTGGCATCCTTTCTGGTGTTGCTTGGACGGTTCCCATAACGCTTTCACATAAAAGGCGGTCCCAGAGACTCCCGGCGATACCAATCCCACTTCCCAGAAGGGATGGCCGTGAATATCTTTTCCAGCTTGTCCGCCGAAAATTCCGAAGAGACCGCCACCCTGCACCCCAAAGGTCCATCCTGTGGTTGGATCAAACGGAGACCAGGTGAGACCGCCCGATAGGCCGGGGGTTCCAACGCCTCCACCCCCATAATAGTAGATCCCTTTATCACTGAATATAATGCCTCCAGTCGCCTCCGCTCCCCACCATCCTCCAGAGACATTGGTATCGATGTACCACAACCCTAAGGGGTCGATGCGATTCACGGGATTGTTGCCGGTGTACAGGTAGGGATTTGTTTCATTGATGGGCTGAAAATACGGCAGGGGTTTTCCGACACTACCCACATACCGATACAGATTCACATCCGGCAGTTGCCCGAGCGGATCCCGCTGGAGGAATCGCCCGAGTGTCGCGGAGTACGCCCTTGCTCGGTAATTGTAGAGTTGCACTTCCGCCTCCCACGCCCGCCCGGTGAAGAGGAATCGGTTGCCGATGGTGGAGGTGGCAATCACCGCCCCACTCGCGGTCTTCAGCGTCGGCGTGCCGAAGGCATCATAGGTGATGGTCTCGACGAGCGCGCCGGTGGCGTTCGTCAGCGCGACGATCGAGCCGAGCGCGTCACTCGTGTAATAGCTCGTCGTCGAACCCACCTTGCGCTCCAGCGGCTCGTCGATGCGGGAGCCGAAGAGGTGCTGCGCGATCACCGTCCCCACGGCATCCGTCTCCACGGCGAGATCCGCGCCATCGTAGAGGAACGTCGTGACGACGCCATTGACGCTGCGCGAGGCACGGCGGCCGAACCTTGTTTTGTCAAAGAGCAGACAGGCTAATCTTGTACGAGTATCGACACGCGGATCGGGATGCCGATCTTCGCGCACCAGGCGACGATCTCCGGTGGAAACTCTAAGTCGCCACGGTCGTAGTTGCTGTGGTAGCTGCAGTAGAAACTCACGTCATACTTCGCAGCCAATTCTTTCAACTGGCGCGTCTTCCGTTGAAATACTCCATGCAAGGATCGCAGATGTTTCTCAAACGCCTCGTGGTCCGAGACCGGCGCCCGAAAAATCCACGCGTCATAACCGTAGGGTTTTGATACACGAGTCGGGCGATCCTTTTTAAAATGAGTTCGCGTTGGCAATACACCGAGCTTCTTGGAAATGACATTCAAGTCTGGAATATTGCCGAAGATTTGGAGTCGAACGAAATAATTTACGTATGGCTTTAATATTTTAGACATCAGTGTAATCCAAGAAATTCCTTTGCCTTTTCAACTAATTCTTGGTAGGTGAAATCCCGACCTTCCTTGGCCTCCTCAATATAGCGTCCAAATTCACTACGAGTCTCCTCGTCCATCCCAAAGATTTTCCCTACATCATCTACCTGCTTGATATCTTTGCCTTTGCCCTTGCGATCGCCCTTCTTCGGTCGTTTCTCTTGATTGCCACTCTCCTTGCTGCGAGCGAAATTCGCACCCGGCCGATCCTCGCCCGTAAACTTTCCGCTTGATTCCTTATTGCCGGCCTCGGTGGTTGGGGGCGGCACGGGCAGGACATCTGGGGCCGAGGGGCCGGATAGGATTGGTGGCGTCCATTCGATGGGCGGCTCAGGCTGCGGTATGGGCCGGTCGATGGGCAGGCCAGGGCCACGCGTGCCGATGTCATCCGGCGGTCGACTGATGGGTAATTGAATGCCGAAGATATTCCAGCCCCACGGATCAATCCAGCGCCCCGGATTGTTGAACACGTACCGATAGCTATGCGCATCGCCCGAGGCGAGATCGCGCTGCAAAAACCGGCCAAGGGTCGGCGAATAGTATCGTGCTCGATAATAGCAGAGGCCGACCTCCGCCTCCCACTCGCGGGCGGTGAACAAGAAGCGGTTGCCGACCGTTGAAGCGGCGAGGACCACGCCGCCGGCATTCTTGAGTGTGGGTAGGCCGAAGGCGTCGTAGGTGACGGTCTCAACGAGCGCGCCGGTGCTGGTAGTCAGCGCCACAATCGAACCCAGCGCATCAGCCGCATAGTAGCTGGTCGTCGTGCCGCGCTTGAGTTCCAGCGGTTCATCGATCCGCGGGCCAAAGAGATACTGCGCCGTCACCGTGCCGGCGGCATCCGTCTCCACGGCGAGATCGGCACCGTCGTAGAGGAACGTCGTGACGACGCCATTGACGCTGCGGGAAGCACGGCGGCCCAGCGCATCGTACGTGTAGAGCACGGTCGTCGCGCCGCGGACGACCCGCGTGAGGCGATTCTCCGCGTCGTACGTGTAGGTCTGCGTGCCGTCGCTGAGTAAGTTGCCTTTGAGATCGTAGGTAAGGCTGGCGGCCCCGACTTGCGTGTACTGATTGAGCACATTCGCGGTGTACGTGAGCCCGGCGGCGGTGGTGCGGTTGCCGGCGGCGTCGTAGGCGTAGCTCGCGGCGGGGGCGCTGACCGCGGTGAGCTGCGAGGTGGCGTCGTAGGTGTACGTCGCACTGACGCTCGCGGGCTGACGAGTCTCGGCGGCGCGGTTACCGAGGGCGTCGTACGCGTAGCTGAAGCCGGCGAGTGTCACCCCGCTCTTAGCGGTGGTGAGGGTGGTGAGCTGGCTGGCCGCGTCGTAGGCGGACGTGGTGGCGACACCGTTGGGGAGGGTAAGGCTGGTGCGCTCGGAGAGCGGGCTATAGCCGAGCGTGATCGTCTGCGCGTTGAGGTCGGTCTGCGAGATGAGCCGATTCAAGGCATCGTACGTGTACGTCACGTTGAGCGCGGTGGGGTACGTCAGGCGCGTGCGGTTGTTGGCGGCGTCGTAGCCGTAGCCGACGGTCTTCGCGCCGGGAGCGGTGACTTGCGCGAGCCGGCCGCGGGCGTCGTAGACGTGGGTGAGCATGCCGAGCGCGTTGGCGGCGGTGAGCACGCGGCCGACGCGGTCGTAGGTGTAGGTGCGCGTCTCACTGGGTGTCACGACACTCGCAAGTCGGTTGCGCGCGTCGTACGCGTAGCTGATCGTCTCGCTCGCCGGGGTGACGCGGCGCGTGAGGTTGGCGTTGGCATCGTAAGTGTAGCTGACCGCCGGGGAAATCAGGGGGACACGATACCTATTTCTCAAGCTGACATCCCGCGTGGCTGTGCACGAACGGAAATATGTCTCGTGTCCTTGGATTTCTCTGATTTCCTAACTGGACTTGGGTCGTGTCAGATACTGGACGGTCCCAACGCAAAGTTCGGGGTACGCATCGACATCTCGCTCTGAGATTGCGTCCGGGAGGCGAGCGACGTCCTGGACAAACAGCACGCTTGCCATCAGCCATTCATCGGGCGTATTGCGAACAGGCGGCACTCGCGGCATTCGACCGTCCTTGTCGTGAGTCCATAACAGCAACAGGAGATGGTTTACTGTGAATTGTCGGTAGGGGCGTCGGATGCCGGCCCGATCCAGATTCAGTGGCGCGTCGAGTCGAAAGAGATACGCTGTCCTTCCACTTTGGTATGGCACGGGTCGTACAACTGTTCCCGTTACCGTTGGCAAATCCGCAGGAATATAGTCTGGATTGCGGCGAAGAAATACTTCGTCATCTACCTCCAGTTGAATGCAGAGTCTTACACCTTGCAGAGGATCGGGAGTCTGTTCCATGGATTTGCTAGCGAGTGCTGAATATCTTCACGCCCCATTCCAGGGCGGTTTCATATTCCGTCCGACTGCCCTGAAGGATGATTTCAACGGCTCGACTGCTGCCACCCTCAACAAAACGTATCACGGCACTCATCTCCTTTGTGACGACGGCCATGCCCAGTTGTGTAGCGGGATTGTCAGCGGCCTTTCCTAGATCCAGGGCCTCGCGGAGAGCTTGTGCGCTGACCCCAAGCTCCATTCCGATCCGGCGAATACTCCCGGGCGTTGTCAAGAAGCGACCGATGAGTTCGCTTTGGCCAACCTGCCCACCGAAGGCGCGGAACAGAAGCTGTCCGGGCTTGAGCGTAATGGTGCGCTGAATAACTCGCTCAGTACCCGCGCTGACAGCGGTCTTGCCACCAAGGCTGGCGACATTGAAGACGGCATCCGCGCCGAGCGCCACGATACCCACGAGCGCCAGCAATCGTTCCGGGCCGTTGCCGACTTGCAGCAACGCGACCGCATCCCGCAGGGAATCGGCATGGAGGAACGTATTGCCGAGAAACTCACCACCCCCGTTGAACCAGTGCTTGTCGGTGCCGGAGGGATCCGTCCAATCCAGCGGATCGTTGCCGGTGTAGCGGTATGGGTTTGGATCCGGTGCTAGCCCTAGCGGATCCCGCTGGAGGAACCGTCCCAGCGTCGGGGAGTAGGCGCGGGCGCGATAGTCGTAGAGTTGGACCTC
>Ga0209515_10006276_pt1 | contig 14902 bp, 16 predicted proteins | sample Subgroupgradi54m_FD_187454 | JGI IMG/M metagenome (GOLD analysis project Ga0209515, IMG submission 187454) | Subsurface groundwater microbial communities from S. Glens Falls, New York, USA - GMW60B uncontaminated upgradient, 5.4 m (SPAdes)... ...
TGGGAATTGGACTCATTTTAATCGCTCTCACGGTTGGGGCGGGCTACCTTCTTGGACGGTCCTATCTGGCTGAATACTATTCTAAAAAATCACTAGACGGCTATGCCGCAAATAAAGTGATTTTAGTCTACAACAGTCAGCGCGATGCACTTATCTACAACCCATATATTGAACGCTTTCACATCAATTTTGCCCAAACCAATCTGATCATCGCCAATAATATAGCCTCCAGAGGAAGTAAACTTACCAACCAGGAAAGACAAACCGTCGTTCAGGCTGTTCAAACGGCAATCAATGAGGCCAAAGCGGTTGTCATTCTTAATCCACAAAAAGCCTCCAACTGGGAGGCATTAGCCGCGGTTTATCGCTATATTCTAAACGCTGTCAAGGGAGCAGATTCATGGTCTGTTTCATCTCTTCAGCGGGCAATTCAGCTTGATCCGGCCAATCCTGTTTATCGGTTGAGTTTAGGCGGTGTTTATTACACATTAAAAGACTATACTGACGCAGTAAGCTCTTTTGAACAAGCGGTTGCGCTTAAACCGGACTGGGCAAACGCTCATTACAATCTGGCTTGGTCAGATTATCAATTGAAAAACTATCAAAAAGCAGCAAGCGAAATGCAGAATGTGCTCAAACTGATTGACAAGAAACAAAATCCAAACGATTATCTCAAAGCGCAGAAAGAGCTTGAACAATTCAAGAAACAAATCCCTAAAGAAACAGGAAATCAAAATACTCAACCCAGTAATCTGCAACTTCCAAACACGCAACAACAACCCCAAATCTCCCCTAAACTGGAGCTACCAAAAGGAGCCTCTCCCGAGGCCCAATAATTTGATAAAATTAGCATACTGATATGTTCCAACTCCGAGAGTTTTTACTTTTTTCAAAAAGCTATCTTCATTCCCGCCTGCTTAATTTTGGCAAGCGGTTTGAAAGCTTGAAAAATCTATTGGTCGCCATCCTGATCGTCAAGCGCGGAAAATATTCCTCATCATTTTTAAATACTTCCTTTCTCATCCTGATCCTGACCGCGGTGGTCGCAGGTCCAATCATCGCCGAAAACAATCCTTTTGTAGGCTCGCTCGAACAAAATCCAAGCAATTTCCAGGCTGCAGTCGTTTCCTACAATCCCTATGAGAGTTCTTTGGGAACGATCATTTCGGCCAAACCGCGGGACAAAGTAGTCGATTACGAAGTCCTTGGCGGAGACACATTGGCGTCGATTGCCAAAAAATTCGGCATTTCAGTCGAGAGTATAAAATGGGCCACCAATCTCAAATCCGACACAATCAAACCCGGAGACACTCTAAAAATCCCTCCGGTCAGCGGCATTGTTTACAAAGTTGCGGCCGGCGACAATGTCTATACGATCGCCAAAAAATACAGCACAGATGCCCAGAAAATCGTCAACTTCCCTTTCAATGATTTTGCCGACTTGGACAACTTTACTCTTACTCCGGGACAGACGCTTATTGTCCCCGACGGAGTGCCGCCTCAAGAAAGACCTGTCATCGGAATTCCACAATACGCCCAAGTCCAAGTTGGTGTCAAAGGAAGTTCGAATTTCATTTGGCCGACAACCGGATCGATCAGTCAGTATCCAGTGTGGTACCACATGGCAGTTGATATTCAAAATCCTGGAGCTCCTCCCATTATTGCCTCAGATACAGGTACGGTCATCTTTGCAGGTTGTTTAAGTTACGGCTACGGATGTCACGTAATCATAGACCACGCTAATGGTTACGAGACTCTTTATGGACATATGTCGCAGATCTTGGTTTCTCCGGGACAAGCGGTGACACAAGGTCAGCAAATTGGTGTCATGGGAAGTACCGGAAGGAGTACGGGGACCCATCTTCATTTCGAAGTCCGCTCCGGAGGCGCCCAACTGAATCCATTGAATTTCCTGAAATAAATAAGAGCGTTGATTTCTCAAATCAAAAGTAGTATAAAGAGTGAACGCTCTATGTTTAAGAAGAAATATGTAATTCTTTTGCTACTTTTTCTTTTTATAATTCTTATAATAGGAGTCGTTTTCTTCCTTTTTTATAAAACAAATCTTAATCGCCTAAAAACCAGCGGGAAATCCTTTCCGCAACCTTATCAGGCTCTACCTACTCCTCAGTGTGGAGCAAATGTTTTCCCCCCTCCTGATCAAAGCACTCTTCGTGATTATGCTGTCAAACGGGGGTTTATTGTGGGAAGTATTCAAAATGGTGGCACTCCAGAACTTCTCGGCAAAGAATTTAATTTCATAGCGGGTGGAACCTATATGAAAGACATCATGCCTCAAGCAAACACTTATGATTTCTCCTTACTAGATAAAAAAATCCAGCTTGCGCAACAATACGGAATGTTAAATCAGAGCGAAAGCCTGGTCTATAGAGACGAAACGACTCCTGACTGGCTGGGTTTTACTAATGCTCAATCCGGTGATAAAGCTGGGATAAGACTAGAAAAGAAAAAAAGCAAAAATTCTTCTTATACAAACTCCTGTGGCGGTTGGGGAGATACTCCTGAAAAAAAACAAGAACTTGACAACATCTTGAAAAACTTTATCCAAACGACCATTACCCACGGCGGAGACAAGGTCTATTTGTGGAAATTGGTCAATGAACCAATAAAGCCTGACGGTTCTTTGAAAACAGATAGATGTTGGTATGAGGTCTTTGGTGAAGATTACATCTATAAATCCTTTCAATACGCTCAAGATGCACTTTCGCAAAACAACCTTCATGCTTTACTGATGCTTAATGATACGATGGGAAGAGACGGAGTTAATAGACAAAAAACAGACGGTTTTTTCAATTTGGTAAATAGAATAAAACAGAGAGGGTTAAAGCTAGATGCTGTGGGGATAGAAATGCATCTTGAAGCAGATAAACTTACCCCCGCCTATCAAGACGATTTTCGATATTATCTTGAAAAGGCAAAACAGGCCGGAGTTCAGGTTATGATCAGTGAAATGACAGTATGTTTGAATGGAAAATCTCTTGAAGATCAAAAACAGATATATAAAAATATTGTCTCAACCTGTCTTGAGTATCCTTTCTGTACAGCCTTAAATTTGTGGGGTATCTCTGATAGTGCAGGTGCAGAACAAGGTAAATGTACAGTTACCAAGCCTCTTCTTTTTGATACTAATCTTCAAAGAAAACCCGCCTACTACGGCGTCATGGAAGCAATCAGTGAAAATAAGACAAGGTGTGCAAATGTTCATTAGCCAAAAAGTCCTTCTATAGCGGTTTCAATCGCAGCTTGCTTCAAAGTAATTTTCTTAGTAATTGAACGTTCCCAGATCTTAGTAAAAGCCCTGCTCATAAGCTCTTCAAGCTCTCTATTTACTTTTTCCTCAGACCATTTTTCGTTCTGCATATTCTGTAACCACTCAAAATATGAAACAGCCACTCCCCCGGCATTTGCCAGGACATCGGGGACAATAACTACGCCTTTTTTAGCCAAATATTCATAGGCTTCTTCTGTCACGGGACCATTGGCCATCTCAACGATTATTTTTGCCTTGATTTTGCTCATATTTTGACTGTTGATGACGTTTTCCAGAGCAGAGGGTACAAGTATGTCTACGGGAAGTTCGAGCATCTCCTCGTTGGAAATTTGTCTGCCTTTGCGAAGATCACAAACCCCGCCAACACAATAGCAGCCAGCCAGATAACCTTTTTCTTTCTTACAATCCATCACCAGGGGAATATCCAAAGGTAAAAATTGCGTACCAGTCACTGCGCCCTTACTGTCTGAAACAGCAACCACACTGAGTCCTTCATGACTGGCAATGTCGGCAAAATAGTAGCCAACATTACCGAAACCTTGGACTGCAATGGAGAGTTTAGAAAGATTCAATTTGTTCAATAGCTCTTTCAAAACGATTACCCCACCTCGTCCGGTTGCTTTGCTACGGCCCAAACTTCCACCCATGTCCAGTGGTTTTCCAGTAAACGTCGCGCGCCAACGGCTCTTCAATTTTTCATCAATATTTTTAGTTTTTAGCTCTTCGCTCTTAGCTTTTATATATTCGTCAGCCATCCACCCAATAATTTTGGAATTGGTATTAACATCGGGTGCAAGGCTATCTTTTTCCTCTCCTATAAAAGGGTAAACGGCCCGCACATAGGCTCTTGACAACTCTTCCAATTCCTTTTCAGATAAAGTCTTTGGATCGACTGCAACGCCTCCTTTTGCCCCACCAAATGGAACACCGACTACGGCAGTTTTAATACTCATTAAAGTTGCTAAGGCCAGTACTTCGTCACTATTGACTTTCGGATGAAAGCGAACTCCGCCCTTATACGGCCCGCGCTTGCTATTGTGTTGAATTCTATAACCCTTAAATTCCTTTTGTGTGCCGTTATCAAGCCTGATCGAAAGGGTAAAATCATGTATCTGCTCGGGGGTGAGAAGTTTTTCTATCTGTTTTTGATTAAAATGCAGTTGTTCAGCGGTTTGCTTGATAAGCTGCTGGGCAGATTCAAGTATTTGATTCATAACTTAAGTTGGAAAGTTTAGTTCAAACCAACGCTCTGCATCGAGCGCGGCCGAAACCCCCATCCCTACAGCAGTTCCTGCCTGTCGATATTGATGATCGACATTGTCGCCACCTGCAAAAACTCCGGGCACAGAAGTCATAGTCTGAAAATCAAAATTAAATTTGTCGATATCGAGTAATGTAGCTTTGGATTTTGCACTTCTCAACCCTGCTACTGCACTGGTGATGATATAGCCTTTCTCATCAAGCGCGATCTGATCTTTAAAAAGATCTGTATCGGGCTTGTGTCCGATGGCAATAAATAAACCATCTATTTTCATCTCCTGTTGTTTCTTGTCCGTGGTTGTTTGTATCTTTATACCCTCTACTCTATCTTGTCCTAGAACATCTACAACTTCGGTATTCCAGATTACTTTTATTTTGGGGTGGGCCAGCACGCGATCCTGCATTATCTTGGAGGCTCGGAAACTATCTCGGCGATGGATAATATGGATCTCTTTGACAAATTTCGTCAGAAATAGAGCCTCCTCCATAGCCGTATCTCCGCCTCCTGTAACTGCAACTATCTTATCTTTGAAGAAAAAGCCGTCACAGGTCGCGCAGGCAGAAACTCCCCTGCCACGCAGGCGCTCTTCATTGGGCAAACCTAACCATAGAGCTTTGGCTCCTGTGGCAATAATTATTGACTTTGTCTGATAAATTTGATCGTGTGTAGAGACCTCGAAAGGCTGTTTGGTAAAGTCTACTTTGGTTATGTTCTGATCAAGCACACGTGTGCCGAATTTCTTGACGTGAGTTCGCATTTTTTCGATTAATTCAGGGCCCAGAATAGACTCAAATCCAGGGTAATTCTCGACTTCGGAGGTAAGCATTAATTGACCTCCGTAAGGCGCTCCTGCAAACATCAAAGGATTGAAAATTGAGCGTGCCGTGTAGACTGCTGCAGCCAGTCCTGCTGGACCACCACCGATGATAATTACGTCCTCTACTTTTGGAGTTTGATCAACCATATTAATTAATTATAAACTACATATTTACCATTCGGTCAACAACGCGGGCAATCTTTCCAGTGGTGTCTGATGAGGCAATATATTCGTTTATGCTTGTCATAGCAATCTCCTTCGACAAGCCGTCAATCGCCTTTTTTATAGCAGAGATCTGCTGAAGGATCTCCTGGCAATCTCTTTTTTGATCGATCATGCGTTGGATACCCTTCAGCTGACCCACAATACGGTTAATTCTCTGATTGAGCATACTACTCTGATGTATCTGAATATATTACTTACTCGTACATCCCCTTATACTCTATACTACTATAGAGTATATTGGTTTGTCAAGGGGTATTTTAGCCAGTCGTCAATCTGTCTTTCTATTCGCGCTCACAGTCGCTCGCTTTTGCTTAAAATCCTCTCTCGCTCCTCTTGCTCAGCCACACCACGTGGCTTCGCATGAGCGCTCATAAAATCCAGATTGACTCCTTTAGGGAGGTTCAAGACGAAGATATTAATTTTTTGCGATTTGAGAGGTGCGCAGGGACGAGCACGCTCATTTGAGCAAAAAATTAATATCGAGTCTTGATCGCGTATAATAACAGGCTTTTGATATCTTTTGAGAGTTTATAGAGAGGATTTGATAGCTTTAGATGTAGTTATTTCGCTTGACTTCCGGAGAGTGAATCAAGAAATTCCTGATTGGTTTTAACCTTTTGCAGCTTCTCGATCATCACGGCCAGACGCTCGTCAGCTGAGAGCATTGACAGCATACGTCTCAAAGTCATATGCTTCTGATAGTTGTCCTTGTCAAACAGGAGTTCTTCGTGACGCGTGCCTGATTTCTCAATATCAATCGCAGGGAAAATGCGCCTATCGGCAAACCTACGATCCAGATGGACCTCCAGGTTTCCGGTTCCCTTGAACTCTTCATAGATTAGATCGTCCATACGTGATTCTGTTCCTACCAGAGCTGTGCCGATGATCGTCAGACTACCGCCCTCTTCACAATTGCGGGCTGCTCCCAGGAACTTTTTGGCCGGGAAGAGTGCAGAAGGATCAAATCCTCCAGATAGACTGCGTCCCGTGCCTGAAACAGAGAGGTTGAAGGCGCGAGCCAGACGAGTGATAGAGTCAAGAAGAATTATCACATCATGCCCCATTTCAACTAGGCGCTTGGCCCGCTCCAGAGCCAAATTCGCCACTTTTACCTGCTGTCTGGGTGATTCATCAAAGTTGGAGGCTGCAACTTCGCCCTTGATGAACCGCTTCATCTCGGTGACCTCTTCAGGCCGCTCACCGATCAAAATAGCCATAAGTTTTACTTTAGGGTAGTTTATGTTTATAGCTTCAGCCATCTCCTTGAGAAAGGTCGTTTTACCCGCTTTAGGTTGGGAAACTATCAGTGCGCGCTGGCCAAAACCGATCGGTGAAATCAGATCTACAATCCGTGTGGAGAGAATTTCGGGTTTGGTTTCGAGCCTTATCTGCTTGTTGGGATGTAAAGAGGTCAGCTGTTCGTAGCTGCGGCGTTGACGGCTATTCTCCTCGTTCATCTCTTCTCCGTTTATCTTCTTGATCAAAAGCAGACTATGAAAGCGCTCGCCTTCTTTGGATGGTCGAGCCAATCCCTCAACCACATCGCCTCTGCGTAGCCAAAAACGGCGAATCTGGGAGGTTGAAACATAGATATCTTTACTTGGATCTATGGTGTAATCCTGTCTCAAGAAACCATAACCACCTACAGTGATATCCAGAACTCCGCTGGCAGTATAGCTCATCTTAAGATCGTCTTTTAATCTATTCTCGAGAGAGCCGGTGAATTCTCTTTTGGGTTCTTCTTTTTCAACAACTTTATCTTTTTTCTCAATCAGGGGTTGATCGACAGCCTCTGCCTTGATCGGCTGTTCATCATAAGATTCCAGCATAGAGCTGACATCAAGTACGTCGCCACCTTCTACTGGTTCTTTATCCTTGGAAGAATCTTTTTTAGTTACCATAAACTGAAGTCCATATGATCCTCACCGTTGAGATAGTTTGTGAAACTTTTTCCTTTCCTAAGGAATGGGGAGATGCGATCTTGTGTCCCGCGCTTTAGGCTTGGGCGGATACGTCATCTTATTCCAGATACCAGATGGTATCTGGTTACCCTAGTTTCTGATAGCGTAAAGAAAAAGTTATCAATATGCTTATTCTCATCAGGAGGATCAAACCAAGTATACAAACGAGTTTTATCTTTGTCAAGGACATTGCTCGATACACAATTTTTTGGCTCCATGAGCGTGCTCGTCCCTGCGCACCTCTCAAGTCGCAAAAATTGTGTATCTTCGCAATGTGATAAACTTAGGGATGCAGAAAAGGGGGCCGGTTCTTTTATTGATTGTCCTTATCATCATTCTTGTTTTCATCCTTGGTGTCCGTTACGGCCAGCGGGTCGAAAAAACAAATAAATCTGTTTCTGTGTTTTTGAGCATTCCCCCCACCAAACCTCAACCTACTCAAGAGCCTGTGACTTTTAGGACTTACTCGGGTAAAGCCTGCGGTGCGCAGTTTCTCTATCCTTCAATGTTGGGTTTGGCAAAGGAAAGTTCAACGTCAGTCCAGTTGATTAAAAATCAAACTGTAATGCTTGATCTGAATTGCACAGCAAGTCCCTCGGCCGTTGCAATGGGTAAAAAACTGGAGATAAAATTAAATCCGCAGACGGGAAAGAACGTCTATTTTTCTCTTTCTGAAGATCTTTTGCCGCTTTTTGAAACTTCCCTGAAGTTTATTCTCCCACCGCGACCTACATCAATTCAGACTACTACAAAATAGTCTATGACTTCTCTTCTTCGAGTTCAGAATGACTTAGTAGATCGATCAGTTTTACCATTTTATCTTTTGTGACGATGTGGGTTCTAAAAGCTCCTTCTAATTTTAGTCTCTCATATAATAATTCTAAATTTTCCCTTTCTTTTTTCTTCATTTGATTGGGAACTCGATCACCGTTTTTATCCCATTCTAAAATCTCTTCTCGATATTCCATCTCTCTTGTTTCCGGATTTAAAATGAACTCTTCTACATCAGTAAATGTACTGCCATTTTCACTTTCAAAGAGCACTTGAGAAACCGATACGATAAGTCTTTCATCATAAGAACTATTTGGTCTACCAGCAGGTCCTGGAGCATAAATATCTATTTTCATCGTATCGTTTTTTCTATAGTATGTGCTTGTCCAAGAACCAAATCTGTCAATTTTTCGGTGACCTGCTAGTTCTCGCGCTTTCTTTTCAAAAGCATCAATTTCTTCTGATCCCACTTCTTCTTCGATGGGTACATTTCCATCTAATGGCGTCTGCGCTTCCTCTTCCATATATTGATATTATATCAAAAACTGCATTTAGCGCTCTAGAGTGAACCAGGTGAACTTCAGGCCGGAGGCCGTCTCTCTGTCCTCTTTGGCAAGAATTTTTTTGAAAGCGGAATAATCCGGGAAAAACGTATCCGCATCATACTCTCCTTCGACCAAGGTGAGATAAATCCTGTCCGCAAATGGAAGCCCTTGCTCAAAAATTTGTCCTCCGCCGATGATAAAAACTTCCTCGTTGCCGGGAGACTTCTTTGCCTCATCAAGAGCTTTTTCAATCGAGCTGAAAACTATTGTTCCTTCATGTTTATATTTCGGATTCCTCGTAATAACAATGTTGGTTCTTCCAGGGAATGTTTTATTGAGATAAGAGAGTACTGATTCAAAGGTTTTTCTGCCCATAATCACCGGATGACCCATTGTCAGTTCTTTAAATCGTTTAAGATCGTCGGGAATGTTCCATAAAAGTTTACCGACGCCGAGTGTGGTCTTTCCAATTCCTCTCTTTTTATCTGCAGCGACAATAATACTGATTCTAGACTTCATATAATTAAGAATTCTTTTCGTAATAGCCTCCTGCGATTGTCAATTCTCCTTTCAGTGAAGAATGCGGGTTGTAATCCTCAAGGACAACATATTCAGGTCTAAAGTCATCAATGTCTTTAAATTTCTTGGTGAATATGACCTTTGGAAACGGCCGCGGCTTTCTTTTTATCTGTTCTCTGACCTGTTTGAGATGATTGCTGTAAATATGGGCATCGCCGAAGGTGTGGACAAACTCTCCCGGCTTATATCCGGTGACTTGCGCCAGAATCAGAGTAAGCAAAGCATAGCTTCCAATGTTGAAAGGAACTCCCAAAAACAGATCAGAGCTGCGTTGATAAAGTTGAAGATTCAAACGGCCGTTTTTGATCGCGACTTGATACATGTTGTGGCAGATAGGAAACCAGGAAGTCTCATTTTTAAGAGCCATTGTATAGAGATATTCGGGATTCCAGGAATTGACAAGCAGATTGTGTGCGTCAGGATCATCTTTTATCTCATTGATCACCCACCGCAATTGATCGATCGTCCTTCTGCTTTTAGTCGGCCAGCGTCTCCACAATTCACCATAGATTCTCGGCAGTTCGCCATATTTTTTGGCGAATTTTTTATCCTTCCTGATTTTTTCAATAAATTCTTCCTTTGTCAGACTTTTTACTTTTTTCTGTTTCATCAAGTTACGATACATTTTGTAAGGATAGTCGTCCCAGATATGGACATTGCGATCTACGAGATATTTGATGTTTGAATTGCCTGAAATGAACCAGTAAAGCTCTTCAACGATTCCTTTCCAGAAAACTTTTTTAGTGGTCAGCAGTGGAAAGCCTTTGGAAAGATCAAAACGCATCTGTCTGCCAAAGACTCCGTATAGGGTTGCGCCTGTGCCGCGGTCTCGGTGTTTCGCTCCATGCAGAGCTTCGCCAAGAATCTTGAGATATTGATATTCCGGATGGGAGTCGACTTTCATCAACAGCAGTTTTACTATTTTTTGAGGGATTTTACAAGAGATAAAACTGCATCAGCTACCTCTTTTTCCGGTTTTGTTCCGTCTATTTTGGTAAATTCTTGTGGGAAACGTTTGATCAACCACATGTAAACCTTATAGATTTTCGCCAATTTGTCCTGATCTTCATATAGTTCTTTTACTTTGTTCATATTCTTTAATCTGTTGACTGCAATTTCGACAGGAACATCCAAAAAAATTGTCCTGTCGGGAAGAATGTGTTGATCAAATGCGGAAAGAACTGATTGTGAATATAAAAGCACCTGTCCTGTCCGATCCATATCAACATCTTCTCTATCTGCAAGACCGTAGGCAATTGCTGACCAAAAATAACGATCGCTGATCACTGTTTCACCGCTTTTCAGATGTTCTATCAAATCTTTTTGCTGGGCGTTACGATCGGCTGAAAACAAAAACTGAAAAGAAACGCTGGGAATTTTTGTTTTTCCTGTCAAAACATGTCTGATAAATTTACCTATCTCTCCGTCTGTGGGATTTTTGGTGAGAAAAACTTTTTCTCCCTGCTTTTCCAGCATTGATGCAAGATCGTTTACGTGAGTCGTTTTGCCGGCCGCATCAATGCCTTCAAAAACAATGAACTTTCCTTTATACGGGTTTCTTTTAAAATCCAGATCAAATTCTATGTGGTAATTCATAAAAGAGCTAATAACTAATAGCGAATAGCTAATAGTAACAGTTTATAACTAATAATTTTTGCTATAAATTCTTCGCTGTTTATTATTCATTCTTAGCTCTTAATTATTAGTTAATCATACTTGCCGCTCTTTTCGCCTTGTTGTCACTCTGCCGCCTTGCCATTGACCTCTATACGTATTACTTTTCCCTTTTACTTCGTGGAATTGAATATGGGCGAATCGTGCTCCCATCTCAAGCGTTACGGCAACTGGTCCTTCATTTTTCAAACCAAAAGTCAAACCTCCTGAATATCCCGGAGAAACGTTACCGGTTCGTAGGAATAATCCACTTCTGTAAAGAGTCGAGCGGGGAGTAATACTGGCTGATAGATTATCTGGCATATTTACTGTTTCGACTGTTTTGGTCAGATAAAATTCCCCCGATTTAATAATGATACTCTTTTTCTTTTTCGGGTCATATTTGGCAATCAATTTAATATCCGCAGTATGTCTTTCACTGATTCCCAGGAAAGATTTACCGGAAATTTTGTAGACTTCTCCGAGCCGCAGGTCAAATCCGGCTCCCTCGGGATTTATCAGTTCTCTTTCGGCAAGATTCTCAACAAGTTTCTTGGTTTTTATCAATTGGAGTAATTTTTTTGGCCCGAGTATCATATTAAGTTGCGAAAGATTATAAAAAAAGGCACAGACGATTGCAAAAGAAGATGAATTAAGCGACAGGTTTCATCTCTACCTCTCCTGTCTGTGAAATTTTGGCTCTTTTTATAGGAAGATCTGGCGCTAGTTTTTTTCTGGTTAAGCTAAAATGCCTGGCAACTTTTTGTTTAAGCGCGTCTGCAAACTGTTCCGGCTTCATATTGTCGGGAAGATTGACTATCCCTCTTTCTGTAAGTAATGTAGCCAGTTCGTCTTGACGTTTTTTTACAAAAGTTTCGTGAAAAACAAAAACCTGTCTGACATCTCTGATTTTGTCATCGCTAGAGTGGAGACCATGAGAGTCACTTTCAACGATTACGAAAGCAGCCGCATCGTGTTGACCTTCCACTACGGCCTGCTCTGCTTTGGAATGAGCGAATGTCTTGTAAATTTTCTCTGCCTGATTGGAGGTCAAACCGAATTGAAGAGGGTTCTCCAATACTTTTTGTATATATCCACAACCCCCCATTGGTTTGTCTTCCAGAGAGTGCGTATCAGTGTGCACGTGTAAATTTTCTTCTCCATCAACGTAGTCTGCAATAGTCGCGATAACTGCTGCCGGCTCAACTTGTATTTTCAGGGAGTTTGAAGCTGCAACAATGACTGCGGTTTGGCCGAAATCTCCGCCTGCCATTCGATTTACCGGGAAATCTGTTTCTCTATCCTCAATACACCCTGCTCTTTTTTTCTCTCTCTCATCGAGTTGGTCAATGGGATATTTAGCTCCTTCTATTAAACTCATAAGTTGTTTTTCATCTATTTTTTTCTTCATTCGGGAAACGATCATTATATCAAAAAGAGGATATGCTGTAAACCTATGTTAGAATTTCAATAGGATGAACCCTAAAATAGTTGTCTACGATCCGACCGCTGATGATGAACAAAGCAAAGTTGACTTTATTCCACTTCCTCTGATATCTTTAATTTAATGGAACAGCACCATACACTTTCTCTCTTAAGAATCTTTCTTCTTCTGGTTTTTGCCTTCCTTATTGCAGTCTTATCAGCGCTTGGAACATATTTTGTTTTAAATAAGCAATCTCCACAAGTACAAACCCTAACTGATAGTAAAATTCATTTCACAACTTTGGAAACCAATATGGATCTTTCTACATGGGATCCATATTATGATACGTCTATTCCGTATGGATTTACTTTTAAGGTCCCGCATAATTGGAATGAGATAAAAATATTTGATCATCCTTATTACGAAATTTTCTTTACACCTAAATTGCCTCAACCGCTGCGCATCAATCGAAGTCTATCAGATCTTATACCGGGCATAACTTTAGTTATACACCCTAAAGATAATGAAAAGCCCTCAGTAGCACCAAACGGTTTTACTACGGTCACCCATTTAAAGAATGTTGATGGAATTGTTAGCCAAACTACAAATTCTCTGACTAAAGCCCAACTTGTAAATATAAAGATAACACACAGTCCTTATGAGATTATTTTTCTACTTAATGCTGGGAATATTAAAAATGCAGACAAAATACTTCAACAACTTATTGATTCTTTAACAATATCTTCGGTGCCAAAGAATCCTACGATCTCTAAATAAATTCAGGATGACAGTGCTAAAATATCAGTATGCCCCCAACCGTTTTTGTCTATGATCCGACCGCTGATGATGAGCAAAGCAAAGTGCGTGGAGTCGGCCGCTATCTGCAGATTTTGCGAGAAAACTTCCCGGAGTGGACTTTCACCAGCGATATTTCGGGGATAGAAAAAGAGGCCACATTTATTAATCCTTTTTTTAACCCTCTTCAACCGCCACTAATCACTAAAAGACTTACACAAAAACAAATTGTGGTCATCCACGATCTGATTCCTCTAAAATACCCCTCTCATTTCCCCGCGGGAATAAAAGGCAGACTCAATATCCTGGGCAACAAAAAAACTCTTTCTCTCTACGATCTTGTCATCACCGATTCAGAAGCCAGCAAGGTCGATATCAAAGAAAGGCTCAAAATTCCTGAAGAAAAAATTGAAGTAATCTATCCCTGTCTACCCAAAATATTCACAACTCCGCAAAAGAAAAAAACAATGCCTAACTACCCGCTGCCTACTACTCCTTACTGCATCTATGTCGGTGATGCGACCTGGAATAAAAATTTGGTTAATCTTGCCAAAGCGATCAAAACAGCTGATATAAATTGTGTTTTTGTAGGAAAAGTCTTTGGCCAAATGAATCAGTTAAACAGAGTTGACAATTCCTGGCAAAAAGAGCTGTTTGAATTTTTTGAATTGGCAAAAGGAGATCCGAGATTTATATTTCCCGGTTTTATAACCGATCAGGAACTGATTATTCTCTACAGAAGCGCTCAGGCAAATATTCTTGTTTCGCGCGATGAGGGTTTTGGTTTTTCTTTCATTGAAGCGGCTTCCCAAGAAGTACCCTCCTTATTATCTGACATCGCCGTCCTTCACGAGATATCCCAAGATACGGCTCTATTCGTAGACGATCAAAAACCAGAAGAAATAGCCGTTAAAATAAAAGCACTCGTCGAAAACGAAGATTTGAGACAGACACTCGGCCAAGAAGCCAAGGAAAGATCAAGGTTCTTTACTTCAACTCAGTTTAAAAATACGCTTGACAAACTCAACAGAGGTATTCTATGATATTCTTGGTATGGCTGCAAATGGATTAGGTGGACTCGAAAACTCTCTCAACGACTTATTTGTGAAAAAAGCCCCCTTCCAACTTCCTAAAAACATAAAAGACGCTCTAGTTAATTTTGCTCCTTGGTTGGCTCTTATCGGAGGTATTATGGCAATTCTTGGAGCGTTAGCAATTTTCGGAATAGGAGGATTAGTTGCTCCTCTCAGTCTATATGGTGGAGCTCCACTTGCCAGCTCTTTTTTCTCGGCTTACTTCTTCTCACTAGCTATTCTTGGAGTAGCCGGTGTTCTTGAACTCATGGCTTTTTCAGGACTTAAAAAGAGAAGTGTCAAAGGTTGGCGCTTACTTTTTTATGCTCAATTGATTTGGGCGGTTTCCGAGCTGGTGCATTTTAATCTTGTGAATTTCGTACTTGGCACTGTAATTGGTCTTTACTTCCTTTTTCAAGTCAGAGAATACTACAAATAACTTCAAGAACGCTTATAAAACTCGATACATATCGTTGAACTGGTCAAAATCAGTTTCTTTTTTTC
>Ga0209515_10006278_pt1 | contig 14898 bp, 11 predicted proteins | sample Subgroupgradi54m_FD_187454 | JGI IMG/M metagenome (GOLD analysis project Ga0209515, IMG submission 187454) | Subsurface groundwater microbial communities from S. Glens Falls, New York, USA - GMW60B uncontaminated upgradient, 5.4 m (SPAdes)... ...
CCCGCCCCGCACGCCGTCGTAGAATCGCGCTCGACGCATGAACGACGAGCGTGTTCGGAGCAGCATCGAGGCCTACATCGCGGCGTGGAACGAGCACGATGCCGAGGCGCGCGCGCGCCTCGTCGAGCGAGCCTGCGCCGACGACTTCCGCCTCCTCACCTCCGGTCGGTGCATCCGCGGCCGCGCCGGTCTCGGCGCACTCATCGCCGAGTTCCAGAAGCGCCGGCCCGGCGACCGCGCGCGCCTGACGAGCGCGGTCGAGATCCACGAGAGCACGTTCCGCTACGTGGGCGTGGTGGACAGCGAGGGCGCCGCGCCGGTCGAGACCCTCGACACCGGTGAGCACGACGCCGAAGGGCGAATCCTGCTCGTCCTCACGTTTGCCGGAGCCGCACCGCCGCCGGCTCCTCCTCCATCTGAGCCGATGCCACCTCTACCGTCGGTGGATGCCCTTCCTTGGTCGGGCCAGCGGTCCTAACGATCGCATCGCGATGGTCGGTAGATGCACGAAGTCCATCCGTGTACCGCTCTGGGCGCTACGCCATAATCGAAGCCCATGAGCACGACGGCTCCGGTGCCAGAAGTGAACGAGCTCGAGCTGTTGCGCCGCTGGCAGGCGGGCGAGACCGCGGCCGGCCAGCAGCTGTTCCGCCGCTCCTACGAGGTGGTCAGCCGGTACTTTCGCAACAAGGTCGCCGAAGCCGTGCTGGCGGATCTGGTGCAGAAGACGTTCCTGGCCTGTCTGAGCAGCGCGGCCCGTTTCCGCGCCGCGTCCTCGTTCGCCACGTACGTGCTCGCCATCGCCCACCACACGCTGGTCGACCACTACCGCGGCCAGAAGCGCAGCTCGAATCGTGAGCTCGACCTCGACGGGCTCGTCATCGCGGACACGTTTCCCGGCGCCGACGCGCTGGTCAAGCAGCGCCAGGACCTGCGCCTGCTCCTGGGTGCGTTGCGGCGCCTGCCGTTCCCGCAGCAAGCCGTGCTCGAGCTGCGCTACTGGGAGGCGCTCTCCGACAGCGAGATCGCCGAGATCCTGGACGAGCCGCTGGGTACGGTCAAGACGCGCCTGCGCGACGGCCAGCAACGGCTCCGCCACGAGCTCGCCCGCGGTGACGTGGCGCCCGAGCTGCTCCGCACCACCCTCGATACTCTCGAGCACTGGCAGCAGCGCGTGCGCCGGGGCATGGGCGTGTTCGACGAGCCTCGCGACGGGTAGCCGCGCCGATGCATGGCGAGCCTGGGCCGCGAGCCAGCCTGGTCGCAGCGCTGACCGACACACTCGACGTCCTCATCAACCAGCAGCTGGTGGGCGTCGCGCTCTTCGGCGAGGCCGGGCCCGCCGTGGGTCGCTACACCATCGAGCGCCGGCTGGGTGCGGGAGCGACCGCCGTGGTCTACGCCGCCCAGGACACCTTGCTCGAGCGGCCGGTCGCGCTCAAGGTGCTGGCCGCCCGCGATCTCGACGGCGCCTGGCGCGAGCGTGCGCACCGAGAGGCGCGCGCGCTGGCCCGACTCTCACACCCCAATGTGGTCGCCATCCACGACGTCGGTGAATGGCAAGGGCACCCGTTCCTGGCCATGGAGCTGGTGCGTGGCGAGACCCTGGCCATGTGGCAGAGCGGCGGTCGGCGTGCGTGGCGCGAGGTCCTGCGTCACTACCTGGCCGCCGGCCGCGGCCTCGCGGCCGCCCATGAGATCGGGCTCGTGCACCGCGATTTCAAGCCCGCCAATGTGCTGCTCGCCGAGTCAGGACGCGTCGTCGTCAGCGACTTCGGCCTGGTCGCGCGCATCGAGCCGCGCGTGGAGCTGGCTGCTGGCGATCCCACCGGCGCTGCCGACGGACGTGCTCGGGCCCAGGTGGTGGGCACGCCGGCGTACCTTGCGCCCGAGCAGCTGGCCGGCGCCACGCCCGAGCCGTGCGCTGACGTGTACAGCTTCTCCGTCTCGCTCTGCGAGGCCTTGCTGGGGCGGCATCCGCTGCTCGAACCTGGCCTCGCGTGGCAGCGCGCGCTGGCGAGCGCGGGTGTGCCTGGCGCTGTGCGTCGCGCGCTCGCGCGCGGCCTGGAGGCCGACGCGGCGCAGCGCTGGCCGTCGCTGACGCCCATACTGGCCGCGCTCGAGGCGACGCTACGTCCCCGAGCGCGCGCACGCAGGGTGGCGCTCGGGCTGCTCCTCGTGGCGGGTGTCGCGGGGCTGCTCATGCGTGCGAACGAAAGCGCGCCGCCGGCCCCGCGCGCCTTGCTGGCTTCCGCAAGCGCGAGCGCCGCGACCGATCCGGCCTCGCCCCCCTTCGTCTCGATCGCGCGCGGCCTGCTCGGCAGCGATCCCACCGCAGCGGCGGCGCTCTTGCGTGAGACGCCGGCGAACCGCCGAGGTGAGGACTGGGCCGACGTGGCGCGGGCCACCCTCTTGCGACCGATCGCGACGGAGATGGCCTGCCAGCCGCCCGGGCACTACCGCTCGTCGAGCGTGGATCATGGCCTCCTGGCCACCGTGGACGCCGAGGGCCGGGCCGCCGTTTGCGAGCTGGCCAGCGCGCGCGTGCTGCCCCTGCCACTCGCGGCCACGTGTGTGCGCGTCCTCGATGCCCGCCGTGTGGCCGTGTTCACCGACGATGGGGCCCTGGTCGTGCTCGAGAAGGGGGACAGCTGGCGCGAGCAGCTGCGCGTCGACGCCGGCCGCGACGAGCCAGGAGCCTCGGCAGGGCCGAGCCGCTGCGAGCGCGACCTGTCCAGCGCCGGACCCGAGCTCCTGGTCCTGCGCCTGCACGACGGTCGGCGCCAGCTGGTCGGCCTCGCGGCGGTGGTCCCGCCGGTGCTGCCCGCGGGTGCCCAGGGACGCCACTGGGTCGCGGTGTCGCGCGACGGCAGCCGCGGCCTGTGGCGCGACACACGCCGCAACCTGGGGGTGGCACGCAGCGAGTCGGCCACGTCGACGGCGCGGCCGACGCCCGTCCTGGTGGCGTCGCCGGCGTTGCTGGCGCACGACGACGATGTCACCGTCGCCGTGGCCGTCCGCGGGACCGCCGGCACGGTCGTCGATGTCCGCACCGGTGCGGTGCGCCAGCGCCGGCGGCTCGCTCTCCTCGAAGGCGCGTACGGCTTGCTCGCGGTCGCGCCCCATGGACGCATGGCGGTGGTGGCGACGTCGCGAGGCGAGCTGATGTGGTGGCCCCTCGATGGCGCCAGCGAGCCGACCCGGGTGGAGTCGGTGACCGAGGGCAACATCATGCAAGTGGCCTTCGACGCCCGCGGCGAATGGCTGGTCTGGCGCGATGCACGGGGCGCGATCGGCGTGCGCGAGGTGGGCAGCTCGCGCGGCCACGCACTCGCCAGCCACCAGCCGTCGTTGTGCCAGGTCGGCTTCGCGGGCAGCGACCTGGTCCTCGCGGTGGGCTGCGATGGCCGCGTGACCGGCTGGCACCTGGGCGACCAGCGGAGCATTCAGGTGGGCGCCCACGATCTCGCGCACTGTCGGCCCCATTGTGACGGTAGCGAGCGTGCCATCTGGAGCGCCACCCCCAACCAGGACGGGTCGCTCCTGGCCACCGCGGGCTCCGACGGCACGGTGGGCCTGTGGCCGACCGGGGCCGCTCCACCGCGCGCGCCCGGCTTGCGGCTGTGGATCGGCGCGCAACGTCATGCTTACACCACCCGCTTCGACGGCCAGCGTGTGTTCGTGGGCGCGCGCGACGGCGTGGCGCAGATCTGGGACTCGCGCAGCGGCAAGAGGCTGGCCGAGCGGGCAGGGCACGAGACCTGGGTCTACACGCTGGCCATCGCGCGACCGTCGGGCGGTCCAGCGATCGTCGTGACCGGCTCCAAGGAGGCGGTGCTGCGCTTCTGGGACGCCGGCACCTTCCGATGGCGCGCGACCACACGCTTCGAGCCCAAGCGTCGCCTGGTGCGGGTGAACGATGTCGCCGCGTCCGCCGATGGCCGGCTGGTGGCCGCCGGCCTCGATTCGGGCGAGATCGTGATCTGCGACGTGCTGTCCGCGCGGGTGGTGGCGCGCGTGATGGCCCACCGCGGCTGGGCCAGGCGCGTGATGTTCCTCGACGACGGCACGCTGCTCAGCGCCGGTGACGATGGCTACGTTCGCGCCATGTCGCCGGCCACCGGCACCATCACCGCCGCCATGCACGCCGATGATGCCCCCATCTACGACCTGGACGTCCTGGGCGGTCGGCTGCTGACGGCCTCGGGGACGGGCACGGTGCGGCTCTGGGACCTGGCGACGGGCAGGCTCATCCGCAGCTACATCGGGCACGAGCAGCTGGTCAGCAGTGTGCGCTGGCATGCGAGCGGAGCATGGTTCGTGAGCGCGAGCCGGGATGGCCGCGCGTGCCTCTGGTCGGTCGACCGCAGCACCTGCCATTCCTGGCTCGTGGGGCACACGGACGAGGTCCGCAGCGCGCACTTCATCGATCGTGAGCGGCTGGTCACCACGTCGTTCGACGGCACGGTGCGGGTCTGGTCGCCGTTCTGGGACGCGACCATCGAGACGCTGGCCGCCCAGCTCGCGCGGCGCGCGCCCGCCTGCTTGAGCGAGCAGCAGCGCGTGACCTACCTGGGCGAGTCAGCGGCCGACGCGGGCGTGCGAGCTCACGCCTGCAAGTCGCGCTGAGGGCGGTCGCTCACTGGCACGGTTCGCCGTTGGAGCCGCAGCTGCAGTCCTGCGGGCATTCCCAGGCTTCCTCGCCCGCGCACACACCGTCGCCGCATTCGGCCGGGCAATCTTGCGGGCAGCCGCTCGAGCTCTCGTTGAAGCAGTAGCCGTCGCCGCAATAGCCACAATCCTGGATGCAGGCATCGACGGTCTCCGCGCCATGGCAGACGCCGTCACCGCAGAAGCCGCAGTCCTGCACGCAGGCGGTAGCGCTCTCGAAGAAGCGATCGCAGCGACCGTCGCCGCACGAGCCACAATCGTTCGCGCAGTTGAAGGGGCTCTCGAGGTCCTCGCAGAGGGCGTTGCCGCACACGCCTTGCTCGATCGAGCCGGCGGCTTGCGTGACCGTGAGCGGCACCCCGAAGCCCAGGTAGAAGAACCCCTCGATGCGTTGCCGCAGCGACTCGTCGCTGAGCGCCGTGCCATCGACGTGGTCGTAGCGCCAGTAGCCGGCACGTCCGGGCGGCGAGACGCCGGCTTCGCACTGGAAGTTGTCCAGGTAGATGGCCATCCCGTAGCTGCTCTTCAGCTCGCCCGTCTCGCTGTGGTAGCCCCAGCCGCGCGCCTTGAGCCGGCCCTCGCTGGTGAGGTCCAGCCCGTAGTACAGGTTGTCGTCGGAGCGGTAACTCACGGTGATCGGCTCGAGGTGGTCGAAATAGGTCTCGTAGGCCACGTTCAGGTCCTCACGGATCTCGCCGTTGTTACCGCCCTTGTGCTCGATGATGCCGAAAAAGGACCTCACCAGTCGGTCCGCGAGCTCGACGGCGACCGTCTCGGCGCCCGACTCGATCGCGGCATAGAGGCCCACGCCCGCGATCACGGTATCGATGAGCGCCCTGGCGTTGAAGGCGGTCGACCTGGCCGATTGCTGCGCCGAGATCCCCTTCTCGAACAGGGTCTCGCCCGCGCCAGCGAAGGGTGAGCGCAGCACCAGCTTCACGCCGTCGACGGCCTGCGTCGTCCCGGCCCGGTTCCAGATCGTCCACGTGTGCGCCTCGGCATAGGCGCTCGCGCTGTACTGCACGTCCGCGTAGAGCTTGGCGGTGCAGCCGCCCACGCACGCCTGATTGCCCGAGGTCACGCACATCATGCGCGTGTGGAAACGGGTCGAATACGCCTTGTGGCTGCTCGTCGCCTCCTTGGTGGAACCCTGGGCCACCTGGTAGACGCGGTCGCTGTGGCTGGCACCAAGATTTCTCGTGCTCCAGTCGGTGCCGGAGGGGTTGCCTTCGTCCACGTCGATCCGTCCGACGATGGCGCACTTGCAGCCGAGGGCGCGAGCCGACGCCGGGCCGTCCTGGGCGATCACCGCGCGCATCGTCTGGGCCGCCTCGGCGGCGAGATCCGGCGCGTGCATCCTGGCGTAGGTGACGAAGTCGACCGGAGCTGCGCGAGCAGCGCCCGCCATGTCGCGGCCCGGCTGCGCCTCCGACGACCACTGGGCGACGAGATCGAACAGCTGGGGCGAAACCAGCAGGCCGGGCGCACCTGCAGGCGTGTCCTGCGGCGGCGCTTGCGGCTCTTGCGGCGACGCTGCGGTCGGCACATCGGTGCCGCACGCGCTGGCCGTGAGCGTGACGATGAAGACAGACATGGCAATGCGAAGTCTCGGGTACGCGGTGGGGGCCATTCGGGTGTTCCTTTCGGGGGGGACGAAGGTCTGGCCCGTTAGTCGGTCGTCACCGTCGATTGGATTTCGGAGATGCACGATGTGCAACCAAGTCCGGCGTGATTACTGCGGCTTGCACGAATTGCCTGCGACACCATGGCCTGCGCGTCCTCACGAGGGTAGGAGGACACTTCCATGCCAGGTCTGCTTTCTGCTCTCTTGCCGATCGTCTTTGCTCAGCAAGCCGTATCGATGCCTGCCGCGCAGGCAACCCGCTTCGTCGTCGACCTGAGCAACGATTCGTCGACCGGCGTCTGCAGAGCCAACCGGAGCTCGTCGGGTCGGTGCAATCTGAGGGCCGCGGTTCGCGCCGCCGCAGCCACGCACGGCGCGGTGGAGATCGATCTCGCGGTGGACTCGGTGGTGAGCGGTGGCGAGATGGCCATCGACGCGCCCGCGCAGCTCACCATCGTGGCAAGCGGACCGCGGCAGATCGTGGGCAGCCAGAGCTCGCGACTGTTCACCGTGGGCTCCGCCGTGACTCTGGTGCTCCACGACGTGACGGTGAAAAACTTTGCCACCATGGACTATGGCGGCGCGCTGGTAAACCATGGCGACCTCGAGCTCCTGACCACGACCTTCTCCGACAATCAGGCGCGCTGCTCGGGTGGCGGCGTGCAGTCGGCGTCGGCCTACTGCGGCGGTGGCGCCATCTCCAACGACGGCCTCCTGACCATCCGGTCGGGCAGCGTGTTCGAGAACAACACCGTCGACGCCCAGGCATCCACGGCGACGTTCACCTACTCCTCGGCCAGCGGCGGCGCCATCGTGTCGAATGGCAGCGTGATCGTGGATGGCCCGGTGTTCTTCATGAACAACCAGGTGCGTGCGACCTCCACGTCGGGCTGGCACCCCATTCCCGCGGGGGGCGCGAATGCCTCGGCGGGCGGCGGCGCGATCTACAATGGCGGTGGTCGCCTCGAGTTCGTCCCCAGCGGCATCCGCGGCTGCGTCTTCGCCAGCAACGCGGCGACGGCCGAGGCGAGCTCGCCCGTGGCGCCCGGAAGCGCGACCAGCGTGGGTGGCGCGATCGTCTCGCAGGGCACGCTGATCCTGCAGCCGGGCGCCTGCACGTTCGTGGGCAATCAGGCGCAGACCGACCCTGACGTGCACGTCCAGCCCTGAAACGTGGGCGTGGACGCGATCGGCAGCAGCCTGAGCCCGCGTGCTAGCCGATCCGGTTGGCCAGGCCCTTGAAGAACCGGACGGCGCCGAAGAGGATCGCGCCCCAGGCAACCACGTACACGCCTCCGCCGGCCGCCATCGAGTAGGTGGCCAGCGTGACCACGATGCCGACCCCGGCGACCACCGCGCCGTGCACCATGTCGATGGTGGCGTCGCTGCGCCGCAGGTCCTCGCGCATGCGCGCCAGCACCGGATCGTCTTCTCCGGGATCTTGCATGTCCGGCTCCTTTCATTTCCACGTGAAGGTGTGGCGGTACTTCTCGGTCGTCCCCATGGTGACGTTCGCGGTGACGGTGTGGAGCTCGCCGGTGTATTCCGAGGTCATGGGCCGCAGCGTCGCTGGGTCCAGCTCGACCCGGAAACTCCCGCGCCGGGTGACCGTGGGGACGACCGGCTTCTCCGACGCGGCCCGGGCGAGCCGGCTGTAGCGCACCGTCTGGTCGGCCTTGAACAAGGAGAAGGCGGCCAGCGGGCTGTCGCTGAGATCGACGGTCAGCTCGCCCTTGAGCCGTAGCCTGCCCTCGTGGATGCCGAGGCTGCGGACCTGAAGCGTGCCTCCCGGGACCTTGGTCGTGCGAATCCCGCCCGATTCGGGCAGGTCGGCGGCGATCCAGAAGCCGACCCACAGGTCCCAGGGCAAGCGCACCGTGTCCTCGAAGAGGCTGGCCATGGACGTGTCGGCGAGACCGGCGATGAGCTCCTGGCGCGGTACGTCGCCCCACTGCTCGGTGCCGGCGGCGAAATCCGCGATGGTGCCGTAGAGCGCGTCGGTGCTCACGAAGCGTGCGAACGCCCCGTTCGACGCGATCTCGAAGGTGGGCAGGGCCAGCGCCAGGGCCGCATCCAGTGGCAGTCGGGTGTTGTTCGCGGGCGGCTGGACCGGCATCCGATCGTACCTGGCGTCGGTGCAGTCGCGGTGACGGACCCGCAGCGAGCCGGCCGCGGCGGGAGCGATCTCCAGCGTGCAGCTGTAGTCGTAGACGTGCCCGTAGCGCTGCATCTCGGTGACCAGCCTGGCGGTGCCGGGTACCGGCCAGGCGAAACGCAGCTCCGGAGCGGGCGCGCCCGGCTGCACGACCACGTCCGGCCCGGGGCCGGCCGTGCATGCGACGACCAGCAGCGTCATCGGTAGAAGAAAGGCAAGGGTGGCGTGCTGCCGACGCGTCATGCACTGTTGGTCGTTGCCGGCCGCGACTTGGATTTCGGACGTCGCCTAATCGCCCTCGATCGATTGAGTGACATCCTCGCGGAGTAGGCCGTAGATCAACATGTCCTGCCAGGCTCCCTGGCGGAACACTGCGTCTCGCAACAACCCTTCGCGCTGGAATCCGATGCGTTCGAGCGCTTTCTGCTCGGCAATATTCTTCGCATCGGTCAGGGCTTCCAACCGGTGAGCGATGGTGAGCTCGAACAGGTGTGCTACCAGGAGCTCGTGGGCGAGGGTGCCCAGACCACGGCCACGGTGCTCGGGCAGCAGGGCAAGGCCGAGCTCGTAGCAGCCGCCGGCCGGACCACCGCGATGGCGTGATTCCCAGCTGGCGATGCCAGCCACCGTGCCGTCGCCCAGGACGACGGCGAGCGCGGTGGACTCGGCGCCGATGTACCCGTCCTGCTCCCAGCGGCGTCGGCGCGCACGCGGGTCCTTGAAGCCGGTCCATATGAACTGGCCGACAGCCTCTGGATCGACGCCGAGTCGTTCAAGAAATGGAAGATCGCCTTCATTGAAGGCCCGCAAGCTCAGCCGGACATCCATCAGCACCTCATACCCAGGGCCGCAAGGCCTGGAGTCGACACAGGCGTCGACGAAGGATCGGGGCCTTCGATGACGCATGGTTGTGTCCATCTTCTTCGCCCATGAGCACGCGATCGCGAAGCGAACCCTCGCGTGGTCTTCTCGGAGCGCTTACTCATGGGAGCAGCGGTCCGGCGAAAGTCGCGCCGGAAATCACAAGCCGCCTTGAGCTCGGCGTACTGCGACGTCTCCGTGTGACCGCTTGTGAGGTGATGGCCCGGGAGCGCAGGCATACGATCTCCGCATGCGAGTCTCCTTCGATGTGTGTGTCTCGCTGGGTCTGTCGCTGGTCGCGGTGGCGTGCACCGGGCAGATCAATGGCAGTGGCGGCGGCCGCGACGATGGTGGCGCCAGCGGCAGCGACGGTGGATCGAGCGGCAGCGACGGTGGATCGAGCGGCGACGACGGCGGATCACCCGACGCGTTCATCGCCGACGCGTTCATCGCCGACGCCTTCGTCGCCGACGTGGCACCGCCGGAGACGCCGCTGACCGACCGCCTCGTGGTCGCGACGATCGCGGCTCCGGGCGGCGTGCTCGCCGGTGACTCCAACTGGCGGATCTGGGCCACCGCCAGCCTGCGGGTCAGCCCGGTGTTCACGGTGCCCTTCGCCGATTGCGGCACGCTGGTCGGCTACACCACCGGCACCACCGCGCCCACTGCGCACGTCGCTCGCCTCGACAAGTCCGACGCGCTGGTCGCCACCTACGACCTCGGTCCGTACGTGCTGCGCGGCCTCGCCGCCGAGCCCGACGGTCACTTCGCGGCGCTGCTGTGGAATTCGGTGCCGCATCCGGCCGTGCTCCACGTCGCGCGGTTCGACGCCGCGGGTGCGCCCGGCTGGTCGACCGAGCTCATCGACGCGCTCGCCGCGCCGACCGACTTCGGCATCGGCGAGAGCCGACTCGAATACGGCAATGGCAAGTACGGCGCGTACTTCCACGTCCACGGCATCTCCGGCTTCGCCATGGGCCACGAGGGCGACCAGCTCAAGTGGCTCGACGGCGGTACCGGCGCGATGACCAACGGTTGGTCGTGGGGTTGTTCGCACAGCATGAGCGAGCTGCTCCGCTTCCAGCCCCAGGGCTCCAAGTTCCTGTCGGCGTGCGTCACCGATTGCTACCCGGGTACCAGCGGCAGCGACTTCTCGACCACCAGCATCGGCGGCGTCTACCTCGATCACCAGCGCAAGGTCCTGGACGTCGACGGCGGCTGCAATGGCAAGGTCGCCGGCGAGCTCGGCGGCGCTGCACCCGCGCCGACCGGCTGGAAGCTGGTGTTCAACGCTCACCAGGCGGCCGCGACCCCGGGGCAGTCGTCGTATCAGTCGTCGACGATGAACCAGGACATCGGCTTCGTCAGCGTCGCCGCGGATCTCAGCCCGAGCGCCGTGGTCTGGCTCACGACCACGACCAGTAACGAGAACAGCGCCTCGGTCGCGCGCTGGCAGCCCGCCGGCGACAACGCCGAGCAGTATCTCGTCGGCTGGGTCGAGACCGCCGCAGGGTCGCGTCACTACCAGCTCGCGCGCGTCTCCGCGACTGGCGCGTTCCTGTCGCCGCCCGTCGACGTCTCGGCGCTCGCGAAGTGGGGCGAGCGCGACGATCCGTTCCGCGAGCACCGCAACCACGATCTCGTGTGGTCGTGGTTCGACGCCGCCGGCGCGACGTCTTTCCACTTCGCCCGGCTGCGGTCGTCGCAGGTCGCCACCTGCACGGCGATCTGATCTTCTCCGACGTCAGCGACGCACGCGCCCGCAGCTGCCATCATCGAGGTTGGCAGTAGCCGGGCAGGTGGATCAGAGCATGCTGCTGACCGACATGATGACCGCGGTGTGCTTGGCGTTGTTGGCAATCGCGGTGGTTCCCGTCCAGGGATGGTGGCGGTTGAACGCATCGTCCAGCTCGACGTAGACGCTGCGCGTGCCCGTGATCCACAGCGATGGACTCGTCGCGGAGGAGAACACGCCCACGTCATCCGCCCACCACTGGCAGCGGCCGATGAGTTCGAGGTAGAGCGCCCGCTGTACACCCGAGACCGCCAAAGGAATCAGAGGGGCCAGTGTCACCAACGAAGACCACAAGCAATACCAACGCTCGCACGCAACTCCTTCAGGTGAATGCCCATACCTACGCGTACCGGAGGTTCGGCAATGGCTCCGGGCTGCCTTTGCTCTTCCTGCAACACTTCACCGGGACACTCGACAACTGGGATCTATTCCCGAAGCTGGACGACGCTCAGCTCCAACGGATCGCCCGCTACGGCGCGCCTTGCTGACGTCGAGCAAGGATGAGCGGCTGGCCCTTGGTCCTGCGGAAGCCCCACGAGAGGGCGCAGCCAGCGGGGTCTACTTCGTCGCGCCGCGCGCCACGGGCAGCTTCACGGTGAAGCTCGAGCCCTTGCCTTCTTCGCTCTCGACCTCGATGTCGCCGCCGAAGCCGGTGACGATGCGGCGGGAGATGGACAGGCCGAGGCCGGTACCGACGCCGCTCGGCTTGGTCGTGAAGAAGGGCGTGAAGAGGCGCTCCTTGATCAAGCGAGACATTCCTGAGCCGGTATCGGCAATCGTGACCAGCACGAATCGCGACTCGGGATCGGCGTGCACGCGCACACGCACCTGGTGGATGCTGGGCTTGCCCTCCGGAATGGCCTGCGCGGCATTGATCAACAGGTTCAGGAAGACCTGGCCGAGGCTTGATTCGGCAGCGAGTACCGGCGGCACGTCGGCGTAGTCGCGCACGATGTGGGCGCGCCGCTCGATGCGCTCGCGGGCCATGCGCAGGGACGACTCGAGCACGTTCTTGACCGAGACCGGGCGCGCCTCCTCCTCGGCGTGGCGCGAGAAGGTGCGCAGGTCACCGGCAATGGTCAGCACCATGTTGGCCGCCTCGTTCGCGTCGTCGGCGATCTCGATCAGCTCGCCCAGCAGGTTGGGCGTCAGTGAATACCCGGCCAGGAGCCGCTGCAGATCACGGCCCAGCAGGTGCAGATTGGACAGCAGTGCCGAGAGGGGATTGTTGATCTCGTGCGCGACGCCGGCGGCGAGTGTGCCGATCGTGGCCATGCGGTCGGAGGCGACCACCTGGCCCTGCAGCCGCTTCTGCTCGGTGACGTCGCGCAGGTAGCCGACGAGGCTGCCGGCCGTGCCGTCGTCGCCGGTCATGGGCGAGATGGTCAGTTGCAGATTGGCAATGGAGCCGCTGCTGGCGCGTGTGAGCTCGAGCACGACGTCACCGTGTGTCTCGCCGGCGAGCACGCGGCGACACGCGGCTTCCACTTGCTTCTGCTCGCTGACGTCGAAGAAGTTGCACACGTTGGTGCCGGGCAGCGCATCGGGGAGTATCTGCACGCCGGGCAGACCTCGGCCATAAGCGCCGTCGATCACCAGATCGCGGTCGAGGGTGACGACCAGGCCCTCGAGTGAGCGCGCGAGGGTCGAGAAGCGCACCTCGGCCAGCTTGCGCGCGTGGCGTGACTTGGCCTCGTTGAGCTCGCGCCGCACGGCGGGTACCAGCCGCTTGAGGTCGTTCTTGCTCACGAAGTCGTGCGCCCCCGCCTTCATGGCGTTCGAGACCGCGGTGTCCGGAATCGTGCCCGAGACGATGATGAACGGCACGTCGTCGGAGCTGCACTCCTTCACCACCGAGAGCGCCGAGGGTGCGTCGAAGCGCGGCAGCCCGTAGTCGGAGATGATGAGATCGTACTTGCCCATGGCCAGTGCCAGGCGCAGGTCGGGCACGGTATCGACGCGCGTGCAATGTGGCTCCCAGCCGCCTCTGCGCAGCTCATTGGCGATGAGCAGGGCGTCGTCGTCCTGGTCCTCGATCTGGAGAACGTTCAGCTCGGGCATGGTCAGCTCTCCTGGCTCAGAGGCGAATCATTGCAATAGCGCTACCAAGAGAGCCATGCCAGTGGGTCAGTGGCACCTACGCATAAAGCGCCAAGACTTCGGGATACGATCGCGGGTGCTGGCAAGGGGACCTGAAAGCCGAGTAGCCCGGGACGCTGCGTATGCCCGAGTTTGTAGCATTGCAAGCTACAGTCACGAGGACACAGGTGCAGACGACCCGCAGCGTCGGACGCGACGACGCGCGCGATGGCGAGTCGAATCGTGATCAGTGAGTCGTTGAAATGGCGATCAGGCCGCGAGCGAGAGATGACGACGCTGACGTGGTGTTGCCAGCCTCGACGTCATCGGGGATCTCGGCCTCGTCGCGCCTCTTGCGATTGTTGGCCCAGCTCTCGGGCCGCCGAATACTGACGTCGTTCCAGGTCGGGTCGGCCACGAAGTGCCGCACGCGCTGATCGGCGGCCCGGGTGCCCCGAGCGCATCCGGTGGCCGGTGAGCGGGCCCGTCAGGCGCCCGCTTGCGGATGATTGAGGTTGTCCGCGCCAGGTGGTCATCGGGACCCGGAAGGACCGCGAGCGCCCTTGGTCCGGATCTGGCAGCGACTGATGTCTCAGCCGCCGGCGCGAGACCACCCCCCACTGTGCTATGGACTGGCCCTCCCATGGCACGCGAGCCACAGACCCAGACCGCCAGCGCGTTCGGCGAAGCCGCGGGCGTGGCCGTGAGCCTGCCGCACCACGGGCTGGGTCACGCCACGGTCTTTCAGGCGGGCGAACGGGTGGCCGCACGCTACCAGGTGCTCGGGCTGCTGGGGCGCGGCGGCATGGGCGAGGTCTACGCCGCGCGCGACCTGCTCCTCGACCAGGTGGTCGCACTGAAAACCGTGCGCAGCGGCGACGCCGACTCGGCGCGCGCCGCCGAGCTGCTCCGGCGCGAGCTGCTGTCGGCGCGACGCGTCACCCACCGCCACGTCTGCCACATCCACGATCTGGGAGTGCACGCTCCCGGTGGCGAGGGCGACGAGGTCACGTTCTTCACCATGGAACTGCTCGCCGGCGAGACGCTGGCGGCACGGCTCGAGCGGTGCGGCCCGCTGTCGACCGCCGACGCGGGCCCGCTCGTCGCACAGCTGTGCGAAGGCCTCGCCGCCGCGCACGCGCAGGGCGTCGTGCACCGCGACTTCAAGAGCCAGAACATCATCCTCGTCGTCGATGCCGATGGACGCGAGCGCGCGGTCATCACCGACTTCGGGCTGGCGCTCGCTGAACCTCCCGCAGCGCACGACGGCACGCCGGCGCTGGCGGCGACCGCCACCTCGGCCACGATGGCTGTCGCCGGGACCGCCGCGTACATGGCGCCCGAGCAGGTCCTGGGCGAGCAGGTGGGCAGCGCCGCCGACATCTACGCCTTCGGCGTCGTGCTCTTCGAGATGCTGACCGGTCGGCTGCCCTTCACCGGCGCCAGCTCCGCGGAGGTCGCGCGGCGGCGTCTCGAGGCGCCCGCCCCGCATGTGCGCGACCTGCGCCCGGACGTGGATCCGATCTGGGACGTCGCGGTGGCCTGCTGCCTGGAGCGTGCGCCGGGCGCGCGCTTCGCGTCGTGCGCCGCGCTCGCGCGTGCGCTCGACGTGGCGCCGGCGGGGCGGCGCCCCCGTGCCAAGGTCGCCGCCACCCTGGCCGCCCTCGCCGTACTGGGTGTATCGCTCGCCGCGCTCTGGCCCGGGGGCGCCGC
>Ga0209515_10006279_pt1 | contig 14898 bp, 24 predicted proteins | sample Subgroupgradi54m_FD_187454 | JGI IMG/M metagenome (GOLD analysis project Ga0209515, IMG submission 187454) | Subsurface groundwater microbial communities from S. Glens Falls, New York, USA - GMW60B uncontaminated upgradient, 5.4 m (SPAdes)... ...
GGTGAAGGCAAATCCGGGCAGGGCAACCCGCATCCGGTATCGCCGTGGGGCTGGCACACAAAAGGGCGCAAGACCCGCAAACCGAAGAAATATTCCAACCGCTTGATTGTGAAACGGAGACCGTAAGCGATGGGACGTTCAACCGCCAAAGGGGCATTTGTCGATGAGCCGTTGTTGCGCAAGGTGCACATCGCGCAGCAGACGAATGACCGCAAGCCGATCAAAACCTGGTCGCGTCGTTCCACGGTGACCCCAGAGTTTATCGGCCTCAACTTTCTCGTGCACACGGGCAAGGCGTTTCACCCAGTCTACGTGACGGAAGATATGGTGGGCCACAAATTGGGTGAGTTTGCACCCAGTCGAGTCTTCCGTAAGCACGGCGGTGTGAAAAAGGCCGAGGCCGCCGGTCCCGGCGGCGGGGGAGCGGCTCCAGGAGCTCCTGCGGCAGCTCCGGCCACTGATGCCAAAGCCAAGGCCACGAAATAGCACGAGGATGAGGCTGCCAGCATGATCGGTAAAGCCATCGCACGCTATGTGCGCATGACCCCGAGAAAGGTGAGCTACGTCGTGACACCGCTGCGGCGACGCACGGTGGCAGAGGCGCTGGCGATGCTCTCGGTCGCCAACCGACGCGCGGCCAAACCGGTCGCGAAGCTCGTGGCGTCCGCATTTGCCAATGCCCGTCAGCAGCATCCAGAATTACAAGCAGACCAGGTCGTGATCAGCCGTGTGATCGCCAACGAAGGGCCGCGCTGGAAGCGGTTTCGCGCAGCGGCGTTTGGACGCGCGGCGCGGATTCTCAAGCGAACCACCCACATCACCGTGGAGCTGGAGAAGAAATGACAATGAGAGTTCGGAGTTCGGAGTTCGGAGTTCGGAGTGGGTGTCATTCCGCACTCCCCATTCCGCACTCGACACTTTGCCTGGCTTCGAAGGAGCGAAATGGGTCATAAAGTCAATCCGATGTGTCTGCGGTTGGAACTCTCGCGCGATTGGAGTTCGCGCTGGTTCGCGCCGACGAAGGCCCTCTTCGTCCAGTATCTCCAACAAGATCAGAAAATTCGCGAGTATCTGCAACGCGAACTCGCCTCCGCCGCAGTGGCGCGTGTACTCATTGAGCGCTCTGCGGAGAAGGTCCGCGTGGTCGTCCACACCGCCCGTCCGGGCATCCTCATCGGTCGTCGAGGTGAGAGTATCCAGCGTCTGCAAGAAGCGATCCAGAAGATCATCGGCACGCAGCAGCAGTTGAAGGTGGATTACGTTGAGATCACGAACCCAGGCATTGAAGCGCAGCTCATTGCGGAGTCGATCGCGTTCCAGTTGCAGAAGCGCATCGCGTTTCGCCGCGCCATGAAACGGGCGATTCAGCAGGCGATGGAGTCGAAGGAGTGCAAGGGGATCAAGGTGGTCTGTGACGGCCGGCTCGCCGGGTCCGAAATGACCCGACGAGAAGTCTACCGAGCCGGCAAGGTGCCGCTGAGTACACTCCGCTCTCGCATCGACTTTGGGATGGCGACCTCGCACACGACCGCCGGTTGCATCGGCACGAAGGTGTGGGTCTGTCGAGGAGATCTCATGTCGATTGAGCGGGACAAGGCAAAACCGAAGACGCGAACCGTGACCGAAGCCCCTCACAGCGCTCCGGCGTCCTAACGACGAACAGATAGAGTCAGATGTCCCTACTGTTACCCAAGCGAATCAAATATCGAAAAGCGTTTCGTGGTAAGCGGCGTGGCGCCACCAAAGGCGGCTCACGGCTGGCGTTTGGCGAGTTTGGTTTGAAAGCATTGGGGAACGGATGGATCACGGCCGCGCAAATTGAATCGTGTCGTGTGGTCATCAGTCGCTCGCTGACCCGCGGGGGGAAGTCGTGGATCAGAATCTTTCCCGATAAACCCGTCACCACGCATGGCCAAGAAAAACCGATGGGCGCGGGTAAGGGGCTGGTCGATCACTGGGTGGCGGTGGTGAAGCGGGGACGCATTCTCTTTGAGGTGGATGGGATTCCGGAGACACTCGCCCGCGATACATTCCGTGTGGCTGCCTGCAAGCTGCCTCTGCGGACGAGACTCGTGAGCCGGAAAGACGAGGCAGGAGTTTTATGATGGCGGAGAAGCTGCCGAAGACGAAAGAACTTCGCGCAATGCCAAAAAATGAGTTGGAAGAGCAACTGCGTACCCTTCGGCAAGCGTTGTGGCAGCAGCGCGTGAAGGCGAAAGATGGGGCGCTGCAACAGACGAGTCAGCTCGGGGCGATCAGGCACCAGATTGCCCGTATTCACACCGTGTTGAAGGAGCAGGTATGAGCGTAGGACAGGCAACAGCAGTGACGCAGACATCTCGAGGACGTCGGAAAGTTCGCGTCGGGATCGTTAGCAGTAACAAAATGATGAAGACGATCGTCGTGCGCGTGAACCGATTGGTACGCCACCCGCTCTACAACCGCGTGATCACGCGTTCGACGTCGTTTAAGGCCCACGATGAAACAAACAGTGCGGCGGTGGGGGACTGGGTGAAAATCGCCGAAACGAGGCCGCTGTCAAAAGACAAGCGCTGGCGGTTGGTGGAAATTATGAAGCGCGCCTCGACTGCGCCACCGGTTCCGGGCGCCGAAGTGGAACCAGTCGCTCGACCGAAGAGACCAGCCGCGTCTACTGAGACGGAGTCCGGTGCCGCATGATCGCCTTGCGGACCCAGCTCGCCGTGGCCGATAATACCGGGATCAAGAAAGTCTGGGCCATCGGGGTGATCGGGCGTGGGAACAAGAAGACCGCAAGCGTTGGAGATGTCATGACCGTGCACGTGCGAGAAGCGGATCCCGATGCGATGGCCAAGAAGGGGGAAGTCATCCGGTGCGTCGTGGTGCGGACCCGCGCACCCATCCGGCGCATCGATGGCACGACGCTGAAGTTTGACTCGAATGCGGTGGTCATTATCGATAACCAGAACAATCCAAGAGGCACGCGCGTGTTTGGGCCTGTGGCGCGCGAGCTTCGTGAAAAGCGGTTCATGAAAATCATTTCCCTTGCGCCCGAGGTGGTCTAGCGGGTTCGGGTGGTGACGTCTCGTGAACGAATTAGGATGACAAGATGGCACGAGTTAAAAAAGGCGATACCGTTGCGGTCCTCAGCGGGAAGGATCGAGGAAAGACCGGCAAGGTTTTGCGGATCTGGCCGGAACGGGATCGTGCGCTCGTCGAGCGTCTCAACCTTGTGAAGCACTTTGACCGGCGCAGTCAGCAAAATCAAGCGGGCGGCATCATCGAGCGGGAAGGTTCTATGGCGCTCTCGAAGCTTGCGGTGGTGTGTCCGAAGTGCCATAAGGGCTCACGCGTGGGCTGGACGCTGCTGGGCGACACCGAGAAGCGGCGGGTCTGCCGTCGCTGTCATGAGGTGATCTGATGAGCCCCACCGTCACGAAAGCCGCGTCGACACAGAAGGCGCCACGGTTGCAGGAGCGCTACCGTCAAGAGATCGCGCCGGCGCTGGCCAAGCAGTTCCATCACAAAAATCCGGTCGGGGCCGCGCGCATCCAGAAAATTGTCGTCAACGTTGGGTGCGGGGAGGCTGCGCACGATGCCAAGATCCTGGAGGCCGTCCAGAAGGACCTGGGACTCATCTCGGGACAGCGTCCGCTGGTCACGCGCGCCAAGAAGGCGATCTCCAACTTCAAGATCCGGGAGCATGATCCGGTGGGCTGCAAGGTGACGCTCCGGCGCGCGCGCATGTACGAGTTTCTCGATCGGTTGGTCAACACGGCCCTCCCTCGGATTCGCGATTTCCGCGGCTTGAGCCTGCATGGGTTTGACAACGGTGGCAACTACAGTTTTGGGTTAAAAGAGCACACCATTTTCCCGGAAATCCAAATCGACCAAGTGCACTTTCCGATGGGCATGGACATTGTGATGGTCACCACGGCCAAGACGCGGGACGAAGCGTTCGCGCTCTTAAAAAGCTTTGGGTTTCCGTTTGCAGCCAAATAAGTGACGGGTGGAGTAGCGCGGTATGGCACGAACATCCTGGATTGAGCGGGCAAAACGCACGCCGAAGTTTAAAGTACGCGCAGTCCATCGCTGTCAACGCTGCGGACGGCGTCGGGCGTTTTATCGCCGGTTTGGACTCTGCCGGATGTGTTTTCGTGAAATGGCCTGGCGCCGGGAAATTCCCGGCCTCACAAAAGCGAGCTGGTAAGCCATGGCGAGTAACGATCCGATTGCTGATGGATTGACCAAGATTCGCAACGCGTCGCGCGCCAAGCACCCGACGGTGGATGTGCGCGCCTCCAGGTTTTTGGCACGCATCCTCGAGGTCCTCAAGGAGGAAGGGTTCATTCGGGCGTATAAGCTCATCGGTACCACGCCGCAGCAGCGCGTGTTGAAGGTGTACTTAAAATACGCACAGAAAACGCCAGCGATCAGCGAGCTCGTGCGGGTCTCCCGGACCGGCATGCGGGTCTACCGTCGGGCCGCAGCACTGCCTCGTGTGCTCGGAGGACTCGGCGTGGCGGTTGTCTCGACGTCGCGAGGTGTCATGACGGAGCGAACCGCCTATCACCAGCACATCGGCGGTGAGGTGCTGTGCTATGTGTGGTAACGTCGGGTGGCGCCTACGCTAATGTCACGCATTGGCCGGAATCCTATTGCCATCTCAACGGTGGTGAAGGTGCGGACCGAGGGGCAGAGCGTCTTCGTTGAAGGCCCGAAGGGTAAGCTGTCCATCACGCTCCCACCATCGATCGCGGTGCAGCTAACAGACCAACAGCTCCAGGTGTCACGTCAAGGAGACGAGAGCGCGATGAAGGCGCTGCATGGACTCTACCGGGCGCTGATCGCGAATATGGTCCATGGGGTCGTCACCGGTTTTTCGAAGGAACTGGAGATTGTGGGGGTGGGCTATCGGGCGGCACTCGAAGGGAAACAGCTCTCGTTGCAGGTGGGATTTTCGCATCCGGTGCGCGTGCCGGTTCCTGAAGGGATTACGGTGGAACTTCCCAAGCCGACCATCGTGATCGTGAAAGGTGCCGATAAGCACTTGGTCGGACAGTTCAGCGCCAATCTCCGTCGGATCGCGCCGCCAGAGCCCTACAAAGGCAAAGGGATCAAGTACGCCGGTGAGGTGATTCGCCGTAAGGCGGGCAAGGCGGCGACCGGTGCGGGCGCGAAATCGGGCGGGTAAGACGACAGACTCATGAGCGTCATCATCGATCGAGAAGTTGGACGTCATATGCGCCACCGCCGCCTTCGCAAGAGGGTGGTGGGGTTGCCGGAGCGTCCTCGGCTCTGCGTGTTCAGGAGTCATAAGCATCTCTACGTGCAGCTCGTGGATGACGTCGCCGGAAAAACGCTGCTCGGATGGTCCACGAAAGATGACCGGCTCAAGCGGCTGACGAGCGGCGGGAATACCGAGGCGGCCAAAGCCCTCGGTGCGTTGGTGGCCAGCGATTTATCGCAGAAGGGGATCGCCCGCTTGGTGTTTGACCGTGGCGGATATCTCTTTCACGGGCGCGTGAAGGCGCTTGCTGAAGCGGTTCGGGCAGGGGGAGTGCAAGTGTAATGGTGGGACAGCGATCCGTGGAGGAAGCCGATGGCTCGTGATTCACAACGTTCAGGGTTTCGTGATCGCGGCCACGGGGGTGACGCTCCGCAATTCATCGAAAAGCTCATCAGCATCAACCGCGTGGCCAAAGTGCATAAAGGGGGCAAGCGCCTGGGCTTCAACGCCCTCGCCATCGTGGGCGATGGGAAGGGTCGCGTGGGGATGGCCCTTGGCAGGTCCAACGAGGCGGCCGATGCCATCCGCAAAGGATTTCTCCAGGCGCAGCGCAACATGGTGATCATTTCCACCAAAGGGACGACCATTCCGCATGAGGTGATCGGTCACTCTGACGCGTCGCGGGTGCTGTTGAAGCCTGCGAGTCCTGGCACCGGCATTATTGCGGGCGGGCCGGTCCGTGCCGTCTGCGAGGCGTGTGGAATTCGTGACATCCTGACGAAGAGCCTTGGCTCAAGCAATGCCGTGAATCTCGTCAAGGCGACGTTGCAGGGGCTGAGCGCACTCGAGAGTGTGGAGACGATTCGACAGCGACGACGGCTCGTAGTTGAGGTGAGTGAAACCGGATGAACGTGACGACGATTCCAGCAGTACCCCGTTCGCGTCATCGCAAAAAGCGTGTGGGCCGCGGCGTCGGCTCAGGCCATGGCAAGACGTCGACCCGAGGCCAGAAGGGTCAACGTGCCCGCAGCGGCTCAGGCAAGCGGCCTGGATTTGAGGGAGGTCGCAATCCGCTGATCCGACGGCTCCCCAAGCGGGGCTTTCGCTACAAGGCGACGGGATGGACGGCGCCGCAAGAGATTGTCAACGTCGAGACGCTCAATCGGTTTCAAGATGGTGAGCGGATCACGCCGGAGCGATTGTACGGTGCAGGCATGATCGGCCATGCCGAAGGCTTTGTGAAGCTCTTGGGCGAGGGGGCGCTGACCAAGCGGCTCACCGTGCTTGTGCATGCGGCGAGCGCGTCTGCGAAGGACAAGGTGGCGAAGGCCGGTGGGTTGATCGAAATCATCCGTCGTCAAACGCCTGCTCAACGCGTGAAGTCGCAGGCTTCAGCTGTGAAGCCGGCAGGTCCGGCGACACGCGGAAAGACTTCAACGTAATCATGTTCAACCTGCTCAAGGCGCTCGTCAACGCGTGGAGGATTCCGGAACTTCGCCGGAAGCTCATCTTTACGTTGGCGATGCTCATCGTCTATGAGGCGGGGATTTTTATCCCAGTGCCGGGAATCAACGGCAAGGAGTTAGGTCGGATCTTTGACCAATTAGCCGCGACGAGCGGCGGGGGACTGCTGAACCTGCTCGACATGTTCACAGGGGGCGCGCTCTCGCACGCGACGATTTTCGCGCTGGGGATCATGCCGTACATCAGCGCGACGATTATCGTCGAGACGCTGCTAGCGACGGCGATTCCCGCATTCGAGAAGCTGCGGAAGGAAGGGATGGCCGGCTATCGCAAGCTGCACCAGTATTCACGCTATGCGACGGTCGTCCTGGCCCTCGTCAACTCATTTATGTACGCGATGCTGCTCGAGAAGGCGATCCCGGCCCAGTTTCAGATTCAGATTGTGCTGTTTCCGGGACTCGGGTTTCGCCTGTTGACGGTGTTGACGATGACGGGCGGGATGGCGCTCATCATGTGGGTCGCCGAGCAGATCACGGAACGAGGCATTGGGAACGGGATGAGTTTGTTAATGACGATCTCTATCGTCGGCCGCATTCCATTGGCCATTCGTGATATCGCCGTCCAGCTCGGGCCGGGCGGTGTGAACCAGTCTCCGATGGCGCCGTTGCTCTTGCTCTTTATGCTGGCGTTGTTGGTGGGGATCGTGTTTGTGGTGATCTTTGTGGAGCAAGGACAACGCCGTATTCCGGTGCAGTATGCCCGGCGTGTCGTTGGGCGAAAAGTCTATGGCGGACAGAGCACCTACCTGCCGCTGAAGGTCAATAGCGGGGGTGTGCTGCCGATCATCTTCGCGGTCTCCTTGCTGTATTTTCCGATTCAGGTCGCCGGGTTTATTCCCAAACTGCATGGATTGATGGATTGGTTTTCTCGAACGTCGCTAGTGTTTAACCTGCTCTACGCGGTACTGATTCTCTTCTTCACCTACTTCAGCACGGCGCTGACCGCGCACCAATTTTTAGATGCGGCGGACCAAATGAAGAAAGTGGGCGCGTTCATCCCCGGCATTCGACCCGGGCAGTCCACCGTAGACTATTTGGATAAGATTCTCACACGCGTGACGTTTGTGGCGGCGATCTATCTCGTCAGCATCGCCATCCTGCCGGATATCATCATGGCGTGGTTGAAGATTCCTCCGCGCGTCGCAGGGTTCTTCGGTGGCACCAGCTTGCTCATCGTCATCGGCGTGACGCTTGATACAATGAAGCAAATCGAGTCACATTTGCTCATGCGCCACTACGAGGGGTTCTTTAAAACCGGTCAGATGAGGGGTCGTCAGTAGCGTGCGCATTGTCCTGTTGGGTCCCCCAGGGACCGGGAAAGGTTCTTTGGCATTCCTGTGCGAGACGCGTCTCGGGTTAATGCATCTGTCCCCGGGGCAGATTTTCCGTGAGGAAATGGCGCGCGGCAGTCGATTGGGGCAGCGTGTCAATCGCTACGTGATGAGCGGGCGGCTCGTGCCGGATGCGCTCGTGGTGCAGGTGATGAACGCACGGTTGGCCCACGCCCGGCGAGTGAAGAAAGGGTTTGTGCTCGACGGATTTCCCCGGACGAAAGGGCAGGCGGTGGGGTTGAATCGAGTGCTGCAGCGCCTCCGTCAGCCGCTGGATGGCGCGGTGTACTTGACTTCACCAGCATCTGTGCTCGTGAGGCGGTTATCAGGTCGGCGGGTGTGCAAGCGTTGTGGGGCCAACTACCACATCCGGACGATGAAGCCTAAGCGGTCCGGACGGTGTGATCGCTGCCCAGGGGTGCTCATCGTTCGGAAGGACGATCAGCCTGAGACGATTAAGAAACGCCTCGACGTCGATCACCAAGTTGCGACACCGCTCGTGCGTTATTATCGGCATCAGGGATTGTTCTCTGAGCTCAATGGAGCGGGACATATTGAATCGGTGTTCGTGCGGGCCATGAAGCTCTTTCGTACACAACACTGGCTGGATCAATGAGAAGAGGGTGGGGCCTGGTGCAATCCCCCATGAGGGAAATCGGCCTTCAGCGATACCGTCAGCAGCGAGATGATCGAGCTCAAGACCGCTCGAGAGCTTGAGCTCATGCGCCAGGCCGGTCGCATTGTCGCGGGGCTGTTGAGACACTTGAGTGCTCTGGTCCGACCCGGCATCAAGACGAAGGTGCTGGATGATGAGGCGAGGGCGTACATTCAGCGCGAAGGGGCACAGACCGCGTTTCTGGGCTACCGTGGGTATCCAGCCAGCGTGTGCGTGTCGGTGAATGAAGAGGTCGTCCACGGGATTCCCGGGGAGCGGAAGTTAGCGGCGGGCGATGTCGTCAGTATTGACGCAGGCGCGGTGGTCGACGGGCTCTTCGCGGATGCGGCACTGACGGTGGTTATCGAGCCGGGCAGCGCAGATGCGCATCGATTGGTTGAGGTGACGCGTCAGGCGCTCGAGGAGGGGATCCGGCAGATGACCGTGGGGCATCGCCTCTCTGATATTTCGCACGCGGTGCAACAGCGCGTCGAACGAGACGGGTTCGGGGTCGTTCGAGAGTTTGTCGGGCATGGGATTGGGAAGGCCTTGCATGAAGATCCACCTGTGCCGAACTTTGGTCCTCCCAGCATGGGGCCGCGTTTGAAACCCGGCATGGTATTGGCCATCGAGCCGATGGTGACGATGGGTGGCTATGACGTGGAGGTCTTAGCGGATGGCTGGACCGCGGTGACCAAAGACCGTTCACTGGCGGCGCACTTCGAGCACACGATCGCCATCACGGAGCGAGGGCCAGAGATTCTGACGGCTCCGCCTGAGGCGGTGTGCCGATCGGTGTGAGGGATGGTGAAAGAGGATCTCATCGAAGTCGAAGGCACGGTGTTGGAAGCGCTCCCCAATACGATGTTTCGGGTAGAGATTCAGGAAGGGCACATGGTGTTGGCGCACCTGGGCGGGAAGTTACGCAAGCACTACATTCGCATCCTGCCAGGAGACAAAGTGAAGATTGAGCTTTCCCCATACGATCTCACGCGGGGACGAATTACATTCAGGTTGTGAGATGAAGGACGGCGTATTGCGACGCATGGTCTGGTATCTGTTGGCGAGTCACTTCCTGTGTCCTATCGTCGGCTGGGCCGATGAGAAACGAACCGTTGATTCGGCGGGAGTCGAGCCTGTCTCCATGGAGACACCGGTTGCAACCAGCCAGGCGGTTGCGGTACAGCGAGGGGTGGTGGGGGAGATCACGAGCCTGGAGAGCGTCGGAACGGTCCAGCGAGCGTCGATGCCGGTTCCAACGGCAGGACCAGCGCCAGTACCCGCGCGCGTCGCACCCATCGATGGAACTACTTCGCCGCAACCAGTTCCGGTTGCGGTGGGAACAGGAGTGACACCGACTAGGCGGGTGCGGAAGCCGTTGATCGTGGACCACTTTGCTTGCAGTGACTTTTGTCCTGGGCCTCGGGAGCAATACATGGTGAAAGTCTATGATGGGGTGACCGACCCGGAAGCGTGTCGCGCCCTAGGCGGTATGCCGCAGACCTACACCGGTTGGGGCACGTTTCGGATTTGTGTTGCCGAAGGACACGCGATTCCGTCGAAGGCCCAGGGACAATGAAAGTCCGAGCGTCAGTCAAGCGAATCTGTAGCAAATGTAAGATCATCCGACGGCAGCGGATCGTCCGGGTGATTTGTACCAATCCGAAGCACAAACAGCGTCAGGGGTAATCACACAGTCATGCCACGCATTGCCTGGGTTGAAGTGCCGAAAGAAAAGCGGATCGAGGCGGCGCTGACGTATTTGTTCGGGGTCGGCATGCCCACCTCGCGCAGACTACTCGCAGCCACACAAGTTGATCCCAACAAACGCGCGAAAGATTTGTCCGACGAAGAAGTGTCTCGATTGACGCAGGCGGTCCAGTCGACCTGCAAAGTGGAAGGAGATTTGCGTCGGGAGGTCTCTGCAAATATCAAGCGGCTGATTGATATCGGTTCCTACCGCGGGTTACGCCACAAGAAGGGGCTGCCGGTGCGCGGTCAGCGCACACGGACGAATGCGCGATCCCGCAAGGGCCCCAGGCCGCGGGTTGGGGTGCGCAAGAAGGCGAGACCGACAGGACCAGCCAGCCGATCAACCAGTTAAGCGATCGCACGTGAGTGACCCAGAGTCAGCGCAGCAAAGGAGCGTACGAGATGGGTGAGAAAGAACAGCCAGTCGCACCCATAGGTGGTGCGGCACAGGATGCCGTCAATAAGACGGAATCCGTCCCAGAGACCGTGGCGGCCAGTAAGGCCGAAGCGGGTAAGGACACGGCGAAACCGGCAGGGAAGCCGCGGGCCAAGAAGAAGCTACAAACGACTCAAGGGATTGCCCATATCTTCGCCACTTTCAATAACACGATTGTAACCATTACCGATCGTCTGGGCAACGCGATCTGCTGGAGCACCGCCGGATCCAGCGGCTATCATGGCTCTCGCAAGTCGACCCCCTACGCCGCGCAGGTGGCGGCGATGAATGCGGCCAAGAAGGCGCTCGAGCAAGGACTGAAAGAGGTCGAGGTGTTCGTGAAGGGGCCTGGTCAGGGACGTGAGTCGGCGATCCGCGCGCTCTCGCAAGCCGGGTTGAGTATTACCGTGATCAAAGATGTCACGCCCATTCCGCACAATGGGTGTCGGCCTCCGAAGCGCAGGAGAGTCTGATGGGTGCACAGGAGTGGCGAGAAGGGGTTGGGACGTAACATGGGACGCTATGTCGGGCCGTCATGTCGGCTCTGTCGTCGGGAAGGGATGAAGCTCTTCCTCAAAGGCACCAAATGCTACACGCCAAAATGCGCCATTGAGAAGCGGTCCTTTCCGCCCGGGCAGCACGGCCAGATTCGCGTCAAGCTTTCGAACTATGGCATCCAGCTGCGTGAGAAACAGAAGGTGAAGCGCATGTACGGGGTCCTGGAGCGCCAGTTCAAACGCTACTTTAGCATCGCGCAAAAGGCGAAAGGGGTCACCGGCCAGATGCTCCTCGAGACGCTGGAGCGGCGGCTGGACAATGTCCTCTACCGGATCGGGTTTGCCACGTCGCGCCGCGAGGGGCGTGAGATGGTGCGCCATCGTGCGGTGACACTCAACGGCCATCTCGTCGACATTCCCTCCTGTTCGGTGAAGATTGGCGATGTGATCCAAGTCGCGGCGAATCGTGTGGGACAGACAAAGCGCATCAAGGACAACTTGGAACGGATGAAGGACCATCCAGCACCTTCCTGGATGCAGGTGGATGTCGAGCAGTTGAAAGCGACCATTATTCGTGCCCCACAAAAGGATGACATTGGGCTGCCGATTCAAGAGCAGTTGATTGTGGAGTTGTACTCAAAGTAGCGGTCACGACCAACCCTCATCCGCCAGCCTCGTAAGGCGTCTGACGGATGAGTAGTGTGGCGATCGGCAAACAGTAATCGGCCATTGACGGAGGAGATGCATGGGAACGCTCTGGCGTGATTTTGCAATGCCGAAACGTTTGGTGTGCGATGAGGACACGCTCACAGATACCTATGGCAAGTTCATCGCCGAGCCCTTTGAGCGCGGCTATGGGATGACGATTGGTAATGGGCTGCGCCGGGTCCTGATCTCCTCCATCGAAGGGGCGGCGGTGACCTCGATGAAGATCGATGGGGTGTTGCATGAGTTTAGTGCGATCCCTGGGGTGCTGGAAGATGTAACGCAGATCGTTCTCAACGTCAAGCAGCTAGTCCTGCGCTCCCACTCGCGCCAACCGAAAACGATTGTGATTGAGAAGGATAAAAAAGGCCCGGTGACGGCGGCTGACCTTGAGGTCGATGAGACGGTGGAGGTCATGAGTCCCGAACTGCACCTGTGCACGCTGACGAAAGCGGGCAAGTTCCGAATGGAACTCGAAGTGAGCCGCGGGCGCGGGTATGTGCCGGCGGAGAAGCACAAGAAGGAAGGCCAGGCGATTGGGGTCATTGCGGTCGATGCGCTATTTTCTCCCGTCAAACGGGTGAACTTCAGCGTCGAGGATACCCGCGTGGGACAGGTGACCGACTACGATCGGCTCAACCTTGAGGTGTGGACGAACGGGGCGATGAGTCCGAAGGATGCGCTCCTCTACGCGTCGAACATCTACCAGCGCCACCTGGATCTGTTTGTGAACTACGGCAGTTTGCCCGAGGAGCCAGAAGATGAAGCGCCGGTTGCGGTCAACGAAGAGCTGCAGGAGAAGTTGAAGACGCCGATTTCTGAGCTGGAACTTTCGGTGCGATCGGCCAACTGCTTACGAGAAGCGCAGATTCACACCATCGGTGAGCTGGTGGACAAAAGTCCGCAGGAGCTGTTGAAGTACCGAAACTTCGGCAAGAAATCACTCGCGGAGATCGAAGAGCTCCTCAAAGGGATGGGATTGGGGTTAGGGATGTCGCCAAGCGGTCAGCCGGTCTCACAGGAAGAGGCCGCCTAACCGGCATCGACTGTCACACGGGTCTCTTAACGAGTTAGGACGACATGCGACACGCAAAACGGAATCAACGGTTGTCACGGCCCAGTGAGCACAAGGAATCGCTGGTGAACGGCCTCGTGAAGAGTTTGATCTTCCACGGCCAGATCAGGACGACGTATGCCCGGGCCAAAGAAGCGCAGCGTCTGGCGGATCGCCTCGTGACGCTTGGTAAGGACGGGAGTGTGCATTCTCGTCGACGAGCGTTTCGTGTGCTTCAGAATCGAACACTGGTCAAACAGTTGTTTGCTGAAATTGCGCCACGATTCGTAGATACCCCAGGGGGGTATACGCGTGTTGTGCGGCTTGCCACGCTTCGGCGAGGAGACGGGGCGCAACGCGCCGTCATCGCGTTTAGCCGATTGCCTGCGGGACAGCCCGCTACGTCAGCCGCGCCGCGCCCAGCGCAGACGCCAAAGCCATCACCCGCCGCGCCGCAGCGACCCGAGCCTGCGCGCAAGCCAGATGAGTCCAAGAAACCAAAGGGATTTCTCGACGGAATCCGCAAGTTGTGGACTCGCAAGGAACAAGGGGGAAGTCCGTCTTGATCCCAGCCCCTGTGTTGGTCTACGTTCGGTAGACCACAGCGGTGTGTGAATTGCAACCATGCCCGGCTCGATCCGTCAGCCGTCGGCTGACAACCAGGTGGTGGGATGACCTCCGTGAAGCTCGCTGATCGCCTTCGAGAGATCGAAGGCTCGCCGACCCTCGCCCTCGCCGCCAAAGCCAAAGCCCTCGCCAAAGCTGGAAAACCGGTGGTCGACTTCACCGCCGGGGAGCCGGATTTTCCGACACCGGATCATATCAAGCAGGCGGGGATTCAGGCGATCACGGCGAATCATACTCGCTACACGCCCGTTGCGGGAATCCCAGAGTTGCGTGCCGCGGTTGCCGAGCGTGTGAACCGTCAGCGCGGCACGTCCTACCAACCGGCGCAGACGATCGTCACCTGCGGCACGAAGCACGCACTCTTCAACGTTTTTCAAACGCTCTGCCAGTCCAAGGATGAGGTGATCGTCTTTAGCCCCTACTGGGTGAGCTTCCCACCGCTGGTACGGCTCTCAGGTGCGACGCCAGTCATCGTTCCCACGCAAGCGGCGGATCGGTTTCTGCCTGATCCGGATGCGGTGCGCAAGGCCATCTCCAAGCGCACGAAAGCGATCATCATCAATAGCCCCAGCAACCCGACCGGCTCCGTGATCGATGAGGCTCGCCTCAAGGCGCTGGCCGAGCTGGCGATGCAACACGATCTCATCATCGTCAGTGATGAAATCTACGACCAGTTGGTGTACGCGCCCGCAACACACGTCTCCATCGTCCAGGCTGCGCCGCAGATCGTTGATCGTACGATTCTCGTTGGCGGCGTGTCAAAGACGTATAGTATGACGGGCTGGCGGATTGGCTATGCGGTTGGACCTCAGCCGTGGATCGAGGCGATGATCAATGTGCAGAGCCACTCCACGTCGAATCCGACGTCGATCAGTCAAGATGCGGCGCTGGCCGCCCTCACAGGTGATCAGCGTCCTGTCGCACGCATGCTCGAGGAATTTCAGCGACGGCGGGATCGGTTAGTCTATGGGTTAAACCAGTTGTCGGGGCTGAGTTGTCTTGCGCCGGATGGGGCGTTCTACGCTTGGTGTAGTGTCAAAGGGCTTGGGCAACGCTCGGATGCGATTGCCGCGCAGTGGCTGGAAGAGGCGATGGTGGCGACCGTCCCT
>Ga0209515_10006281_pt1 | contig 14892 bp, 10 predicted proteins | sample Subgroupgradi54m_FD_187454 | JGI IMG/M metagenome (GOLD analysis project Ga0209515, IMG submission 187454) | Subsurface groundwater microbial communities from S. Glens Falls, New York, USA - GMW60B uncontaminated upgradient, 5.4 m (SPAdes)... ...
CCCGCCGCGACGACTCCAGCTGTCGCGGCGCAGGAGGCCAACCGTCGCTTCAGTCCTGCCATGTCCGAGCTCCTCCTCTTTGTGAGGTCCGCCGACGTGCTGCCATCGTTCAGAAGTTGAGTTTGTCGGGCGTTATGTTGCGTTCAGGAAGCTGCCCAACGATACGCAATATGCCGTCCGCCAGCTTGATGTATTCCGCCGCCCCTCTTTCGTCACCGCCAACCTTCGCGGGGCAGGCCCGGGCGTTCATGAGCTTCCCCATATTCGCGGTGAAATCCTGCCGCGTGGTGCCGTTCCGCTTGAGCGCGTTCGGCGTAATCATTTCCAGGTGCCACGACACCGTCTTGCCGCTGGCATCCGCGACGTCCATCTGAAGATACGCATGCGGGTTTTCCCACACGACACCCGTGAGGTTTCCCTTCAAATCCATGCACTTGGTTCCGTCGAACTCCACGTTGAACCCATGGTGCGCGTATGCGGAACCCGCCACACCGAGCAGACAACAGATCGCTATCGAAGCGCCGGCAAGCCTGACTGTCATTGCGTTCTTCCTTCCGCTAGAGGACTCGAGTGATGCAGGAGATCGCGTGGCCTGTATAACGCCACCCGTCGATCGCTGTCAAGACTACGGGCTCGCCGCCTTGCCTGTGGGCGGCGCCGGTTTGGCGAACTGTGCCGCGTCGATGCGCGCGTTCGGCTGCACCTGGCTCAGCTCGATCGTCGATCGGCCATCGGTCCAGGTGATAACCCGGCGGAACGGTACTTTGACACCGGCGACAGTACGGTAATCCGAATAGTCCACCTGTGTGGGAATGACGCCGACCGCCGTGTCGACAAAGCGAACCTGCCGCACGAGAAGGCCTGACTCGCTGTCAAAGTACAACTTGGCGCCGTTTGCACCTCTGGCCGCGTTCTGGATGACTTCAACCGGACGATCGTCAATGCTGACGGACGGGAAGCCCGTGCGCCATTGGAACTCTTGTTTGATCCGCGCGGGAAACGACAGAGAGGCATCCATCCTGGCGCCCTCGAGATCTCCCCCCGTCAGCGGCAGCACCCGCATCAGCTTGTCCGCCGCCGCAATCCAACCATTGGTGCCGTCGTAGGTACTGACGCTGTCTCCGTTTTGCGTATGGACGATCGTCGTCAGCCGGTTCGGCGCATTGGCAACGATATCTACAGGCACCTTCGCCGACAGCGTATCGTATCCCTCGTACATTCCCTTGCCAACAAGACTGGTGAGCTTGGCAACCTGCGCCGCTCCACCGATGGCCTCGATGTACTTGTCGAGAATCTGGTCGGCGGAAATCTTCTTGACCGACTGCACTGGTCCGTCAGGGATGACTTCAACCCTGTTCGGATCGTCTTCGGGAACGCTGTATTGATCGAGCAGACTCGGAATCGCTTCCGGGCGATCCGTGGCGCGGTGGCAGGTATAGCAGGTCACCAGACGCCGTCCGCCGAAATTGGACTGATTGATCTGGTTCACCATGAGCACCATTCTGCGCGCCGTTTGCTTCCTGGGCGTGTCGATGGCGTACCCCTCGAGGCTTTCGCTCTGCGGAGAATGACAGTCGATGCAGTTCAAATTGGTCGCGGCGGAAAAGAACCCCATCGTGTTCATGAATTCCTTGACGGGTATCCCCTTCAACACCTGGACGTTCTTGAACACGTCCTCGGCCATCAATGGCTTCTCTTCCGTCCTCGGGCCGGCAACCTGACCGTTGGCCGAAGCGGCAACCAGCAGAGACACGAAGACCAGCTTGAGGCACTTCATTTCTTGGGCGTCGCGCTTTCGCCGACACCGAATGCGGGGTCGCTAATGAGCTTCATGTAGTTGATCATCTCGGACGGTACGCACATCTGCTCTTCCGCTTCCTGATCCGGAATCCACCTGTAGTCGTTCTTCGAGAGCACAAACGGCTTCGTGAAGATCTTCGGATCGTCAACGGTCACGACCATCTGCAGGTGATTGTGGTCGACGCGTGTGTAGCGTTCCTCGATGCGGGCGTCGACGCTGTGCGGATGGCCGGCCTTGTCGAGCCACGTCTGGTCGGAGACGCCGACGGTATTGATCACGAGCGTGTGATCGCCTTCCCAATGCCCGACTGAATATCCGTAATACCGCGACGGCACGCCGCCGGCGACGTCGAACTTCGTGGGCAGTGCGTGGTTCCCATCCATCCACACGTACCGCCAGATTCTCTGATACTGGTGCAGCACCACGATCCTGTCGAGGCCCATGGTTCCGAACGCAAGACCCCTGGTTTCGAACACCGTGTTTCTGGGCACGCCCAGCGGATCGCAGGTGTTCATCGGATCGTTTGAGTGGCCTGTGCCGACTTCCGTTTCCGGCTTGTTCATGCTGAACAGCTTCTGACCGAGCGGGGTCAGTGGAGGTATTTCGCCGCGATCGGGCGTCAGGTTCCCCGCCCAGGAGCCGCTGACATCGTGAACGGGGGCGGGACCACCAGGAGTCGGATCCGGCTTCAGCCGGTTGCCGTTATACAAGCTGTCCTTCCCCGGAAGTTTGCTACCTTGCGCCAGAGCAACGGACGCAAAGGCCAGCACGACGAGCAGACGGATGATGGATCGCGCAAGCGAGTGACGCATCTCGAGATCCCCTCCTTAATGGCGGCGTGATTTGAACATCAATCTTACCCGGATGTATAGTCCGACGCATATGAAACTCAATCGGCGAATGACCTTTTGTGGCGCAACGCTGGTGATGATCTCCCTGCTCATCGCCGCGGCGGTCTACGGTCAAGCTCGTCCCGCGGCTCAGGCACCACCGCAGAGGCCGCAGATGGCCGAAGAGGCATTCAAGAACATCAAGGTCCTCCGCGGCATTCCCGTCAAGGAATTCATGTCGACGATGGGGTTCTTTGCGGCGTCCCTGAGTTTGAACTGCACCGATTGTCATGGCGGCGCGAGCGCGAGCGATTGGGCGAACTATGCGATTGACACACCGCTGAAGAACCGCGCGCGCCAGATGATTGCTATGGTGAAGGCCATCAACGACGCCAACTTCGGAGGCAGGCCCTTCGTGACGTGCTACACGTGTCATCGTGGCAGCCAGCGCCCCAAGGCCGTCCCCAGTCTCGCCGCTCAGTATGGCGAACCGCCGCCTGACGATCCCGATGAAGTGGAAATCGTGCCGGATGTGCGCACGACCGCGACCGCGGAACAGATTCTCGACAAATACATCCAGGCGCTTGGCGGGGCGCAGGCGCTTGGAAGGCTCACGAGCTTTACCGCCAAAGGCACCTACGAAGGATTCGATTCCGACTTCGGCAAGGTGCCCGTCGACGTGTACGCGAAAGCGCCGGGCCTGCGCGCGACCGTCGTCCACATGCTCGGCGGGGACGCCACATCCACCTACGATGGCCGCGACGCGTGGCTCGCAGCGCCGAGCACGCTGGCTCCAGTACCGCTGATTCCGCTTGTGGGCGCGGATTTGGGCGGCGCCCGTCTCGACGCGCAGCTCTCGTTCCCGGGACAGATCAAGCAGCTCCTCACCAACTGGCGCGTCGATTTCCCGGCCGTCAGCATCGACAACAAGCCGGCCCAGGTTGTACAGGGATCGATGGCCGACGGAACCCGGGTGAAGCTCTATTTCGACAAGACGTCAGGGCTTCTGGTGCGCCAGACGCGTTATGCGCCAACTGCGGTTGGGACCGTGCCCACGCACGTCGTCTACTCCGACTACCGCGACGTACCAGGCGCCGGCGTCAAGCTGCCGTTCACCTGGCAAATGACGTGGGTGGACGGCCAGTACACGATCAACGTGATGTCCGTGCAGCCGAACGCGCCGATCGACGCCGCGAAGTTCGCCAAGCCCGCTCCGCCCCGGTGAACGAAGCAGTCGTTGGTGGTTAACCACCAACCCCTAACCCGCCGCGTCAGAAATCGAACTGCACGCTGAACTTGAAGAACCGGGCGACCAGGATCTCGGTGGGCCGCTGCCAGTCGCCGAAGGCGTCGTTCTGCGAGAGCACCGCGCTCGAGTTGAGTGCGTTGTAGATATCGACGTTCGCCCGCGCGCGGGTGCCGCCGAAGTGCAGGATCTTCGAGATGCGCAAGTCGACTTGGTGGAGTCGTTCTCCGTGAAGCTCCCCTGACCCGGCGTTTGTGCCCTGGGCGTACTGGCCCGGCGAGACAAGCTGCACGTCCACGCTCGGCGCGGCCCCCGCCAGATTGCGGCCGAGGCTCGACGCCACTTCCGCGTTGGTCGCCGTGTAGACAGCCAGGACGAGCGGCCCCGGTTTGGTCTGGTAGGTCGCGCTGAACTGCACGTCCACCTTGGGAATCGTGTAGGAGCCGTAGCCCTTGACGAGCGTATACAGAGGGTCCACGCGGTGGCAATACAACGTGCTGGGATTGTCCACTTTGGTGACGATGTCGCAGTTGTCTTCCACGCGCCGCCCCGTGCTCACGCCTCCCTGGAAGAATGTGCCCGGACGCGGCCGCGCGTTCACGGTGATGTCGCCGCCATCCCAGTAGTCGCGCTGTTTCCCGTACTTCCGCGAGAGCGTCACGTACGGCTGCGCGGCCACGCCGAATTTCTCCGGCTTGAGGTCGTACCCGTCCACCGGATAGCCGCCTCCGCCAGGGAGACGTGGATCCTTCGGCGCGATGAGGGTGAACCGATCGAAATCCTTCGGCCCCACCGCGAGATCATCGGTCAGCACGAAGTTGCCGTACCAGCGGCGGAAGTAGGTAATGTCCGCGGAAACCTTGGGCAGCAGCTCCCGCTGCACGCCCGCTGAGAATTCCCAGTTGAAATTCCGCTTCCCCCACCCGGTCAGCGTCTTCTCGTCGTAGGTGAGATTGGTGACCACCGTGCCGAAGTTTCTGTTCGACAGCGCGCCGCATTCCCCGTTCGCCTGCACATTCTGGAGATCGCAATCGGGGACGAAATTGCGGTTCGTGTCGCCCCACGTCCGCGTGGCCGACGTGACCAGACTGCGCGACGGATTCGCGAGCTGGATGAAGCTCACATCCGGCCCCATGGCGATCACATAGCGATTCAGACTCGCCTTGAGCGCGGTCTTCCCTTTGCCGCCGAGATCGTACGCCGCCCCGAATCTCGGCGACAGGTCGTGAAGAGTCCAACCATCGAGCGCCGGGAACGTGATGTTGCGCGTCGGGGCGAGCGTCGTCGGCCCGATGTGCTGTTCAGGGTAGCTGTTGCTGAAGAAGTCGTACCGCAGCCCGTAGTTGAGGGTCAGGTTGCCGAGCGTCCACCGATCCTGCGCGTACAACCCCAGGTCGGCATCGACGTTTGCCTTCCATGCTCCCAGGGCACGCTGGGTGAGCCGATTGGGCACTCCATTTCTGAAGCGATAACTCACCGGCACGAAATCGTACTCTTCCTGGTGAAGGCCGCCGCTCCTGTTGGAGCCGCCGACCTTGAAGGCATGGGCACCGGTGACAAATGACAGCGCGCCGCGAACCGTGTACACGGTCTGACCCTGGAACCGGTAGATCTCGCCGGCGCGGTACAACATACCTGTCGCCTGCTCCTGAACGGGGATCATCGCCCGGTTCAGGCCTGCCCACGGCAAACGGTCGCTTTCCGACTGGAAGACCTGTCCGTTCGCTTCGGCGAGCAGACGGCTGGTGGCCGGAAACGTCCAGTCGCCCGCGACCAGGCGCTGCAGCGGGTAGTTCTGGCGGCCGCCGGATTCCCAGGCGCGCGTGAGGGATGCATCGGTCGGGCAGAAGCAATACGTGGTGTTGTACCAGGTGAACCCCGCCTTATGACGGGGAGTCGCCTGCCAGCTCACGCGGAGCTGCGTGTCCGGCTGCTTCTGCTCGTTCCACACCCGGCGACTGGTGTCGGGCTCGTACGTCCAGGCATTGGGATTGTTGGCGTTGCGGTTCCAGAAGAGGCCCGCCACGTAGTCTTCATTCACGTTGTACCGCGCCGCGCCAAAAAACCAGATCCGGTCGTGCAGAATCGGGCCTCCGAAGGCGGGATTGATGTCCCAGTTCGCCTTGATGCTGTTCGGTGCGGCAAGGCCGCGCTTAATCAGATCGGCGGTGAGGTTGTCGCTCTGCAACTTGCCTGGCGCATACGCACCAAACACGACGCCGTGGAACACGTTGCCGCCTTCGCGGAGGGTGTAGTTGGTGCGGACGCCGCCCGCATTCAGCTCGGCATTGTTCGACCCGGTATCGATGGTGACTTCCTGCAGGCCCATCGGATTCAGAAAGAGCGTCGAGGTCGCGGCGCCGGTCCCGAACGAGGCCAGCGTCATTCCATTCAAGGTCGTGCCTGCATCCTCCGACCGGGCGCCATGGGCGGTCATGTTGCCGGTCACGGCCCTGACGCCCGCGCCGCCCACATCCTGACGCCGGAAGTCCACGCTCGGGATCAGCACGCCCAAAGCGGTTCTAAGTCCAGAATTCGGCAGGGTGTCGAGGACCTCACGATCGAGCACCCGCTCCTGGCGCGTGCTCTGCACGTCGACGACAGGTGTCTCTCCAGTGACCGTGACCTTTTCTTCGATCCCGCCCACGCGCATATCAGCATTGATACGAGCGGTAAAGCTTCCCGACAGCTCGACCGCTTCCCGCTGCACGGCCGCGAAACCTGGCAATGAGAATGTCACGTTGTACACGCCGGGGCGCAGATTCTCGATCGCGTACTGACCGGTGCCGTCCGTCACGGCAGTCCGGACCTTCTCAATCAGCGCCGGACTGGCCGCTTCGACCGTCACGCCCGGAAGCACGGCTCCGGACGCGTCCCTGACCACGCCGCTGATCGTGGCCTGCGCGGACGCCACGACCGGTAGCAACAACGCGAACCCGAATACCGCCGCAATCCTGCCGATTCTCAACACGGTTACCCTCCGTTGATCTTGTTTCCGCTCCGCGCCCCTGTTTCAGGCGCTGCGCCACCCACTCCCAACTAGAAAGTGGCCCGGAAACCCAGTTGCACCATCCGCGGCGCGTAGGCCACATTCGTATCCTGCTGCGGCTGGCCGAACTTCGCGTTGCTCTCGTTGGTCACCCACGAGTTGATGTTCGCCCGGTTGAACGGGTTGAACACCTCGAGTATGCCGTCGATCGCGGCCTTCCCGCCCAGCCGGAAGCGGCGCTGGATCCGCATGTCGACGCGCTCGATGGCCTTGCGATCGAAGCTGTTGCGCGCGATGAGCGTTCCGTTGGCGCGCAGGCGCCCGGTGGAGCTGCCGATGCCTCGCGTGTCGACGCCGGAGCTCGGCGTGTCCTTCCCGTTGTCGCCGAACAGGTACGCCCCGCTCCACTGGAAGCTGTACGGCAGTTGCCAGATCCCGTTGAACGTGAAGCGATGCCGCTGATCGCCGGCCAGGTAGTACGTGCCCTCAGAGATATCCGGCGCGAGCGCGAACGCGACGTCGCATCGCGCTTTCGCCGTGCCTGCGATCGTCATCGGGTACTGGCATCCCGGCATCAGCGGCAGGTTGTCGTACAGGTACTGCGACTGGAACGAGTAGTTGGCCGACGCCTGCCAGTTGTGGCTCATGCGCTTGGTGAGCGCCATCTGCAGCGCGTAGTTGTTCCCTTGTCCATCCGTGCGCTGGAGGCTCAGCGTGCCGTATTCCGGGTAGACACGCTTGGTCACATCCGCGCCGCCGCCGGTAAACGCGTAGTTGCCGCCCGTGGCCGGATTGAACGCGAGATTCAGGTTCGTGGTACGCGTCGACGCGCGATCGCCGATGTAGACGTAGTCGGCCTCGAACGACATCTGCGGCCCGATCTGGCGCGCCATCCCGATCGACCCCTGATAGCTATACGGCTGCTGCAGGTCGTCGGCGACCATGTTCCCGATGTTCGGGCGCAGGCAGCCCGCGACGTTCGACACCGAGCAGAGCAGCTTCGAGGCCTGGTCGTAGGTCGGCGCCGCACCGTTGAACGGATTCACCGCGAAATCCGGACGGCCGTCGTACAGAATCTGCGGGCTGATCGTCTGGACCGTGCGCAGCGTGAACGTCAGCTGGCTCGTGACCGCCGCGTAGTACTTCCCGTATCCGCCGCGGATCACCGTCGCATCGTCGAGGCTGTACGCGAAGCCGACGCGCGGTCCCCAGTTGTTGAGATCCTGCTTGCGCGGCGCGGGCAGGAACGGCGGATAGACGACCCACTGCACGAACTGGTTCCACGACAGGTCGTACCGCAACCCCAGGTTGAGCGTCAGCTTCCGCGCAATCTTCCAGTCGTCCTGCAGCCAGAACGCCGAATCGTGCTTCGGCGCGTATTCGGTGAAGCCGTTGTTGCCGGACGGACGCGAGTACGGCGAGTGCTCCATCGCGATGCCGCGGCTGTACTGTCGCGCGAGCGGCGAGAGCGGCGCGAGGTTCCACGTCGAAACGTCCTGCGCGTTTGGAATCAGGCTGTCGATGTTGGCGGGCACGTTGCCCCCCTGCAGGTCGAGGCTGCCCATGCAGCTGTTGCACACCGTTTCGAAGAGGAAGTTGCGCATGTACTCGAAGCCCGACTTCAGGTCGTGGCGGCCGTGCGCGGTGTACGAGAACGAGAAGTCGTCCCGCGCCGTGTATTCCTCTTCACCGATGTCCTGCGGCGTCAGGGTGTGGCTCTGACCGAGCGTGAAGCCCCGCATGGTGATCACCGGCGCGCCCAATCCCGTCGTCATACCGGGCAGGCTACCTGCGTTCTTCGTGTGCGAGTACTGGTTCCAATGGAACACGTCATGCCCCGCCTTGATCTCGTTCACGGCGCGCGCACCGAGCACCCGCGTGATCGTCGCAAGCTCCTGCTCGCTGCGGCGATTGGTGCCGATGGCGGACGCCATCGTCCGATCGGAGCCTCCGGTATACCGCGGGTCGTAGGGCAGCAGGTTGTCGTAGCGCGTGCCGCGCAGCGTCAACCGCGTCTTCGGCGAGAACTGATAGTCGAAGCGCGCAATCTCCTTCCGCTCCGTCCGCGTTCCCGTCAGGCTGCCGTTGAAGTGCGGGTACGGCGTCGTATAGATGTAGGTTTGCGGCTCCCGCTCGTACTCGAAGCTGCCGAAGTAGTGGAACCGATCCCTGATGATCGGACCACCGAAGGTGGCGCTCAGCTGCTGATCCGAATACGGCAGTACGGCGTGCGCGACGGGATCGGCCGCATTGAACTTGTCGCTGCGGAAATACCCCGAGAACGATCCGCCCGGCGTGTTCGTGCCCGACTTGGTGATCGCGTTGACCTGGACGCCGCTCGAGTGCCCCTGGCTCGCGTCGAATCGGTTCGAGACGAACTCGAACTCGCCAATCGCATCACGGCTGTAGCGCGGCTGGCCGAACGTCGTGGCCATCGTGTTGGTGACCTGCTGGCCATCGAGGTTCAACTCGAAGCGCACGGTGGTGCCCCCGCTCGAAACCGGCACCTCGCTCACCGAGTTCTGACGGCTGCCGGCGGCCAGCAGCGTGAGATCGACCCAGTTGCGGCCGTTGACCGGAAGCTCCTGCATCTGCCGCGGATCGATGTTGCTGCCGAGGCTCGACTTCGTCGTGTCGATGAGCGGCGCCTCGCCCGTGACCGTGACGGATTCCTGGATCGTCGACGGCGCCATCGTCAGGTTGACGACCGCGGTCTGGCCAAGCAGCAGGTCAAGTGTGCGGTTGATCGTGGTGAAGCCGGCAAGCTCCACGGCTACCCGGAAGTTCCCGACGCGAAGCGGCAAACGAAACGCGCCGCGCTCGTCCGTCACGCCGACAAAGGTATTGCCCGTGTCGACGTGCGTTGCGGTGATCGTCACACCGGGCAGCACGCCGCCGGTCTGATCCGTAATCGTGCCGCTGATGGATGCCTCCTGCGCGTAGGCTGCGAGAGGCAGAGAGAGCATGGCGATGATCGCCAGGATCTTTTTCATGGCCGGGACGATACGCTGCCCCAGCAGGAGTGTCAATCCGCTACGACTTCGTCGTGGAGGGCGGCAGAGCGCCTTCTTCGAGGAGGACTTTTCGCGCGATGCGGAACGCCTCGACGCCGGCAGGGATGCCGGCGTAGACCGCGACCTGGACGAGCGTGTCGCGGATTTCCTCCGGCGTGCAGCCGTTGCGCAGCGCGCCGCGCACGTGGATTTCGAATTCAGCCGCGCGATTGAGCGTCGCGATGATGCAGAGGTTATTGAGACTCCGCTGCTTGTTCGTCAGGACCTGCCGCGTCCAGACTTCCCCCCAGCAGTACTCGGTGACGATGCGCTGGAAGTCGCGGGTGAAGTCATCGACGTTTGCCGTCGCCTTGTCGACGTAGGCGTCGCCAAGCACCTGGCGGCGCATTGCCATCCCCTTTTCGTACCTGTCTTGGTCCATCAGAAGCTCGCCCTGAATCCCAGCTGAACGACACGCGGCTGGTACGCGACGTTCTTGTCTGTCAGCGGCGAACGGAACAGCGGGCTTCGCTCGTTGATCACGAACGTGTTGAAGTTCTTCCGGTTGAAGACGTTGAAGACTTCGACGATTCCCGCGATGCTGGCGTGCTGCGCCAGCCTGAACTCCCGCTGCACGCGCATGTCCACGCGATGAATCGACGGCCGATCGAATGAGTTGCGGGACACCAGCGTGCCGTCCGCTCGAAGACGTCCGCCGGTACCCTGCCCGGTGATCCCGCTGCTGATCGACAGTGGATCCACGCCCGCCTGCGGCGTCGACCTGCCGTTATCGCCGTAGAAATAGAGTCCGCTCAACTGAATGCGCGCAGGCCCCTCCCAGATCCCGTTGAAGGTCGCGCGCTGCACCTGATCGCCGGCGCGGTACCACTCGTCACGCAGCGCCGCATGCAGCGTGATCGGCACGTCGCATTGCGGCCGTGCCGCCGCGGAGAACGTCCAGAGGGACTGGCATCCTGGCGCCGGTTGGATGTGCTGCCAGTTCCACTGGTAATTGAGCGAGTAGGTCGCGGCCGCCTGCCAGTGCTGGCTCATGCGCTTGGTCCAGCTCAGATCGAGCCCGTGATAGCGGTCCTGGCCGGCGGTGAGATCCTCGATCACGCTGTCGAAGCCGGGAACGACGCGGTGCGCCGTGTCGCTGAACGCATAGGGAGCGCCGGTCGCGAGGTTGAACGCCAGGTTCACGTCCGTCGAAATCTCCTGCGCGTGGTTCCCCGTATAGACCCAGTCCGCGGTGACCGCCTGGACGGTTCCGATCTGCCGCTGCACGCCAAGCGAGCCCTGCCAGCTGTACGCGGTGCGCAGATTCGGGTCGAACAGGTTGCGCGCGCTCCTGCGGACCTGGCCCGCGTTGAACATGTCGAGCGCCTGCTGGTAGGTCGGCACGGGTCCATTGAACGGATTGGCGGCGAAGTCGGCCCGGCCGTCGTTGAAGCGCTGGATATTGATGATGCCGGCGGTCAGCAGTGACCAGAAGACCGTGTTCTCGTTTTCGGCCGCGTAATATTTTCCCGCGCCGCCGCGCACGACGGTCTTGTCATTGAGGCTGTACGCGAACCCGAGACGCGGACCGAGGTTGTTCGTGTCGGTCGGCGTGTCCTTGGTGATGAACGGCGCATAGCGAATCTTCTGCATGTTGCCATAGCCCAGGTCGTAGCGCAGTCCCAGGTTGAGCGTCAGTTTGCGGGCGATCGTCCAGTCGTCCTGCGCCCACGCGGCGTATTCGTGACGGACGGGAAAGACCGTGAACGTTCCAACGCTCAGCCGCATCGACCGCGTAACCGGCGAGAGCGCCGCGAAATTCCACGTGTTGGGATCGGACAGGTTCGGAATGATCGTCGCGATGTTCGCGGGCACCGGGCCGCCCTGCATGTCATAGGTCGGCATGCAGAAGTCGCAGACCGTGACGGTCTGGTTCATGCGGATGTACTCGATGCCGGTCTTCAGATCGTGGCGTCCGCGTGCGTTGTAGGCCAGCGTGAGGTCGTCACGAAACGAGTAGGGCTTCTGGTACACATCGACCGGCGAGTTGGCGTGTCCCTGGCCGATCAGAAAGCCTCCGGTCATATTCAGAATCGGTGAACCGCCCATCGCGCGTCCCGGCGCGTTCGGATGGTTCGACCAGTTGACGCCCGGATGCTGCCAGAAACCGAAGCCGCCGTACCCGGCACGGATTTCGTTGACGGTGGAATTGTTCAGCACCTGCGTCGCCGTGCCCTGCATGTTGAGCGAGCGCCGATTGGTGTGAATCACCGAGCTCGGCGTGCGATTGCCGCCGCCGGAGAACCGATCGTCAATCGGCAGGTACGCCAGCGATTTGTTGACGCGGAACGTCACGCGGTTGCGCGGCGAGAGCTGGTAGTCGAGACGCGCGAGCGCCTTCTTTTCCGTCCTCGTGCTCTGCTGGTCGACGTTGAAGGCGGGGTACGGCGTTTCGTACGTGAACGTCGTCGGCTCCCGTTCGTATTCGTACGAGCCGAACACGTGGAACTTGTCCTTGATGATGGGGCCGCCATAGGTCCACGCGAGCTGCTGGTTCGAGTACGGCAGCACGCGGTTGGCGATGAAGTCCTTCGCGTTGAACTTGTCGTCGCGGAAATAACCGGAGAACGTCCCCTGCGGCGTATTCGTTCCCGATCTGGTGATCGCGTTGAGCTGCTGGCCGCTCGAATGCCCCTGCGTCGCGTCGAAACGGTTCGTCACCACCTGGACTTCGGCCATCGACTCGCGGCTGTATCGCGGCTGCCCGAACGAGCCGGCGAACAGCTGCGTCACCTGCTGGCCGTCGACGTTGATTTGATACTCGTAGTCTCGTCCGCCGAGCGTGTCGCTCGTCGCATTCTGCCGGCTGCCAGGAGCCAGGATGGCGAGGTCGAGCCAGTTGCGGCCATTGATCGGCAGGTCCTGCATCTGCCGCGGGTCGATATTGCCGCCAACCTGCGACGTCGTCGTGTCAATCAGCGGCGCCTCGCCGGTGACCGTGACGGTCTCCTGCACGCTCGACGGCGACAGCTGCAGGTTGACGACGGCTTGCTGGTTGACCAGGAGGTCGATGGTGCGGGTGACCGTCGTGAATCCGGCGAGCTCGACGGTGATTTTATGGAGGCCGGTTCGCACCGGCAGCCGGAACGCGCCCCTCTCGTCGGAGACCGCCACGAACGTGTTTCCGGTGGCGTCGTGAACCGCGGTGATCGTCACACCCGGCAGCACGCCGCCGGTGGAGTCGCTGACCGTTCCGCTCAGCGTTGCCTCCTGGGCAAACGCGAACGACGGCAGCAGAAGGATCGCGGCGAGAATGAGAGCACGCATGAAGGCCTCCGGTGGCGGACTCTAGACCCCGCGCGGATCGTTGTCAACGAACCACGGGGGATAGCCATAGGCTTTCTTTGGGCGCTCGCGCGTGGGCAGTCTTGCGTTATGCTGCGAGCCTCGCAAGATCGATCGGCGAGAGCCGGTCAATCTACTAGTAGTCGGCCGCTGGAACGAGAGTCGAGGTTTTTGGTATGGTTCCAAGCTGACAGGCCTTCACTATGAAGAACTTCACGGCGGTTATCGAGCGGGACGCAGAAACGGGCGTGTATGTTGGGTGGGTGCCTGGCTCTCCCGGCGCGCACAGCCAAGGCGAGACCCTCGACGAACTACGGTCTAACCTCCAAGAAGTGATCGAAATGCTTCTCGAGGAAGGCGACCCCAGACTCGAAAGCGAGTTCGTCGGGACTCAGACCGTCGAAGTAGCGTAGTGCGTGGCGAAGCCGCCGGTTCTCAAGCCTCGCGAGGTCATGGCGCTTCTCGGGAAGCTAGGGTTCGCGGAGGTCAGGCAGCGAGGCTCTCACCGACAGTTTCGGCATACCGACGGGCTCGGCCGTACCATTTCATCAGGGGCGCGACATTTCGCCGACCCTGCTTCGCCAGATCGCAAAAGATCCCGGCCGCGGCTGAAGCGCGATCGTTGGGCTGACCACAACAGGCGAAATCCTATAGACGGTTCTTCCAGTAGCCCGGCCTGCGTCGGTCGTGGGCAACCGCGAGCACTCGTGTAGTTGCTTGCGTTTCGAGATAGATCACGTGGTAGGGGAAGCGCTTGGGTCGCGCTTCTGCGCCGAGACACGGTCGCCTCGCAGGAGGGCTGAAGCCGGGATAAGGCCCGCGACCACCACCGCGCAGGTCAGCCACCGTTTCATAGACCTCCTCGTCAGGCGGATACAAGGGAGAGACGAAGAAGGGGCCGGACGACCGTCCGACCCCTGAGTGTGTTACCCGCGGAGGAACGGATCGGCGAGCAGACCGATGTCCCGCTCGTCGCACTCCGTCGCTTCGTCCTGCCGGTTCGGATTCGGGTTGAGCCGCCGCGCGTAGGTGTACGACGTCCACGGCTCGAGCAGCACTTCCGGATCGTTCACGGTGAAGTTGTAATAGAGCACATCGCCCTGGCGGAGGAACCGCTCCGTCACTTCCATCTTGTCGGAGTGGAAGTAGCCTTCCCATCCGAGCCATGACACGTCGTTGAAGCCGACCGACTCGACGACGAGCGTGTCGCCGTCCCAGTGCGCCAGACCCATGCCGTTGAAGCTGGAGAACTGGTAGTCGTTCTCGTCCCGCTTGCGGCCGTCGAGCGGAAGGATCCGAAGTTCGTTCTCGACGCCGTTCAGGAGCCAGATCTGCTTGTCCTTCTGGACGATCCTGCCGGGGACATTCGCTCGCGGCACGCCGACCGGCTTGTAACAACCGTAGGCCGGATCGACGTCGGCCTTGCTGTAGTCGAGACTGCGTACCTTCTCCCAGTATTCCGGCTTGTAGAGCGGCTTGTTCCACTGCGCGCCGCGCTGCATTGCCGACTGGTCGGCCTCGAACCCTCCGGGACGCCGCAGGCCCGGCGCGCCGACCGGGTTCGGGAAGTTCGCGGCCCAGTTGCCGGACAGGTCCGGATGCCCGTCGGCGTCACGCGGCGTCATGCCGTTCGGCTTGACCTGCATGACGAAGCCGTCCTGCGGTGAGACGTGCTTTCAAGCACGTCT
>Ga0209515_10006282_pt1 | contig 14892 bp, 13 predicted proteins | sample Subgroupgradi54m_FD_187454 | JGI IMG/M metagenome (GOLD analysis project Ga0209515, IMG submission 187454) | Subsurface groundwater microbial communities from S. Glens Falls, New York, USA - GMW60B uncontaminated upgradient, 5.4 m (SPAdes)... ...
GCGCTCGCCCTGGATATGTATGGCGGTGGCAAGCAGGCGGATCATCCGGACAGCGCCGGGAAATTCTCGGGCGAAGTGCGCAAGAACCTGCCGCTCATGAAATCGCGCTTCGAGGCGGGCATGCAGCTGCTCCGGAAACAACCTCAGGTGGATGGCAAGCGGCTGGCGGCGATCGGTTACTGTTTCGGCGGCAGCGTGGTGCTCGAAATGGCGCGCGCGGGCGAGGATCTGCGCGGGGTGGCGAGTTTTCACGGCGGCCTGGCGACCGAGCATCCGGCGCAATCCGGCACCACCACGTCCCGGGTGCTGGTCATGAACGGCGCGGAAGATCCGTTCGTGCCGCCAGAGCAGATCGCGGCCTTTAAAAAGGAAATGGAGAGCGCCAAGGTGAATTACAAGTTCGTGAGCTATTCGGGCGCCAAGCACAGCTTCACCAATCCGGACGCGGATGCCAATGGCGCCAAGTTCAATCTGCCGCTGAATTATAATGCCATCGCCGATAAAGAATCGTGGCTTGAATTGCAATCGTTCCTGAAACAGATATTCAAGTAATAACGGTGGCGATCGCGCTGGTTTGCTGGAAGTGCGGCGTTTCGGTGGCGGAATTACCATTGCCATTGAGTCGCCTGGCGGAATGTCCGAAGTGCCGCGCCTACCTGCATGCCTGTCGCATGTGCCAGTTCTTCGATCCACGCCTGACCGGTCAATGCCAGGAGGAACGAGCCGAAGAAGTGCGCGACAAGGAGCACGCGAATTTCTGCGACTGGTTCAAGCCGCGGCCGAACGCGCACCGCCCGCCCGGTGAAGGCAAAACGCAGGTCGCCAAGGCCAAGCTCGATAACCTGTTTAGCGGCACCCAAGCTTCCGACGGCAAGGTGGATGCGCCGCGGGACAAACTCAGTGATCTTTTCGCCCCCGACGAAAAATCCCGAAAATAATTTTCATCCGGTACTGTATCAAATCGGTGAATGCCAGGATTGCGATGCACTGAACGCGGCTCTGCGCGCACGCATTGAGTTTCTGCCGCAGAACGATATCGTCCGCCGGCATCACTATCTGGGCGGGCGCTATGAAAATCTCTACGTGGCATTCGAATCGATGCCGGAAATACGCGTGATTCTGGATTTGGCGACGGCCCAGGCAGCACATATTCTGAATCGCCCGAAAAAAGATCTGCGCGTGGGTTGGTGGCTCAATATCATGCGTCCCGGCGACATCACGTTTGCGCACACGCATGATGCGGATGACGAGATTCTCTCTGGTGTCTATTACATCGATGTTCCGCCCGATTCGGGAAAGCTCGTGCTGATTGACGGTGTGCGGCGGGAGGAAGTCCAGCCTCAAGCCGGCGTGTTTATTTTCTTTGCGCCTGAAATCCTGCATGAAGTTACACGCAATGAATCCGGGCGTCCGCGGATTTCCGTCGGTTTCAATATTGGCCCGGCAACAGCACCATGAAGAAGGCATACAAGAAGCACGCAATCTCATTCTGTTTGCCTGAGCAAAGGTTTTCAGAACTAATCATCGGCGACTGGTATAATGGCTCCTGGAGTTGGCCAGACAGCCGCTGCCCGACCACGTTCGCGTGGCCGAGTGGAGGAAAGTCCGGGCTCCGCAGGGCAGGGTGCCAGGTAACGCCTGGGCGGCGTGAGCCGATGGAAAGCGCCACAGAAAATACACCGCCGAAGTCCGAAAGGGCTGGTAAGGGTGAAATGGTGCGGTAAGAGCGCACCGCGCGGGTGGCAACATCCCGTGGCAGGGCAAGCCCCACCCGGAGTAAGGCCAAATAGGGGAACGATAGTGCTGCCCGCACTGTTCCCGGGTAGGCCGCACGAGGCGCCTGGCGACAGGCGTCCCAGATGAATGGCTGTCCACGACAGAACCCGGCTTAACGGCCAACTCCTTTTTTTACTTTAACATGATTCTATAATTTCATGTTTCTTTTATAGTTTTTGGTTGCGATTTCTGCGACAAATGGCATCGCTTTGGGCCCTAAAAGCACCTTGCGATTGATTCACCCCGGTTTGTATCATCTTCCCTCCCTAAGCTGCTGACCTGCAAAGAAGAAATCTTGCAGGAATCGCTGTTTTCGCTTGACACCCCGCGGCACGGCTATCTATAGTGTCATTAAGTGGTGAATTGTGGTTTTTTGTGGAATAGATCGGGAAAAAGCGGGGAAAAATGTTTCGTGGTGTCAATGCGGTAACGCTGGACGGCAAGGGGCGCATGGCGATTCCGACGCGCTATCGCGAGCAGCTGGCGCGCGTGTGCAGCGGGCAGATGGTGCTGACCGTCGACCGCGATCATTGCCTGCTGCTGTACCCGCAGCCGGAGTGGGAGGAGATCGAGCGCAAGATCATGAAGCTCTCGAGCTTCAACAAGCAGACACGCAAGCTGCAGCGTCTGCTGGTCGGTCACGCCACTGAATGCGAACTCGATGGCAACGGCCGCATCCTGCTGGCACCACCGTTGCGCGAGTTCGCCGGACTGAACAAGGACGTCATGCTGATCGGGCAGGGAAACAAATTCGAAATCTGGGACGACGGCGCGTGGAACGCGCGTCGTGCCGAATGGCTCGAGGACGAAGGCGAGGGTGACGGCAAGCTGCCGCCGGATCTCGAATCGTTCTCGCTCTAGAGAGAACGCGTGAATGAACATCACCACGTTCCGGTACTGCTGGAGGAGGCGTTGCAGGCACTACAGGTGAAACAAGACGGTGTGTATGTGGATGCCACGTACGGGCGAGGCGGGCACGCGCAGGAAATTTTGAAACGACTGGGGACGCACGGACAGCTGCTGGTGTTCGACCGCGATCCGCAGGCCTGCGAAGATGCGCGCCGCAAGTTCGGAGCCGACGCGCGCATGAAAATCACCCAAGGACCTTTTTCCCTGCTGGAACGCACGATCGACAATTTGGGCCTTGCCGGAAAAATCAATGGAATTCTTTTTGACCTCGGCGTGTCATCGCCACAACTCGACGACGCATGCCGCGGATTTAGTTTTCGCACCGACGGATCCCTCGACATGCGCATGGACCCGCAGGCGGGCGAGTCCGCCGCCGATTGGATACGGCGCGCGGAGGAAAATGAAATCGTACGGGTTATCCGTGAGTATGGCGAGGAGCGTTTCGCCAAACGCATTGCACGCAGCATTGTGTTCGAGCGCGAAATCGAGCCGATCACGACGACGCGCCGTCTCGCGGAAATTGTCGCGCGTGCGATACCGTCGCGTGAAAAAAACAAGGATCCGGCCACGCGCACGTTTCAGGCCATTCGTATTCACATTAATCGCGAACTCGAGGAACTTCAGGAGATGCTTCCGCAGACGATACGCCTGCTTGCCACCGGTGGACGGTTGGTCGCGATCAGCTTCCATTCGCTCGAGGATCGGATAGTGAAACATTTTCTGCGCGCCGAAATGAAAGGCGATGACCTGCCGCCCGATTTTCCGGTGCGTCACGATCAGTTCCATCCGCGGCTAAAAACCGTCGGCAAGGTAATCCGGGCCGGTGACGCGGAAGCCAGGCGCAATCCGCGCGCCCGCAGCGCCGTGTTGCGTGTCGCCGAACGTACGGAGGAAAAAACTGGTGCCTAAGGGACTGCTCGTGCTGCTCGCGGCGGTAATGGTCACCTCGATTGCCGTGGTGCAGACGCGTCATGAAAGTCGTCAACGGTTTTCGGAATTGCAGACGCGACAGGCGGAACGTGATGCACTCAATGTCGAGTGGGGAAAGTTGTTGCTCGAGGAGGGTGCCTGGTCGCAACACCGGCGTGTCGAGACCATGGCGCGGAGCCGTCTCAACATGAACACGCCCGATGCCGCGCATATCCGCGTGGTGCGGGTTACCCGGGATTCGACACCATGAGTCGTGGAGTCAAAACCCGTCATCCGGTGCGCAACGCCATCGTGCTGCTGTTCTTTCTCGCTGGCATGATGTTGCTGGCGGCACGCGCGGTATACCTGCAGGCCCTCAACACCGATTTCCTGCAAAGCCAGGGCAATGCCCGGCATTCGCGTCTCGTCAAGGACAATTCACATCGCGGCATGATTCTCGACCGCAACGGTTCGCCGCTCGCGGTCAGCACCCCGGTGGATTCAGTGTGGGCACACCCGCCGACCCTGGCGGAAGAGCGCCGGAAGTGGCCGCGTCTGGCGGCACTGCTCGGCATGAGCACGCATGAACTGGCCCAACTCCTGAGCAAGCATGACGGCCGCGAGTTCATGTATCTCAAGCGGCACGTACCGCCAGCGCTCACCGAACGCGTGATGGCACTCAAGGTGCCGGGCGTCGCGTTGCAGCGTGAATACCGGCGCTACTATCCGCTGGGTTCAGTCGCCGGTCACGTGATCGGATTCACCAACGTGGACGATCAGGGTCAGGAGGGCACGGAGCTCGCCTTCGATTCCTGGCTGCGCGCGGTGCCGGGAGCCAAGCGGCTGTTGCGCGATCTGCAGGGCAACGCCGTGGAAGTGGCCGAGAGCGTGGTGTTGCCCAAACCGGGCAAAGACCTGGTGCTTTCCATCGACCGTCGCATCCAGTATCTCGCCTATCGCGAATTGAAGGCAGCAGTCACCGAGCACAATGCGCGTGCCGGCAGCGCCATCGTGCTGGATGCGCATACCGGTGAAGTGCTGGCGCTGGTCAACGAGCCGGATTTCAACCCCAACAACCGCGCCGGGTTGCGTAGTGGCACGTTCCGCAATCGCGCCGTCACTGACCTCTTCGAGCCCGGTTCTACCCTTAAACCGTTCACCGTCGCCTGCGCGCTGGAGAGCGGGAAATTTTCCGCCAGCACCGTGATCGACACCACGCCCGGCTCGCTGCAGATCGGAGACCGTACGATCCGCGACGTGCACAACTACGGCGTGCTCACGGTGGCGGGCGTCATCGAGAAATCGAGCAATGTCGGTGCTTCCAAGATCGCGCTCGCGCTCAACAAAAAAAGCCTCTGGGAGATGCTGCGGCATGTGGGCTTCGGCGAGACGACCGGCGCGCGGTTGCCGGGTGAAGTGCCGGGGCTGCTCAATCCGTCGTCGCGCTGGGTGCCGGTTGAACAGGCGAGCATATCCTTCGGTTACGGAATTTCCGTCACGCCGCTGCAATTGGCGCGCGCCTATCTCGTGCTGGCCAACGATGGCGAGGCACTGCCGTTGACAATGTTGCATACGGATAGTCCGGCGCAAGGCGAACGCGTCATGTCCGTGACGACCGCGCGCCGTCTGCAATCGATGCTGGAACTGGCCGTCAGCGACGCGGGAACGGGCAAGGCCGCGCAGGTCGCCGACTATCGCGTGGCCGGCAAGACCGGCACGGTGCGCAAACTCACCGCCGGCGGCTATTCCGAGGAAAAATATATCTCCTGGTTCGCCGGTTTCGCGCCGGCGTCTTCGCCGCGCCTGGTGATGGTGGTGGCGATCGATGAACCCACCCGCGGCGGTTATTACGGCGGCGAGATCGCGGCACCGGTGTTCGGGCGCGTGTTGACGGGCGCCTTGCGGTTGCTCGACGTGCCGCCCGACGCACCGCGTCAGTCAACGCGCCTCATGACCGTAAAAAGCGAGCAGGTAGCCGAATGACCGGGAAACTACGCCAATTGCGTGAACTGCTTGACGGGATCACGCGCGTGCCGGGCGTGGCGAACCGCGAGGTGCGTGGCCTGCAAACGGACAGCCGACGCGTGCAACCGGGCGATCTGTTTCTGGCCGTGCCGGGCATGGTGATGGACGGACGCGATTACATCGGTGACGCCGTGGCTTCGGGCGCAGCTGCGATCGTATATGAAACCGGCGATGGTTTTGCATTGCGCGCCGCGCCGGTGCCGGTGTTCGGCGTGTCCGGGTTGCGCCACCAGATCGGCATCATCGCGGACCGATTTTACGGTTCTCCGTCACGCCGACTGATTGTGATCGGCGTCACCGGCACCAACGGCAAGACGACCTGCACGCAACTGCTGGCGCAGGCGCTCGATCAGGCGCCGCGGCGCTGCGCGGTGATCGGCACGCTGGGTTACGGGTTTCCCGGCGCGATCAACGCCTCGATGTACACCACGCCCGATGCCATGACGCTGCAGCGCCTGCTGGCGGATTTTGCGGAGCAGGGCGCGGTGCAGGTGGCGATGGAAGTTTCCTCGCACGCGCTCGAACAAGGGCGCGTGAACGGCGTCGCCTTCAGCGTCGCTGTGTTCACCAATCTGACGCGCGACCATCTCGATTATCACGGCAACATGGAGTCGTACGGAAGAGCCAAGGCCGGCCTGTTTGCCAAGGATGGCATCAAACATGCTGTGATCAATTGCGACGATGCCTTTGGCAGGAGCCTTCTGGCCGGTGTTGATGCCCAGATCAGGACATTGAGTTACGGCATCGAGGGCGGCGATGTCCGCGCGCGCGAAGTGCGGCTGTTGCCGGACGGAGTGCAGCTTCGCGTCGTGACGCCTGAGGGAGAAACCGAACTGCGCAGTCCGTTGATCGGGCGCTTCAACGTCTACAACCTGCTCGCCGTGCTCGCCACCCTTCTGGCATTGGGCGTGAAGCTCGAAGAGGCCGCGACACGGCTGTCGCGCGCGCACGCGCCCGCGGGACGCGTGGAGCGTTTCGGCGGCACGCGCGGACTGCCGCTGGTGGTCGTGGACTATGCGCACACGCCCGATGCGCTGGAAAAAATCCTGCTCGCCCTGCGCGAGCACGCGCGCGGCAAACTCTGGTGCGTCTTCGGCTGTGGCGGAGATCGCGACCGCGGCAAGCGTCCGGTGATGGGCGAAATCGCCGAGCGGCTCGCGGACCGGGTGGTACTGACCGATGACAACCCGCGGCACGAACCGGGTGACGCCATCATCGCCGATATTCTCGGCGGCATGAACGCGGTGCCCCCGGTCATTCGCGAGCGTAAAGCGGCGATCGCCGAGGCCATCCGAAACGCGGGCGAAGGCGACATCGTGCTCATTGCCGGTAAGGGACACGAGGATTATCAGCAGGTGGGAGATACCCGTCTGCCGTACAGCGACCGCGACGCGGTGCGCGAGTTGCTGGAGGAAGCCGCTTGATGTCGCTATCGATCCTGGCCGACGTTCTGGATGCCCCACTCAGCGGACAGGACGTGGTGTTCACGGGCGTGAGCCATGACACGCGCACGCTCGCGCGCGGCGATCTGTATGTCGCGATCAAGGGCGAGCACTTCGACGGACACAGCTTCCTGGCCGAGGCCATCAATGCCGGCGCGGCGGGCGCGCTGCTCGCGCGTGACATGGATACGCTGTTGCCCTATGTGCGCGTGCCGGATACGCGGCTGGCGCTCGGGAGTCTCAGCGCGTTCTGGCGCGGTCAGTTCAAGCAGATCCCCGTGATCGCCGTCACCGGCAGCAACGGCAAGACCACGGTCAAGGAAATGATCGGTGCGATCCTCGGCGAGACCGGCCCCGGATGCGTTACGCGCGGCAATCTCAATAATGACATCGGCGTGCCGCTGACGCTGACACGCCTGCGCGCGGAGCACCGTTACGCCGTTATCGAGATGGGCATGAACCATGCCGGCGAGATCGACTACCTTTCGCGACTGACCCGCCCGACGATCGCGCTGATCAATAACGCCGGCGAGGCGCATCTTGCGGGTGTGGGCACCATCGGGGACGTGGCACGCGCCAAGGGCGAGATTTTCAACGGCCTCGCTGCCAACGGCACCGCGGTGCTCAACACCGACGATGCCTATTTTTTGTTGTGGAAGGGAATGGCCGGATCGCGCCGGTGCCTGACCTTCGGACTCAACCACCCGGCAGACGTGAGTGCGGAGTACCGGCACACCGACACGGGCAGCGACATCCATCTCAATACCACCACCCATGGAGACATCGACATGCGCGTACCACTTTTTGGTTTACACAACGTCATGAACACACTGGCGGCTACCGGTGCCGCGATCGCCGCCGGTGCTTCGCTCGAGCATGTTAAATCCGGGCTTGAAAAACTGAAAACCGTTTCCGGTCGTCTCGAAGTGAAACGCGGCATCAGCGGCGCGCGCGTCATCGATGACACCTACAACGCCAATCCCGCTTCGGTCGCGGCGGGACTGCAGGTGTTGCGTGAATTCTCCGGTGAGCGCGTCCTGGTCCTGGGTGACATGGGCGAACTCGGGCCGGCTGCCGCCGACATCCATTTTCGCGTCGGCGAACTCGCCCACCGCATCGGCGTCCAGCGTCTTTTCGCCATCGGCGAACTGAGCCGCATCGCCGTGGGCGCCTTCGGCAAGGGCGCACGGCATTTCGAAACGCATGCGGCGCTAACCGAGGCGCTGCAGGATTGTCTGCACGCGGAAATGACGGTGCTCGTCAAGGGTTCGCGCGTCATGCGCATGGAGCGGATCGTCGCCGGTATCACGAAACCATCGCCGGCCCCGGTCGAGAATGGGAGGAATCGCTAAGTGCTGTATTACCTTTTCGAGACGCTGACGCGGGACTTTTCGTTCTTCAACGTTTTCCGCTATCTCACGTTGCGCGGAATTCTCGGGGTGTTGACGGCGCTCGGGATCAGCTTCTGGATCGGCCCGGCGGTAATCCGCCGACTGGGTTATCGCCAGCTCGGCCAGACGATTCGCAAGGACGGGCCGCAGAGTCATCTGTCCAAGGCCGGCACGCCGACCATGGGTGGAGCGATGATCCTCATCGCCGTATTCATCGCCACGCTGCTGTGGGCGGATCTTTCCAACCGGTTCGTGTGGGCGGTGCTGTTCACCACCGCGGCCTTCGGCGCCATCGGCTGGGTGGACGATTACAAGAAGATCATCAACAAGGATCCGCGCGGGATAGGCGCCAAGGCCAAGTTTTTCTGGCAGACGGTGGCCGGCCTGGGCACGGCGCTGTTTCTTTACTACACCGCCAAGAGCCCGGCCGAGACTGTGCTCATTGTGCCGGTATTCAAGAACATCATGATCGACCTGGGTCCGATGTACATCCTGTTCGCGTACTTCGTGATCGTGGGTTCCAGCAACGCCGTGAACCTCACGGACGGTCTCGACGGGCTGGCGATCATGCCGACGGTCATGGTGGCGGGAGCGCTCGGCGTCTTCGCCTACGTCATGGGCCACGCCAAATTTTCCGCCTATCTCGGTTTTCCCTATATCGCCGGGGCGGGCGAGGTGCTCGTGTTCTGCGGCGCCATCGTTGGCGCCGGACTCGGCTTCCTCTGGTTCAACACCTATCCGGCGATGGTATTCATGGGGGACATCGGCGCGCTGGCATTGGGCGCGGCGCTCGGCACCATCGCCGTGTCGGTGCGCCAGGAAATCGTGCTGTTCATCATGGGCGGCGTGTTCGTGATGGAGACGGTGTCGGTGATGCTGCAAGTGGCGTCGTTCAAGCTCACGGGCAAGCGCATCTTTCGCATGGCGCCGCTGCATCACCATTTCGAACTGAAGGGCTGGCCCGAGCCGCGGGTGATCGTGCGTTTCTGGATCATCTCGCTGATCCTGGTGTTGATCGGGCTGGCGACATTGAAGATTCGATAGAAATGAATGCGCGCGTAGCGCGCCTCGGCTCGCTCCCTTCTCCCCTTGCGGGAGAAGGGATGGGGATGAGGGGGAAGAGGTCAAGACAAAACGTGAATGTTGTTGCAATGAAAAAGACGGAGACAAAACGCGCGTTGGTGGTGGGCCTCGGGCTCACCGGGATGACCTGCGTGCGTCATCTCGTTGCGCGCGGCTATGACGTCACCATCGTGGATACGCGCGCACAACCGCCGAAACTCGACGAACTCAAGCGCGAGTTTCCGCGCGTGGCGGTGCATACCGGCGGACTGCCGGCCGCGATCTTCAGCGATCCGGGACTGCTCGTGGTGAGTCCCGGCGTGTCGGTCAAGGAACCGGCCATTGCACGCGCCGTCGGCGCTGGGGCGCAAGCCATCGGCGACATAGAGCTTTTTGCGCGCGAGGCGACGGCGCCGGTTATTGCCATTACCGGTGCCAACGGCAAAAGCACGGTGACGGCGCTCACCGGCGAGATATGCCGGCGCGCGGGGCTCCAGACCGCCGTGGGCGGCAACATCGGCGTGCCGGCGCTGTCGCTGCTCGGTGATCGGGAGCCGGATGTGTATGTGCTGGAGCTCTCGAGCTTCCAGCTCGAGACCACTCACAGTCTCAACGCACGCGCCGCGACGGTGCTTAACATCTCGCCGGATCATATGGACCGCTACCGTGACATCGGCGAATACGCCGGGGCCAAGGCGCGCGTCTTCCGCGGCAACGGGACCATGGTGCTCAATGCCGACGATTCCCTGGTGATGCGTATGCGCCAGTCAGGACGGCGCACGGTCAGTTTCGGTCTGGGACGTCCGGCGGAGGCACAGGATTATGGGCTTGATGAAATCCGGGGCGAGACCTGGCTGGTACACGGCACGAAGCCACTGATGGCCGCACGCGAAGTGCCGCTCGCCGGCCGGCACAATCTGGCCAACGTTCTGGCGGCGATGGCGTTGGCCGAGACCGCCGGCGTGGTTCCCGAAGACGCCTGCGCCGCGGTGCGTGAATTCAAGGGGCTGCCTCATCGCACCGAGCTCGTGGCCGAGCGCAATGGGGTGCGCTGGTATGACGATTCGAAGGGAACCAATGTCGGCGCCACGGTTGCGGCTCTGAACGGCATGACGGCGCCGGTGATTCTCATCGCCGGCGGGGACGGCAAGGGCCAGGATTTCAGTGAATTGAAACCGGCGTGTGCGCAGCATGCGCGCGCCGTGGTGTTGATTGGGCGCGATGCTCCGCTGATCGAGGCCGCCCTCGGCAACGTTGTCACGGCACGCCGCGCCAAAGACATGCACGAGGCCGTGCGCTTCGCCGCCGGACTCGCGCAACCAGGCGACGTGGTTCTGTTATCGCCGGCGTGCGCGAGTTTCGACATGTTCCGCAATTACGAGCATCGCGCCGAAGTATTTCGCGAAGCCGTACGCGGGGTAACGGAATGAGCGCCGTGCTGATAGCCGGGACGATGCGTTCCGCCGGCAAGGCGCGCGCGGCGTGGGATCCGTGGCTGCTCGGGTGCACGTTCGTGCTGCTCGCGCTCGGTGTGATCATGGTGCACTCGGCCTCGGTTGCCTACGCCGACCGCGAGATGCACAACAGCATGTATTTCCTGGTACGCCATGCCGCCTACGCGGTACTGGGTTTGATGTTCATGGCGTTCACCATGCGCACGCGTGTGCGCTGGTGGGAAAAGGCCGGGCCGTTTCTGCTGCTTCTCGGTATTGCCTCGCTTTGCGTGGTGCTGGTGCCGGGGATCAGCGTGCACATCAACGGCAGCTCGCGCTGGATCAGGCTTGGCATTGTCAACCTGCAGCCCTCGGAGTTCATGAAACTCTTCATGGTGGTGTACGTCGCCGGTTATCTGGTGCGCAAGCAGGAGGCGCTGAAGAATTTCACCCAGGGCATCGTGATGGTGAGCCTCGTGGTGGCGGCCATCGGCATCCTGTTGTTGCTGGAGCCGGACATGGGCTCGCTCGTGGTGATCACGATCACGGTGTTTTCCATGCTGTTCCTCGGTGGCGTGCGTTTCTGGCACTTCATGTGCGTGCTCGGCGCCGGCATCGGCAGCATGGTGCTGCTGACTCTCGTCTCGCCTTACCGCATGGCGCGCGCAACGAGTTTCCTCGACCCCTGGGCCGATCCGTTCAACACCGGTTTCCAGCTGGTGCAGGCGCTGATCGCTTTCGGCCGCGGCGAGTGGTTCGGTGTGGGGCTGGGCGCCAGCGTTCAGAAATTATTTTACCTGCCGGCGGCACATACCGATTTCGTGTTCGCGGTGATGGGCGAAGAACTCGGGCTCATTGCCGTGCTGGGCGTCATGGTGGTTTTCGGTGTCGTGATCGCGCGCGCCTTCGCCATCGCGCGTCAGGCGGAAGCCGCCGGCCAGATCTATGGCGCGCGGCTGGCGCAGGGCCTGGGCCTGCTGCTCGGCAGCCAGGCGATGATCAACATGGGCGTCAACATGGGCCTGTTGCCGACCAAGGGGCTGACGCTTCCGTTCGTGAGCTACGGCGGGTCGAGCATGATTATGAGCTGCATCGCCATGGGCCTGTTGCTGCTCATCGGCCGCGAGGCGCGTGCCGGCGGAGGGAGAACATGAGTTGCGTGCTGATCATGGCTGGCGGTACCGGCGGACATGTGTTCCCGGGACTCGCCGTGGCACGCCGGCTCCTGGAGAAACGTGTGCAGGTGGTGTGGCTCGGCACGCACCGCGGCCTCGAAGCGCACGCCGTACCGGCTTCGGGGCTGGCGATCGACATGGAATGGCTGACGATTCAGGGCGTGCGACGCAAGGGTTGGCGGCGCTGGCTGCTGCTGCCATTCACTCTTATATATGCCATGACGCAGGCGTTCCGGGTCCTGCGCCGGCGCAAGCCGGACGTCGTGCTGTCTCTGGGCGGATTCGTCGCCGGGCCGGGCGGTTTGATGGCGTGGATCACGCGCACGCCACTGCTGATTCACGAGCAGAACGCGATCCCCGGCATGACCAACAAGTGGCTCGCGCTGATCGCCGATCAGGTGCTGTGCGGATTCCCCGACGCCTTCGGCAGACATCTTGCTGCCCGCCCGGTGGGTAACCCGGTGCGTGACGAGATCGCCATGTTGCCGCCGCCGGAAGAAAGGCTGGCTTCGCGTCAGGGGAGCTTGCGGCTGTTGGTCGTGGGCGGCAGTCAGGGCGCGAAAATATTCAACGACACCGTGCCTGAGGCGATCAAGTTGCTGCCTTCCAAAGCTCGGCCGGAAATCTGGCATCAATGCGGACGTAACGCCGCCGCGGCGGTGCAGCGTGCCTATGGCGATGTGCCCGCCCGGGTGACGGAATTCATCGACAACATGGCCGAGGCCTATGCCTGGGCGGACGTGGTGCTGTGCCGCGCCGGCGCTATGACCATTGCCGAACTCTCCGCTTCGGGATCGGCCGCGATCCTCGTGCCCTATCTCTACGCGGTGGACGATCATCAGACCGCCAACGCGCGGTTTCTCTCGGAGCGCGAGGCGGCGGTGCTCGTGCCGTCGCCGGAACTGACACGCGAGCGCGTCGCCGAGCTGCTCACCGGCTTTGCCGCGAATCGCGAGCTGCTGATAAAAATGGCGCGTGCCGCGCGTCAGTTGGCCGTGACCGATGCCGCCGACACCGTTGCCGGTGCGTGTATAGGAGCGATCGATGCGTGATCGAGTCAAGCGCGTGCACTTTGTCGGCATCGGCGGCGCGGGTATGTGCGGTATCGCCGAAGTGCTGCACAACCTGCAATTCGAGGTGTCAGGCTCGGATGTGCGTGAATCGCCGAACACCAAGCGACTCGTATCGCTCGGGGCCAAGGTCACCATCGGCCACGATCCGCAACTGGTCAAGGGCGTGGACGTCGTCGTCGTGTCCTCGGCGGTGGACGAGACCAATCCGGAGGTGCGCGCGGCGCGCGCGGCCAAGATCCCGGTGATTCCGCGTGCCGAAATGCTCGGCGAGCTGATGCGCCTGCAACGCGGCATTGCAATTGCCGGCACGCACGGCAAGACCACGACCACGAGCCTCGTGGCAAGCTGTCTGGCTGAAGGTGGAATCGATCCAACCTTTGTGATCGGTGGACGCCTGAACAGCGCCGGCACCCACGCGCGTCTCGGTCGCGGACAATATCTGGTGGCCGAGGCCGACGAGAGCGATGCCTCGTTTCTGCATCTCGCGCCGTTCATGGCGGTCGTGACCAATATCGACGCCGATCACATGGCCACGTACGGTGGCGACTTCAACCGCCTGAAGCAGGCGTTCGTGGATTTCCTCCAGCAGCTGCCGTTTTACGGGCTGGCGATGTTGTGTCACGACGATCCGGTGGTGCGCGAGATCGTCCCGCGGGTGCACCGGCCGGTGCTGACCTACGGCACGGCCGCCGAGGCGGATCTGCGCGCGGTCGATATACGTCAGGAAGGAATCAAAATGCACTTCACCGCCGAGCTGCGTGGTCGCAAGAACTGGCTGACGGTGACGCTCAACCTGCCCGGACGGCATAACGTACTGAATGCGCTGGCCGCCATCGGCATCGCGCACGAACTGGGTGTCGACGAGCCCGCCATCGCGCGCGCGCTCGCCGGTTTTGCCGGCATCGGACGGCGTTTCCAGATCAACGGTCACATGGCACTGGACGGTGGCGATGTGATCCTGGTGGACGACTACGCGCATCACCCACGCGAGATTGCAGCGACGGTGGCGGCGGCACGCGCGAGCTGGCCCGAGCGGCGGCTGGTCGTGGTGTTCCAGCCGCACCGCTACACCCGCACGCACGATCTGCTCGACGATTTCAGCACCGTGCTCGCGGATATCGACACGCTGCTGGTCACCGAGGTCTATGCCGCCGGCGAGACGCCGATCAGCGGCGCGGACGGGCGCGCGTTGTGTCGCGCCATCCGCGCGCGCGGCAAGACCGAACCGATTTTCCTGGAGGACGTGAACACGTTGCCGCAGGCGCTGACCGACGTGCTGCACGGCAACGACGTATTGCTCACCATGGGCGCGGGCAGCATCGGCGGCGTTGCCGCCGCGCTTCCGCAGACCCTGCTAACGGGGAGCGGCGGATGATGCCGGCTAAATCGCACACCAATCTCCGCGGCCAACTGCTCGTGAACGAGCCGATGGCGCGTCATACCAGCTGGCGCGTTGGCGGGCCCGCGGACCGTCTTTATATCCCGGCCGATCTCGACGACCTCGTGGCGTTCATGAAATCGCTGCCGCCGCAGGAAGCGGTGCACTGGGTGGGCCTGGGAAGCAATTTGCTGGTGCGCGACGGTGGCGTGCGCGGCACGGTGATCATGACCAGTGGCGCGCTGAGTGCACTGGGTGTTCTGCGCGAAGGTGTGGTGCGCGCCGAAGCCGGCGTGGCCAGCGCCAAAGTCGCGCGCTT
>Ga0209515_10006283_pt1 | contig 14891 bp, 16 predicted proteins | sample Subgroupgradi54m_FD_187454 | JGI IMG/M metagenome (GOLD analysis project Ga0209515, IMG submission 187454) | Subsurface groundwater microbial communities from S. Glens Falls, New York, USA - GMW60B uncontaminated upgradient, 5.4 m (SPAdes)... ...
CACCACTTTTGAACCAACTTTAATCCCTTCCAAAGAAACATCGGTGTCTTTAGATTTTATGGTAGTTTTATCCTCAATTTGTACCAGATTAACCTGTCCTTTTTGATCAATTAGCTTAATCACACCCCTATTTGGGTCAACTTCCGTAACCGTACCCTGGTGCTGGTCTGTTAGCCCTTTTGGAATATCATTTAATATAAATTGGGCATCGATGATGGTATCAGTACCATTAGGGCCTAAAACTGCAACTTTATTTCCTTTTTTTAGGGTATTAAGCTCTTGGCTTACTTCCTGATCTGCCGCTCTGACATTGGTAGCAGAAGATATATTAACCTCTTTAGTTGAACCGTCATCAAACTTTAAAGTTAACTTATCGGAAGTTACTTTTTCTATCACTCCGATGGTTGGTTTTTGCTGGGTTGGATTAACTATCACTGAAGAGTTTATAATAGGTGATATTTCTTTTTTGCCTTTTTGGTAAAAATTATAGACTTCATCTACAAACTGGGCCTTTTTCTCATCTGGCAGGTTGACAGCTCTATCCGCCATAACAGCATAGTATAAATCATTAGTCTTTTTAATCTGGATCAGTAATTTATCTTTTTTAGGATCATCTTTGGCTAAATTGGTGGCATTTTTAATATTTTCTACAGCTTCAGTTAAAAGAGGGCCGATTTTTTCCACATCTCCTTTGGAAAGCAGGGCCTTAATCTCACCCAGTCTGTTATTGGTAAGTCTTAAATAAGTTTGTGCTTTGCCGGTATTGCCAATGCTTAATTTTAACTGGCTGTTTTCAAAAGCTTTCTTTAGACCATAAAGAAGAGACCCGGGAGTAATAAGAGCCGAGTGAACATTATTTATTTGCCTTGCGTCCGGGACTAAGTCTTTGGAAGTAATACCCAAATCTTCGGCTGTTACGCTGGGAAATTTATCAGTACTTTCACCTAAAACTTGTGTTGATGGGTTACCATAATAGATAGGGCGGTTTGCCAGGAACAAGTTTTGTTTGGTTGGAGCCATAGCCAAATTTTTTCCCACATATTTTGGATCCTGATAGAAGGCTACTTGAGCAAGCTTAGCCACAATTGCCGGATCACCCGAGTTAGTAAAAATTACAAAGACAAAGGGGTCTTTGGGTTTATAAACAATTCCTCCATCATGATAGATTGGAGTCCAATCACCGGTTTTGTGAGCAACAACTGTATCCTCAGGCAGTCTGGCCGGAATCATGTTATTAATCTTTTGCCTTTTAAAAATAGAGAGGATTCTCTCGCTGTCGGGAATTTTATGTGAATAAAGCAAACTAAAATAAGTGGCTAAATCTTTAACTGTTGTAGTATTGGACTGTCTGCCGGGAATAGTCAGATCTTTTTGGAACTGCGTACCATCCAAATTTAGCTTTTCTCCAACTACAGTTTCGGTAATACCGATATTTTTTAAGCTGTTGTTAATGTTTCTTCTGTCTAAAATATCCAGCAAAGTATTGTAGGCAGTATTGTCTGATTGAATAATCATTGCTTCTGCAAGCTGTCTGATTGTAGTTTGAGTTCCTTCCCGAAGCCTTGGAAAATCATCAGTCTCAAGTTCAGTGGAAACAACATTGTCTGTAGAAATGGTTACCGTCTGATCAAAATTTATAACTCCTAATCTGTTTTGTCTAAAAGCTTCCAGTAGTACATAAGCTTTAATAGTGCTGGCAGGAATCCAGGATCTTGTTGGGTCTAAGCTAACTTCTAAAGAATCATTTTGCATATCCTGAAAATATAAACTGATATTGTTCGCCACTCCAAGCAGTGCGGCTTCTGCAATTAAGTATTTTTTAAGATTTTCACTCTGGGTTTTTGGATTAGTTTGAGTTGCATAGGCAATTTTTTGTGGTAAGGCAGTGGTCATTAAAATTGCTACTACAAAAATGATTAAGACTATTTTCATTTCTAAATTATTTCATATAATAAGAATAATGGCAAACAAAAAGGTACACAGGAAAATAAAGCATTTAAGGTTAAAGAAAAAACATCTGCTGATTTTTCCTGTAACTACCATTTTATTAGTTGCAATAGGAGTTTTCGCGCTATTTGTCTATAGCAACTTTAGAAATCTTGTTTATCCGGTTCTTCACATAGATCAAGCTTCTCCCAAAGAAGTCATTAGTCAGCAAAATCTTAAAAGAGATCCTGCCATCTTGCCTCAAGTTATTGAATATGGTTCAAGGTATCAACTAAAAGCGGCTCTGACTTTTGATGCAGATATGACTCCCGGTATGCAGAAAATGCTAAAGTTGGGAATTGTTAAATCCTGGTATAACTCTTCTATAAAACAAACTCTTGATAAGGAAAATGTCAAAGCTACCATTTTTTTAACCGGGCTTTGGGCAGAAACTTATCCTAAAGAGGCTAAAGAACTGGCAGAAGACCCACTTTTTGAAATAGGTAATCATTCTTATTCTCATCCGGCATTTACCAAAAACTGTTTTAAGCTTACTTTTATAGATGACATTAAAGATAAAAGTGAAGTTTTATCTGCTCAGGATGCTATAAAAAAAGCAACCGGTATTACTCCTAAGTATTTTAGGTTTCCTGGAGGATGCTTTGATGCTCAGGATTTAAAAAATATTCATGATTTAGGGTTACTAGTAATACATTGGGATATTGCCGCAGGGGATGGGTTTAATAAAAATCCTGAAGATATTGTTCAAAGAGTCAAATCAAGAGTCCAAAATGGTTCTATTATTGTTTTTCATCTGCAGGGGGAACCCTTTGCCCCTAAAACTAATGAGGCTCTAGTTAAAATTATTCCTTATCTTAAGAAAAGAGGTTATCAGCTGGTAACAATTTCAGAACTTTTAAACCAAAACCCTCCATAGCTGGAGAGAGTTGACTTAGTTGAAAACTAGTGTCACACTAAATATATGGGATCACTGGTAGTAATTATAGCTCTGGAATTGGTTTTTGCTGGTGGTATTGTTGGGTTTTCTTCCCATAAACTCCCAAATGTTTTAGGTATTCATAAAATTGCCCAAGTAGATGATACTTCTCCTCCTCCTGATACATCTACTCAAGATACTCCATCTACAACTGAAAATAATCCACCGGATCAACCTAGTACCGGAGAATCATCTTCCCCGGATTCTCAAACAAATCTTTTTGAACAAGATATAAATCCAACTGCTACCCAAAAGGGGCAAGAAGCCAATTCTTTATCCAATCCAGAGTCTCAAGGGCATCCTAATAATTCAGTTGAAACAAATACCAGTCAAACCCAAGTAATCCTCAGCCCTGATGATTTAATAAACTCTCCTGAAAACATTGACGATAAGTCTATCAGTAAAGCTAAAAAAGAAGATGATCAAATAACCCAAGCTACTAATCCTCTGGAACAAACTAACCTGTTAATCAATTTTGCCACAGATAAAGTTAAAGATATGAATAAGTTTACCAAATCCGATGATTTTTCCAGCATCAACGTTGCAGCATCCCGCTTTAATGAGCAAATAGATCAGGCTATTGGTAATTTAGAAAAACTTTCTCCAAAAGATCAAGTTAAGTTAAAAAAACAGCTGGTTAACTTCTGCAACCAGGCTGATCAGATTTTGAGGACTGTGCAACTATCTGTTCCCGAGGAGTCTGAACAAGATCTGCAGATAGCCAGAGGACAATGTATGGAGCTACAACTATGAAAACTAAACTTTCCAAGTTGATCAATAAATATACTCATCATTCTAGAAAGATTCAGGTTGGCCTAATTATCATTGCAGCTTCATTGCTAATCTGGAATATTATCTTAGGTTTTAATAATCTGCAAGGGAGGACTGCAATTTTAGGCTTAAAATTAAACAACAAACCCTTAGGTTTTTTAGATAGGTTACAAATTGAACAAGTCATAAAAAAAGAGGTCGAACAGAATCAAAACAATTTAAAGTTTGTTTATCAGGATCAAATATTTGAGATTAAAAAGCAAGATTTAGGAGCAAAAGTTAATCCGACACTTTTAACCAACAAAATACTTTTGCAAGGCAGAACCGGCAACTTTTTTCAGAAGTTAGGCGAGCAAACACAAGCATTGCTTGGTCAAAAAGAGGAGAAAATCACCGGAGAAATTTCCCAGACACTGCTTAATTTGAAAATAATTGAGATTCAAAGTACGGTTAATAAATATGCCAAACCAATTAGACTCGATTTTACAGGAGACTTAAATAACACTTTACCTGCTGAAGATGGAATAAAAGTTGATACTAATAAATTAACAATTTTAATAGCGGATAATATTTTTAATCCACCCTCTAAACCTCTACCTTTGCCGGTTATAAAAACCTTTACCAATCATAAAGAAGAGGAATTGGTGCCCATTAGAAAACAAGTTCCCAATCTTATAAAACAGCCCATTTCAATCTCAAGTAGCGGTTTAGTATTTACCTTAACTGTCGATGATCTGAGAAACCTGTTAACTGTGGTTGAACGCCTGGATACAAAGGACCCTAAAAAGTTAACTCTGGTATTAAGGATAAATGACAAAAAGTTAAGCCAAAAATTGGGAGAATTTGCCCAAAAAGTGGAAGACATTACTCATGCCGAGTATGATCACCATGACAGTTTTTCTGCTATTTATGCACAGTTTTATTCCGGCAAAAGAAAATTGGTAGAGATTCCTACAGGAAGAAGATTGGATACCAAAGTTTTGGGAGTAGAAGCTTTGGGACCCAAAGTAGTTTATTTGACCTTTGATGATGGACCAAATTCTATTTATCATCCGATGATTTTGGATATCTTAAAATCTTACAATGTTAAGGCAACATTTTTCTTAGTAGGTCAGAACGCTCAAAGAGATGCTGAAATTACCAAAAGAACATATGCTGATGGGCACAAAGTTGGCAATCATTCTCTAACTCATATATTTTTACCAAACCTTACCCCGGCCGGTATATTAAAGGAGCTGCAAACAACAAATGTTATTCTAAAACCTTTTAATGGAGGCCAGGATATACCTTATTTTAGACCTCCTTACGGGGGAGTTAATTTGGCTGTAAAGCAGAATGCTGAAAATTTGCATTTAAAGATGTTTTTGTGGGATGTTGACCCAAGGGATTGGTCAGAACCAGAGACTGGGGAGTTAGTAAATAGAGTGGTTTCCAATACTCATCCTGGTGCTGATATTTTGATGCACTCAAACCACCTGGCAACTGTTAAAGCTTTACCAAAAATTATAGATGCATTAAAAAACCAGGGATATACCTTTGATACCTTACATTAAAATGAGTAAATTAATCATCCTGCTCGGTATTATCATAGTTATTGGCATCGGTGTATTTTTCATTTCCCAAAAACCTGTTTTGCCTAAACCGAATGCCAAAGCAACGCTTTCAAAACTCCATGTTTCGGACAACCGCATCGTAACCGAAGATGGAGAGGCGATTCGACTCCGAGGCGTCAACTTTACAGATCCTTTTCTACTGGAGAAAGACGACCTTAATGGGGATGGTGTGGCAGACCTTCATTTCTCAGAGAAAATTGTAGAGGATTTCGCACGCGTCAAAGCACTCGGGGCAAATATCGTCCGCCTAGCGATTTACCCTGGGTATTATAGATTAGTCGGTGGTGAAAGTTATCTCACTACCTATGTTGATCGGGCGGTTGATCTGGCTGAAAAAAACAGACTCTATCTTATTATCGATTACCATGTGATCGGGCGACCCGGTGGTTGGTATGACTCACCATCTGACGCAACCCTTTGGCAATATCCGACAAAAGTCCACTACACGGATGCTGACATGGCGGTTGCATTCTGGGACAAAGTTGCAGCCCGTTATGGTAAGAAAAACCATGTACTTTTTGAAATTTACAACGAGCCGGCTGACGAGACCGCAAGTTATACCTGGGCTGACTGGCGGCCAACAGGCCAACTGCTGATTGACACAGTCCGTAAGCACTCAAGCAACCTTGTCCTTGGTTCAGGTCCCAAGTATTCCAATGATCTCTCTGATGTGCCCAAGAATCCGTACAGTGGTTCTAATCTTGTTTATGTTGCTCACGTCTATCCTGGCAATGTCCCCAAAGGAGAAGACCAAGTTGCTGCTTGGGAGAAAAGTTTTGGCTTCCTGGCCAAAACCTATTCAATGATTGTCTCTGAGTGGGGCTTTAGCAACGAAGGTGATGAGACAACCAACGGCACTCTCGAGGGCTTTGGAAAGCCACTTCTTGATTATCTTGACCAAAAGAATATCCACTGGACCGCGTTTGTCTACCATCCCATGGATGCTGGGCAGGGGCAACTGTTGATCGAAAATGACTGGACTACCCTCACCCAGTTTGGTGAGTTTGTGAAAAAACGCCTGCAGAACTGACCAGGATTCTATCCTTGATTTTCTCAATCTTAGCAGTCTGAATTTAAGCTCAAAAGGGATGTAATTAGCCTCAAAATGCTTTGTTCTGTTCCCAATAGCCCGATTTGTATACCATAACCTGACATTTTGTGCCTCACTTTCTATGAAATCTGTCTATGACGGTAAATCTCTCTTAGTGTTTTGTAGAAAATATTGCCCATGAGAAGAAGAGTTTATTAATTCTTTATATTCCTTTTGAGAAACATCAAAGTATTGATAAACTGTTTCTGAGTTAAACTCTATCTCTAGTACGCGATTTTTGGAATCATATCCAATTGATTTTATCATTGATGATCAGCAATTCTCAATATGAGTTTAGAAGGGTTGCTACGGAACAGAAACACGAGCAACAGTCATTAACATATGAAGGGCAACAAAGAAAAAGAAGGGAGCCAGAGGCAAGGTATCGTGATGAAGCCAAAGCAAGATTAGCAGCAGATACTACTCGTATGATCTTTCTACGGGGAAAAAAAATGTTAGAAAAAGAGCGCTGAGGCTTACCTATGGTGGTCTTATTAGAGATCTAGCAGAGTATTCAGCTGAAATAGTTTAATAAGATTAAAGTGCTAGTATCTTCTTACTTGGCAATTAGGACACCTTAAGGATTCTGCTTCGTAGATTTTGGCTACCTGGCTAGATAATTTAAATATCATTTCTGAACCTTCATCCAAAACAAAAATATCTGGACTATTGTCAAAAGATAGTGTTGATTTACCACGTACTAAGGTAAAATCTATACTTTCATCATCCTTCAAAATCTTAGGGGAAATTTTTTCAGTTGTATTATTAAATGCTAAACCAAAACCTTTATCAAAGGATTTGTTGGTAATACTTTTAAAATAAGCTGTTGAGCCAAAAGGTGTGGACACCACCACTCCATCTCCAATAAGTAGCTTATCAGTTGTGTGGGAAGTTTTAAACCTGATGGAGTGTGTAGTATTAGAATTCCTGATCACAAAATCATTTAAAGCATAGAAATTTTTATACAAAATAGTAGTTACCAGCTTTTGGTATTCTTTTAGTTTAAATTTGTTAGCCAGGAAATTTTTAAGTACAACTTCATCTTCATGCTGCCGACATTTTTTATAGGTAATACTATTTCTTAGAGGTAATTTAGGTACATGAGGAAATCTTCTTTCAGTTGAAAGTAAAGTACCGTCTCCCCCATAACTAATAACTACCTCTGGGTTGGAAGTTACCAGTTGAAAGCCCAAATTTTTAACCAATCCTTCTATATTTTTTGAATTTTTACCGTATAATAGTGCTTTCATATAAGGCAATAATACTATTAAAACCTCTCCTTTTATAGCTCTTAAAATAAAAAACTTTAGAAACTATCAAATTGGAGCATTTATTTCTGAGATTGGCAATCAAATGCAAACAGTAGCTGTGGCTTGGCAGGTTTATGAATTAACCAGAAACCCAGCCTCCTTAGGATTAATTGGGGTGGCCAATTTCCTGCCAATTGTCCTTTTTTCCTTACTTGGGGGACTCGTGGCTGATAAGGTGGATAGAAAGAAAATCTTTATATTAAGTCTAATTTCTCAAACCATTTTAGCCTTAACTCTTTTTATACTAACTTTCTCACATTTAGTTCAGCCTTCGTTGATATATTTGATCTTATTTTTAGTTGGAGTTGCTCAATCTTTCTCCATTCCTGTCAGGCAATCTGTTGCGCCTAATTTAGTACCTAAAGAATATTTAATGAATGCAACATCTTTAGGAACTTTGCAGTATCAATCAGCAATAATGATTGGGCCAGCTATTGCCGGATTTTTGATTGGGGGAGCAGGAGTACCAGCTGTTTATGCTTTAAATGCCGTATCATTCCTATTTTTTATAGCAGCAATCTTTTCTATTAAAGTACCTTTTCAAAAACACGATCAAGGAGAAGTGCAATTTAATTTATCTTCTATTGGGCATGCTATAAAGTTTGTGATTTCTACTCCTATTTTATATACAACTATGATTTTAGACTTTTTAGCAACCTTTTTTGGTACAGCTACAATATTGATGCCTGTTTTTGCCAAAGATGTTTTACATGTTGGGGCTCAAGGTTTAGGACTGCTATATTCTGCACCAGCCATAGGTGGAGTATTGGCAGGATTACTTGTAGCAATTATGCACCATAAAATTAAGCATCAAGGCAGAATAATTATAGCCTCAGTAATCTTGTATGGAGCTGCGACTATTGGTTTTGGTTTATCAAAAACTCTACCTTTATCTTTACTGTTTTTGAGTTTAGTGGGATTTGGGGATATGGTTTCAACAATTATTAGAAATACCATCAGGCAAATAGTTACACCAGATTATCTAAGGGGAAGAATGTCATCTATTACCAGAATTTTCTTCCAAGGCGGGCCACAACTGGGGGAAATAGAGGCTGGATTTTTAGCCAAAGCAATAGGTGGCCCAGCAACTGTAGTAATAGGTGGAGCAGGAGTAATTTTAATTACCTTTATACTTGTTTTAAAAAGCAAAGTTTTAAGAGAGTATCATGGTAAAGAATTAGCAGTCTAAAGGAATTTGAAAGTGGACAGAATTTTATTAGTTAATTCTTGGTCTTTTTTTGGGTAGCTAACTCCAATCATCAATTTAGGTAAGTTCTTTAAATCAAAGTTATTAAAACAATAGACATCATGATTAATATTGTTAGTAAAGAAATAAGATTGTGCTTTTATACCGTTAAAATTAGACTGGATTAATGTCATACTAGGATTAATACAACTACCCATCCCTTCAAAATCAATACTTATAGTACTGAAATCTTGATCACCAGTAATATTCCTTAAATCAATCCTTCTAGGATATTTTATAAGATCAGTCTTAGATTTATTGGTAGTATCATCTTCTGTTAGATATGATAAGTCAAATTTCCAATCTTGGGGATATTTCAGAGAAATACCATATTTTTCATCAGCGTATGCTTTCCAATTAGCAGTTTCATCATTTTGAGGTTTTGTATTTGGAGTAGGTTTATTGTTTTGCTCTGGAGAAATGCTAGGAAGAATAATAGGATTTTGTTTAGAAACTGTATCTTGCAAAGTAGCGGATTTTCTTGTCCCTAAATAATATGCTCCACCAGCCAAGCAAAAAGAGAAAATTCCTACTAAAAGAAAAATTAAGGTATTCCCCTTTTGCATAAGTTAATTCTAACATACCTATAATTTTTCCAAACTTTCTTTCAAGGCATTAGCAATAAGTTTTTCCAATTTGGAAAGATTATGTTCATCTGCTGCTTTCATGGCTTTTATATAACGTTGTCTGTCTTGTCCTGTTTCAGCTTTAATTTCTAGGGCTGGCAATCCTAAGTTTAAAGCCAAAAGATTAGTCAAAAGCCGAGTAACTCTACCGTTGTAATCTTTGAATGGGTGAATCCAAACAAAGTGGTGTTGAAACCAAGCTAAAAGCGATATAACTTCAGCCAAAAATCCCTCTTCATTTTTAGGTGAAGGGATATATTTAAGTCTTTCTTCTAAATCATCACATAAATTTCTTACCATAATGGCAATTTTGCTGTAATGAGGTGGTTCATATTCGCCAACAGTCACATCAATAGTTCTAAATTTACCAGCCCATTCAAGAAATATGAAGCCAAATGCTTCTTTGTGAATATCTTGAATAAGCTCAGGGGTAATCTTAGTTTTCTTTTCACTAATCCGAATGATATATTGAAGTGCTTTCTTTATACCTTCAGCTTCAAGAGGAATAATCTCTGAGCGTGGAAGAATACCAAAAGCAGTTTCTTTGTAACTAGTTGAAGATTTAGGTTTTGTTGATTTTGCCACTATTTAAATAAAGCTTGAATATATTTCCTGGTAATCTTTTCTCCTTCAAGACGCATAGTGCGGTATACAAGCTCAGGGATAAACTTTCTAATATCTGGTTTTTTGCTCACAGAAAGATAACGCTTCTGAAAAAGCTTAAAAGCTTTAAGTAATCCTTTGTCTTTATGAACAAGCTGTAATACAGTCATGCAAATATTATACCAGATTTTAGATTAATATTGCTTTTGAAAAGCAAAGTTTTAAGGCAGTATCATGGTAAAGAACTGGCTGTTTAACTTTTAAAAGTTGAGAGAATTTGATTAAAGATGTTTTCATCTGTTCCTGGACATGATTCGATGATATAATAGACTATATCTCCTGGATAGATAGTAGGTGATCCTCTTAGAATAATCTGTGTTGTTTCTTGATTTTCATCATATCTTGTAACTTTTCTCTTAATTCCAGTAAGCGAGTTAACAATAATATCTCCTACACCATGACTCTTAATAAATGGCACCATATTAGTAATTGAATTAGGCGAAGAACTAATGGTAGTACTATCTAACTGGGAAGCAACACCTTTTAGATCTACAGCAGATGGCCAAGAGCCGCCTCCAATAGATAAACATGGGGAATTACGATAATAAACATCTGGGATAAGATTTCTACTAAACACAACCCAAGGAACAAAAGATGTATTATGAGGATTATTTTCATTTTTATACCAGTCTTGCGGATATTTGATTGAGAAGTTCATATCTAACTTCTTTAAGGTATCATTAGAAGTGTACACCCTCCAATTAGCAGTTTCATCATTTTGAGGTTTTGTATCTGGAGTAGGTTTATTATTTGATTGAGGAGAAATGCTAGGCAAGATAACTGGATTTTGTTTGGAAACTGTATCTTGCAAAGTAGCGGATTTTCTTGTCCCTAAATAAAATGCTCCACCAGCCACCACCAATATTCCTATTAAAAGAAAAATTAATGTCTGCCCTTTTTGCATAAATCCATTTTAACATAATCTAGATATCCTTCGGTACTCGAAGAGTCCACTGGACTCTTCTCCCTGCAGGATGACAAAGAGTGGGGTCTTGATACAATTAGTTTCATAATTGTATCTTGACAAGAGTTAGCACTCATGGTATCTTACTGCTAGCCCTTCGATTTCACTCAGGGTAAATAAATGACAGATCTGACTGATCGGCAGAAAGCACTTTTAAAAGCAATTATAGAAGAATATATTGAGTCTGCAGAGCCTGTTGGTTCTGAGGTAATTGAAAGAAAGTATGACTTAGGGGTCTCCCCTGCCACCATCAGAATTGAAATGGTGCATTTAACTGAGGCAGGATTTTTAAGGCAACCTCATACATCAGCTGGTAGAATACCCACCTCAATGGGTTTTAGGTTATATGTTTCAGAGTTAATGAAGGAGAAACAGTTATCTGTGACAGCTGAGGTTTCTATCAAAGAAAAGCTGATGTCTCAAAGATATAAGCAGGAAAGGTTGCTTAAGGAAGCAGTTTCAGCTTTAGCAAAGCAGTGTGCAATGTTAGGTCTGGCTATTGACTGTGATGCTCAAGTCTACTGGGCAGGAGCAGCTAATATCTTGGATTGGCCGGAGTTTTATGATATTGATGTAACCAGGTTTGTGTTAGGTTTGTTTGATGAAAACCCGCAGTTACAAGAAATTATAGGCAGGGCTCATGGGACAGATCCAATTCATATTTTATTTGGTGAAGATATGGAGTTTGAGAATCTAAAAACAACTGGATTTGTGTTTACCAGGTATAATGGGTTAGAAGAAGATAGTGGAGTAATAGGGGTAATTGGTCCTGCCAGGATGAATTATGCTTTAGTGTTGCCTTATGTAAAGTATGTCAGAGATTTGGTAACACAAGTAATGTTGAGGAATTAAATATGGGAAAAAAAGCAGAAGACAATAAAATACAAGAACTAGAACAAAAAGTTGCAAGTTTAGACAATCAGCTAAAAAGAGCAGTGGCTGATTATAGAAATTTAGAAGCTAGAGTTAGTCAGGGCAGATCAGAGTTAACCAGTTTTGTGGGAACAGAACTAGTGAAAAAACTTTTGCCTGTTTTAGATCATTTAGAGCAGGCACTAGCAGGAATAAGTGAAGAAGAGAAAACAAGTGGCTGGGTAAAAGGTGTAGAACTGGCAGTTAAAGAGTTTAATCAGGTGTTAGCTCAAGAAGGGTTGGAACAGATTGCAGCAGAAGGCCTTTTTGATCCATCTTTACATGAGGCAGTTGACACAGGGGAGGGGGAAGATAATAAAATATTAAAGGTAGTCAGAAAAGGTTTTAGGTTTAATGGTAAAGTATTAAGGCCAGCAGGAGTAGTGGTAGGTAGGAAGAGTGATGTCATTGCGAGGCCTGCTGAAAGCGGGACGAAGCAATCTGGATCGGAAGAAAATAATGATAAGAAGGGAGATTCCGAAACAAGTTCGGAATGACAATTAAAATATGAGTGTTGAGCAGGGTAGTGGACAAAGTGATTCTGTAAGAGTAAGAGTAGAGCGTTTGCTCGGTCAACTGAATACTCATATTGGGAGATCCGATAACCGGTGACAGTACTATAATGGCTATGCAATTTGCACGTAAATTATTAAGGATAGTATTAGCTGAGGAATCTGGTGAACAACGTTTTACGGCAACACTAAAGCTTGGTTTGGGGTACAGAACCATTGAGTATGATGTATCAGATTCTGGACAAGCCAGAATGACAGAAGAAAAAAGAGAAGGAAAATAATATGGCAAAAATTGTTGGAATAGATTTAGGTACAACTAATAGCTGTGTTGCAGTAATGGAGGGTGGAAAGCCCAAAGTTATCCATTCGGCTGAGGGGGAAAATATTATCCCCTCTGTGGTTAATCCTACAAAAAACATTGTGGGAAGAGTTGCTAAAAGACAAGCTGTTGTTAACCCCAAAGAGACAATTTTTTCCATTAAAAGATTAATGGGTAGGAAATTTAAAGACCCGGAGGTTCAAAGAGATATTAAATGGTTGCCATACACTATCAAAGAAGGCAAAAATGGTATGGCTGTTGTAGAAGTTGATGGCCATGAATATACTCCTCAGGAAATTTCTGCCATGATCTTAGGAAAGATCAAAGCTGATGCAGAAGCCTATTTAGGTGAAAAAATCACAGAAGCAGTTATTACAGTTCCTGCATATTTTGATGATGCTCAAAGGCAAGCCACCAAACAGGCTGGAGAAATTGCCGGACTTAATGTTCAAAGAATTATTAACGAGCCAACTGCTGCAGCTTTAGCTTATGGATTGGAAAAGGCGAAATCTCACACTATTGCTGTTTATGATTTAGGTGGAGGCACTTTTGATGTTTCTGTTTTGGATTTAGGTGAGGGAGTATTTGAGGTAAAAAGCACTAATGGGGATACTCATTTAGGAGGAGATGATTTTGATCAGATAATCTTAGATTATTTGGCTGAGGAATTTAAAAAAGAACAAGGCGTTGATTTAAAAAGCGACAGACAGGCTTTACAAAGGTTAAGAGATGCAGCTGAAAAAGCCAAGATTGAACTTTCATCTTCAATGGAGGCTGCAATTTCCATACCTTTTGTGACAGCAGATGCTTCAGGTCCAAAACATTTGGAGATGAAGTTAAGTAGGGCTAAGCTTGAAGCAATGGTTAAGCCTTTGATTGATAAATCCTTTGAAGCTGTTAAGAGTTGTTTGAAAGATGCCAAAATTGAAGGTAAGGATGTAGATGAGGTGGTATTGGTTGGAGGAATGACCAGAATGCCTTCAGTGCAAAAAGCAGTTTCTGATTTCTTTGGTAAAGAGTCTCACAAAGGCATTAATCCTGATGAAGTAGTGGCAGTGGGAGCAGCTATTCAAGGTGGAGTATTGGGAGGAGATGTGAAAGACGTACTTCTTTTAGACGTGACTCCTTTAACTTTGGGTATTGAAACATTAGGTGGAGTTAGAACTCCTTTAATCCCCAGAAACACAACCATCCCAACTTCTAAATCAGAAGTGTTCTCAACAGCTGCGGATAACCAACCAGCTGTAGAAATTAATGTTTTACAGGGTGAAAGAGAAATGGCTGCAGACAACAAAACCCTAGGAAAGTTTGTTTTAGATGGAATTCCTTCAGCTCCAAGAGGGGTGCCACAAGTTGAGGTTGTTTTTGATATTGATGCCAATGGCATTTTGAATGTTTCAGCCAAAGATAAAGCCACTTCTAAAGAACAAAAAATTACTATCACTGGTTCTACAGGTTTGGATAAGGCAGAAGTTGAGAAAATGACTAAAGAAGCAGAAGCTCATGCAGAGGAAGATAAAAAGAGAAAAGAAGAAATTGAAGTTAAGAATACTGCTGATAGTTTAGTTTACTCAACTGAGCGAACTTTAAAAGATGCTGGAGATAAAGTATCTCAAGATATCAGAACTGATGTTGAGCAAAAGGTGAGTGAACTAAAAGAAGCTTTGAAAAGTGGTTCTTCAGAAGATATTAAGAAAAAAGCAGATATGCTAGCAGAATCAGCTCAAAAAGTAGGTTCTGCTATGTATGAAAAGAATAAGGGTACAGGTGACAGTGGACAGGCAGCAGGACAAACAGAAGAACAGCCTAAAAGTGAAGAAGCTTCTAAGAAAGAGGAAGCAGTTGAGGGTGAAGTAGTAGAAGAGGCTAAGAAAGAATAATGGATGGCCAAGCGAGACTACTATGAAGTTTTAGGTGTTTCTAAATCTGCATCAGAATCAGA
>Ga0209515_10006284_pt1 | contig 14888 bp, 18 predicted proteins | sample Subgroupgradi54m_FD_187454 | JGI IMG/M metagenome (GOLD analysis project Ga0209515, IMG submission 187454) | Subsurface groundwater microbial communities from S. Glens Falls, New York, USA - GMW60B uncontaminated upgradient, 5.4 m (SPAdes)... ...
ATCAGCAAAGTAAATAGGAGAAAATATAGAAAATCCTTCGGCTTCAACTATTTTTCCAAACTCTAAAAATAATGAGGAAGGCGCTGCCACTTTCACTTCTTTTCCAAAGAAGTTCTTTAAAGATTCATGTGTTTTCTCAACTAACTGAGAGGAGGTTAAAAGTTCAGCAACAGGACCAGGATTTACTTCTTTCATTACCATAGGAATTGGATATTAACATGCTATAGAGTTGATGTCAATATTTAAAATTTTGCTTTTGTCAAATTTACTGATATAATTGCAGAAATTATGGTAAAGAAAAAAGATAAAGGAAGATCGCGGATGGCGTACGACGCCAAAAGAAAAAAACAAGCGGAGAGCATACGCCCGGTTGGAATTCCTAATAGACCTACTAATCTTAATGATTCCCCTAAAAGTTTGGAACCAAAGAGAGACAATCAAAATAAAAATGTAGCGGCTGCGGAAGTTTCGGAAGGAGAAGAAAATTATCCTCCTTTTGTGCCGGATTTATTAACAGCTGGGGATATAGATTCAATTAGAAACGAGGACTTGAGAAATAAATTGGTCTTGATGGACGATGCGGAATTGAATAAAGGGGTTATAGAATTTGTAAATACTGTGGCAAAAGGGAAAAGTGTCTCAGAAGTTTTAGAAGAAACATTGTTTAATAAAGATCGTTCGAGCAAGATTATAGTTGGCGCTACTCTGGAGGGAATACATCGATGGCATACTCATCCTCTCAATGGTTCATTGGGAAAAGAAAGAGAATAGGCAGAAACTATGGGAAGTAGAGGGGAAACTTATAGACGAGGAGTTATTAATGGAAGTGATCCTCTTCATAGGCATTCCTTAAACCAAGAAACAACGCGCGAGATGGCAGAAGGAGACAAACGCTTTTATCCTCAAGATAAGGGTGCAAAAGCTAGGCGACGTAAAAATGGTGGCGAACAATGGGTTATAATTCCAGAAAAGAATGTTTTTAGTACTGAAGAAACACCTAAAGATATTTCAGATGCTGCATAAAGGTAAAATAAATTTACTGTTGCAAACTCTTCCCAAAGACGATATAATCCATACATTCTAACAATCTGGTTCTGAATCCCTGATATTAGTTACCAGATGATGTTTAAGGGATTAAATATATGCGTGAAATTACACTGGAAGAATTATTGGAAGCAGGTTGCCACTTTGGCCACCAGGTCACACGAAGTAATCCCAAGGCTCGTGATTTTATTTTTGAAGCCCGCGATAACATCCACATTATAGATTTAGCCAAAACCAAAGAAGGTTTGGAAGATGCAGCAGCTTTTATCAAAGATTTGGCAGCGAAAAACGGAACTCTGGTTGTTGTCGGAACCAAAAGACAGGCAAGGGAGTTAGTTGAAGAAGTCCTTCGACAAGCTCAGGATCAAGGCGCAGGAGATGGCCTTTTTTATATTACCAACCGCTGGGTTGGAGGACTTTTGACAAATTTCCAAGAAGTTTCCAAAAACTTCAAAAAATTCCAAGATTTATTGATTGATCTGCAGGATGATGAGGTAAAAGCAAGATATACAAAAAAAGAAATCGGAGGATGGGAGAAGGAAAGTCATAAATTGGCAAATCTTTATGGGGGAGTTGCAAAAATCACCAGAAAACCAGACGCCCTATTTATTATTGATTCTCATTTGGAGGATTTGGCCGTTCGCGAGGCTTTGGCAGTACATATTCCAACAGTTGCTTTGGTTGATACCAATGCGGATCCTGCTGTTATAGATTATCCGATTCCGGCCAACGACGACGCTGTCGGCTCAATTAAACTTATTATGAGTTACATTATTGATGCTTGGATTGAAGGCCGAGAGCTCGCGAAAGACACGAAAGATAAAGAGCTCGCTAAAATCGCGAAAGAAGAGCTTGCAAAAACAAAAGAAGAAAAGGCAAGTGCTAAAGCTGCAGAGAAAGCTGCGCCCAAAAAGGCAAAAAAGGCTCAGAAATAATATGGTTGATGTAGAACTTCTCAAAAAACTTAGAAGTGTTACTCAGGCGGGAATTGCCGATTGCAGAATTGCATTGGAGAATACAAAAGGGGATTACAAGAAAGCAATAGAGTTCCTTCGTTTGAAAGGATTGGAAAAAGCTACGAAAAAATCCGACCGGCAAACATCACAAGGACTGATTGAATCTTATATTCATCAAAATGGCCGAGTTGGCTCTTTGGTTGAAGTAATGTGTGAAACTGATTTTGTCGCCAGAACAGATGAATTTAAGAATCTTGTACACGAAATTTGTATGCAAGTTGCCGCAATGAATCCGAAAGATGTTAGCGCACTTCTCAAACAAGAATACATCAGAGATAATTCTAAAACCATAGAAAGCTTGATAAAAGAAACTATTGCAAAATTGGGGGAAAATATTGTAGTAAAAAGGCTCCAGAGATTTGAAATAGGATACGAATAGGTACGAATCGTTAGTCCGAATTGATCCGAATTTTTAGGATTTGTTATAATTATTAAGATGCCCAAGATAATTCAAAAAGAACTTTCTTTTAAGATAATGGGGATCTTACTCTCCGTTCATAATCAGTTAGGAAATAGATACCAGGAAAAATATTATCAACGAGCAATAGAACAAGGATTAAAAGATAATGATCTTGAGTTCCAGAAAGAAATTCCAGTTGATTTAAAATTCAATAATAAAAAAATTGGTAAATATCTCCTCGATTTTTTTATTGAAAATGTTATAATCTTAGAAGTCAAAGCAGTCCCGAGTTTAAGGCCTAGAGATTTTACTCAGGTGTTGGCCTATCTGGTAGCAAGTAATATAGAATTAGGGATACTTGCTAATTTTAGAACGGATAGCCTTACATATAAAAGAATCCTTAACTCTAGATATACGAATAAACACGAATGATTACTACGAATGAATACAAATATTTGGAGGTATTCGGATTAAAGATTCGGATGAATTAGTATATGGATAATGTTGTTTCGGAAATGCGGGGTAAAATGCAAAAAGCTCTCCAAGTTCTTCAGGAAGACCTCTCAACTGTTCGGACAGGACGCGCTATGCCATCTTTGGTTGAAAATGTTGTAGTTAGCGTTTATCAGGGTCCGCCAGCTGGCGGAACAAGACTCAAAATTAAAGAACTGGCCACTATTTCCGCATCTGATCCTCAAACTTTGGTTTTGAACCCTTTTGATCCTTCAATTGCAGCAGAAATACAAAAAGGCATAATGGAAGCAAATATCGGACTCACTCCATCATCGGATGGAAATGTCATCAGGATTTCTATTCCATCTTTGTCAGAAGAGCGAAGACGCGATTTGATAAAACTTATGAAGCAAAAATTGGAAAATGGCAAAATCTCAATCCGCCAGATCAGGCAGGACGCAAGAAATATTGTGAGAAAAAAACACAATGACAAAGAGATTTCCGAGGAGCAAATGTATAGAGCAGATCAGGATATACAGAAAATAACAGATGAAGTTGTGCTTGCAGTTTTGGAGATGGGAAGCAAGAAAGAAGCAGAATTGCTACAGATTTAGTCCATTAGTGTCATCCTGAACTGGTTTCAGGATCCAGTCCTTAAAAATGAGATGCTGAAATAAATTCAGCATGACAACGTAAAACCATATGCTAATAACTATTCTCGTTTTTCTTTTAATACTTTCAATACTTGTTTTGATTCATGAAGCAGGTCACTTTTTTGTTGCCAAAAAATTCGGAATAAAAGTCGAGGAATTTGGCTTTGGGTTTCCTCCAAGGATGTTCAGTTTTAAAAAAGGAGAAACGATTTATTCTATTAACTGGCTTCCGATTGGAGGATTTGTAAAATTGTATGGAGAGGACGAAGCGGGAGGAGGAAAAATAAGGATTAATGATAAAGGATTAATGATTAAAGATAAAGAGAGGGCGTTTTTTGCAAAGACTGCATGGGAACGGGCGATAGTAGTTGTGGCAGGAGTTGTAATGAACGCAATTTTGGCGGGAGTGATTTTTTATGTTTTTCTTGGAATTTCGGGATTTAAAACTGAATTGCCTCTCCTTTCCAACTATAAATTTTTTGGAGTAAATCAGACCAATGTCAGTGAAGTTGTCATATCTTCAATCGCCAAAAATTCTCCGGCGGAAAAACAGGGATTAAGAGCCTTAACAAAAGTAATTGCGGTAAACGGGCAAAAAATAACAGACGCAAAAAGTTTTATTGATATTGTAGGTTTAAATAAAGGTAAAGAAATTGAAATTACGTGGAGTAGTCTCTCGGCTCAGGAGATTCATAAAACTAAAGTTGCGCCACGTGTATCTCCGCCACCTCAGGAAGGAGCTTTGGGAGTCGGACTTTTTTCTCTGTCAACAGCGGTTCTAAATTACGAAACTCCTGTTCAAAAGGTCTTCTCAGGAATTGTCCATCCGATCAATTTGATGTCATACAATTTAAATGTTATGGCAAATCTTGTAAAAATTTCTTTTGAGAGAAAGACAACTAAGCCTTTGACCCAAGGAGTCTCCGGTCCTGTCGGGATTGCATCTTTGACTGGAAGCATTTTGCAAATACAAAATTTAAAGGAAAAAATACTGCAACTTCTTAATCTGGCCGGAATTCTTTCCATTTCTCTGGCATTTTTCAATATATTGCCAATTCCGGCATTGGATGGAGGAAGATTATTTTTCATCCTTATAGAAGCAATTACTGGCCGGAAAGTAAATCAGCGGATAGAATCTTTGGCGCACACGGTTGGAATGGCACTGCTTCTTGGATTAATGATTCTTATCACATTTAAAGACGTATGGAAACTTTTCCCCAAATAATTACAGTCGATAATCAGGAAAAAGGATTAATTGCTGCAAAAAATTTTCTTTACAAAAAAGTTAATGATCAAACACTGCTTCTTCTCTCTGGAGGATCAACGCCAAAAGTTTTATACGAAACTTTAGCAAGAGAGAGAAAGTTAAAGGCCAAAGCTGTGGGAATGGTTGACGAGCGAATAGACAGAAGCAATTATAAGATGATAAAGTCAACAGGATTGTTGGATTATCTTGAAAATTCGAAAATAAAATTTTACCCAATGATTTCTTCCTCTTACGATAAAGATATACGTAAGCTCATAGATTCATCTAAAAATAAGGTAGCTATTATGGGGATTGGTACAGATGGACACACAGCGGGCATTCCTGCCCGAACTCAAAACTCATCCATTCGGCAAGCTCAGGACAAAACTCAAAACTATGTGACGGATATTGATAACTTTCCCGGAGAGTTTAGAGAAAGGATTACGCTAACGTTTGAAGCGCTTTCAGAAATGGATTTATTAATCGTTTTGGCCTTTGGTTCTGCAAAGCAGAATGCACTTAAAATGATGTTTAGAGATGGTCCAATTGAAGAAATTCCCGCGAGATTCTATGTAAAGCCTCAAATTGCAAAGAAAACTATTTTAATTACAGACCAAAAGATATAGAATAAAATTATGAATAGTCCTTTTGCAATGGTCATATTTGGGGCGACAGGGGATTTGATGAAAAACAAACTCCTGCCTGCGCTTTTATCCCTTTTTATTCAAAAAAAACTACCAGCTGAATTTGAAATAATCGGTTTTTCAAGAAGAGAATTAACAAATGATGAGTTTGTTAATATGTTCCCGGATTTGTCTTCAAAGGAGGGCTGGGCAGATTTTGCAAAACATTTGCAGTATCAAAAGGGCTCATTTGAAAATGTAAGTGGTTATACCCAACTTATAGATAAATTAAATGCATTTGATAAAAAAATGGGCGCTTGCATTACCCGCTTTTTTTATTTGGCAACTCCTCCCCAAAATTATGAAATGATTTTAAATTTTTTACAATCAACAAAGCTAGCCGAAGGATGCGGACAGGGAAGCAGCAAGTGGACAAGGATTATTGTTGAAAAACCTTTTGGTAAAGATCTGGAAACAGCAATTGCGCTGGACAAAAAACTCTCGGAAATTTTTGAGGAAAAACAAATTTTTAGGGTCGATCATTATCTCGGAAAAGAGACAGTGCAAAATATTCTGGCATTTAGATTTGCAAATGGTATTTTTGATCCGGTTTGGAACAAGCAATATTTGGACCATGCGCAGATTAGTTGGGGAGAAACTAAAGGAATAGAAGGGCGGGGAAATTTCTTTGATGGAGTAGGAATTCTCAGGGATTTCTTGCAAAATCATGTTATGCAGCTTATTGCATCTGTTGCTATGGAGCAGCCAAGAAGCTTTACAAAAGAAGATCTTCGTGATGAAAGAGTCAAGGTTATTAAAGCGTTAAGACAAATTCAGGAATCGGAGGTTGATAAATATGTTGTGAGGGGACAATATAAAGGTTATCGCGCAGAAAAAAATGTCCCTTCGAATTCAACTACGGAAACTTTTGTTGCAATGAAACTTTTTGTGGACACTCCAAGATTTAATAATATCCCATTCTATATAAGGGTTGGTAAAAAAATGCCAAAAAATACTGTTGAAATTTCCCTGGTATTTTTACAGACCTGCCACATTTTATTCAAAGAATATGGCTGTCCTGAGATTGGAAACGTTTTAACTATCAAAATTCAGCCGGATGAAGGAATTTCCATACGAATGATTGCCAAAAAACCCGGAACAAAATTAGCTTTGGAAACTGTAAATATGCATTTTACTTACGAAGAAGCATTTATGACAAAAGGAATCGAAGCATATGAAAAAATCTTGCAGGATATTTTTGCAGGAGACCAAATGCTGTTTAATCGCTCAGACGAATTAGAAAGTTCTTGGGAATTTATTACAAAAATTCTGAAGGGATGGGAGAGGCAGAAGTCAGAAGTTATAAGTTATGAGTTGGGTAGCTGGGGACCAAAAGAAGCAGACGAATTGATCGAAAAAGACGGCCGCAAGTGGCTATGAAATCCTCTATGAAGAAAGTTTTATTGTGTCCGCCGACATTTTATGATATTGAATACGAGATAAACCCGTGGATGCATGTTGAAAATAAAGTTAACAAAGACAATGTTTTAAAAGAATATGAAGCTCTCAAAAATGCGTACAAGTCTTTGGGCCTAGAAGTTTTGGAAATAACACCTGTTAAAGGCCTTCCGGACATGGTCTATGCAGCCAATTTGGGTTTTCCGCTTGGAGAAAAGTTTATAAGCTCAAATTTCAGATATGAACAAAGGAGAAAAGAAGCAGATTTTGCAAAAGCTTTTTTTGAAAATTTAGGCTTTAAAATTATTAATCTTCCGGAGAATACATATTTTGAAGGACAAGGCGATTTGTTAACAATTGGTGGAAAATATTTTATGGGATGGGGAAAGCGATCAAGCAGGGAAGCAAAAGATGTTTTAAATAAAGAATTGGGGATTGAGTGTATAGATTTTGAGTTAAAAGATCCTTATTTTTACCATCTTGATATGAGCTTGGGAATATTGGATGCAAAAACAGCTCTTATAAATCCTCGTTCTTTTACGAAAGAAGGACTTTCAAAGCTCAGAAATGAATTCACAAATATTATTGAAACGACAGAGGAAGACAATAAATTTATGGGATGTAACTTGGTTACAGTTGATAAAACAGTTGTTGTTGCAAAAGGCATAAGCGATAAATTGAAAAGCGAAATTGAAAAATATGGATTTAGAGTTTTGGCAATACCGATGGATGAATTCAGAAAAGGCGGAGGAAGCATAAAGTGTTTGACGCTTGAATTTTATTAACGTAATATATTGATATGAAGATTGGATTTATAGGACTTGGGAGAATGGGTAGTCGTATGGCATCAAAACTTCTGCAAGAAGGTCATGAGTTGGTTGTTTGGAACAGATCAAAAGACGTTATTGAAGAATTCAAAATTCAAAATTCAAAATTCAAAATTACAATTCAAAATTTAAAAGTTGCGGGGACGATAAAAGATTTAATTGCGAGCTTAGAAAAACCACGAATAGTTTGGTCAATGCTGCCTGCAGGTCCTGCAACGCAGGATATTATGGACCAAATATTAAAGCTTGTAAGCAAAGGGGATATTGTAATTGACGGAGGAAATTCCAATTTCAAAGATACGCAAAGAAGATTTGAAGATTTTAAAAAGAAAAATATAAAATTTTTGGGAATTGGAGTGAGCGGTGGAATCATCGCGGCCACGCAAGGATATCCAATGATGGTAGGCGGAGACAAGAGCGCTTATTTAGGGGTTAAACCCCTATTGGATAGTTTGGCAAAACCTAAGGGCGGACATGAATATTTTGGGACAGGCGGAGCAGGGCATTTTGTAAAAATGGTTCACAATGGAATGGAATATGGAATCATGCAGTCTTTGGGAGAGGGATTTGGAATCATGGAAAAGTCGCCTTACAATTTGGATCTTCAGAAAGTTGCGAAACTTTATCAAAAAGGAACCCTTGTATCAGGATTTATGCTTGACCGCGCAGTTGAATCTTTGACTAATGACCCAAAATTAACAAATATTGTTGGAGTTATTGCAGAATCTGGAGAAGCCAAGTGGACTGTTGATCAAGCAAAAGAAGAAAATGTTGATGTAGAAATTATTGAACGGTCATTGGAGTTTAGGCGAAGATCGCAGACAGATGAAAAAATTCAGAAAAGTTTTTCAGCCAGATTGGTTGCGGCTCTTCGTAACGCCTTCGGCGGCCACCCCGTTCGGCAAGTCGAAGATACCCAGAGGGGCACTCAAGGTAAAGATGTCAAGAAAACTAAATGATTTCCTTCATTTTTTACCGCTGATTTCATCCAGATAAGAAAATATTCGACGATTTTGTTCTATAAATTCTTTGAATGGAGTATTTGTTATTGGTACCTTTTCGCTAGCCGTGCTGGGCTCTACTAAAATTACAATATCTGCATACAAACAGGCATAGGATACAGCGTCTATAGCTTTTTTTCTGTCAACGTGTTCCATGAAATTAGCTTGCATAATGGAGGTTGCCGTTATATGAGCAGTCACCTTTCCTTTTTTAATAAAAACGTCCCATGGTTGTTGTGTGAAAACCAGAGCCGCTACTGTAGTATAAACTTCCTCAAAGTTTAGGCTTGGATAGATAGACAATTCCGTGGTTGATGGAACTCGTCTTTTATCGGGAGTGCGACCTGAAGAGTATTTTTCACTTAGCGACATACTTTGAAATACAAAAATAGATTATATACTAACTCTTTGCAATTTGCTACTTTAGGGCTCGGGACAAGTCTAAAGAACCTTTATAATTATTATTTGGGCTTTTTTCATCTTCAATGCCATACTATCTAAAAATGTTTTGCGTTTATCTCCAATATATTTCCGTGCATCTGTTAGATCTTCGTAAGAGATTGTATGCCGTCCATCTTGTACTATTACAATTTCGGTTGGATCCCCATTGTATATCTGATAGCGTAAGATTTACCTTAGAGCTATGAATGAATATTTTTTTGGATCTATGTCAATTGCGGTAATCTTTTTTTCCGTCAGCATGGAAAGTTTTTTTTCTTTCATTTCAATAGTTAGGATTATATAACAACTTATTTAAATATGCTATACTGAAGCTATGAGGTACTCGCAATTATTTGGAAAGACAATTAAAGATGCGCCAAAAGATGAAGTAGCTATAAATGCAAAATTACTCCTTAGAGCAGGTTTTATTGATAAGTTGATGTCAGGATCCTACACACTTCTTCATTTAGGAAGAAGAGTCGAGCAGAAAATAGAGCAAATTATTAGAGAGGAAATGAATGCAACCGGCGGACAGGAAATCCTTATGCCTCTTTTGCATCCTAAAGAAATTTGGAATGAAACCGGCCGTTGGGATTTGGCAAAAGAAGTAATGTATCAATTTAAAAAAAACGAGAAAGAGTATGCGCTTTCCTTTACTCACGAAGAAATTGTAATGGATTTAATAAGAAAACATGTCACAAGCTACAAAGATCTTCCCGCCAAAATTTATCATTTTTCAACAAAATTTAGAGACGAAAAACGCGCAAAGTCAGGCATACTTCGCGGCCGCGAGTTTTTAATGAAAGATTTATATAGCGCGCATGTTTCGAAAGTTGATATGATGAAATATTACGACGAGATTAAAAAGGCTTATAAAAAAGCTTTTAAAAGAATGGGATTAGATGCGATACTTACACAGGCAAGCGGAGGAGTCTTTACGAAAAATAAAACACACGAATTCCAAGTAGTTGCAGAGAGCGGAGAAGATGAGATTATTTATTGCCCGGGCGGAGATTTTAGTTCAAACGTTGAAATAAGTAGTGTTGCAGAAGGTAAGCAATGTGATTTGGGACATGGAGCATTAAGAAAAGCAAAAGCAATAGAGGTTGGAAATATTTTTCCTCTTGGGACTTATTACTCCGAAAAAATGAATGCTATGTTTACCGATCATGATGGGAAGAAAAAGCCAATCTGGCTTGCGAGCTACGGAATAGGTTTAACCAGAGCTGTTGGAGCAATTGTTGAAATTCATCACGACGCAAAGGGAATTGTTTGGCCAAAAGAAGTTGCTCCATATCAAGTGCACTTGATAATGATTAATGATGAAGGATTAATGATTAAGGAAAGAGCGGATGAAGTTTATGAAAGGTTGAAAAAAGCAGGAGTTGAAGTTTTGTGGGATGACAGGGAAGACGTTTCAACTGGAGAAAAATTCGCTGACGCAGACCTCATCGGAATCCCTGTTCGTTTGGTGGTTTCGAAGAGAAACGGTAATAAAATTGAATGGAAAGAGAGAAAAAGAGATAAGGCTGAAAATCTTTCCATCGAAGAAGTGGTAAAAAGGTTAAAGAATTAGAATCTTCAATAATTTGATTGTCATAGAGTTTTAAATAGATTGTGTTTTTTTCTTTCTGCCCCTAGAAGACCTAGGTATTTCTTCTTTGTTACGAAGGTCGTATTTTATAAATGTAATTTGTTTTTCCTGCATCTTAAGTTTAGTTGCGATTGCTGAAGTTTTCAAACCTCCATTTATCAAAGTTTTCACTTCCTCAACTATTTGTTTCCGTTCTTCGGTTCGCTTCCTTCCTGTTTTTCTAAACTTACCCTTGTGCTCGTTTCTCCTTATCGATCGTATAACATCTTCTAATGGTACTTGAAGCTTTTTAGCTATTGCTCTATTTGAATTTTCATCTTCTAGAGCTGCGACCTTTGCATCAAATTCATTTACATCCAATTCAGTATGTTCAGAAGCTTTTGTATAAATTATAATAGGTATAGATCGTTCAATTTCTTTTATTTCATTTAGAATTTTTTTACGATCTTTTTCTGTAAAAGATTCGGAAAGATGATTCAATGCATCAACTGTCATTTTCTTGTTTTTAATAGAAGGAGCTATAATTCTTCCTATTTCCAAAAGAGGACCAATTTTTTCAGGCGGGTCGGAATATTTATTTAGGCTTTTTGATACAAATTCAACTGTTTCTAAATAAGAATGTTCTAACTGTTTTTGATCGACATTTGTTAAATCCATGTCACGCGATATATAAATAAAGGTGTTATTTACTGCGATATCGGTTGGTGGATTGACTAAAATAGCGAGAGCGTTTTCCAGGAATTTGAGTTTGACTTGCGGGTTAAAGGCATCTGTTAGTTTTTTCATTCCTCCCAAAAAATTTTTTTTAGACTCAGGGTTCTCTAATATTGTTGGCAGAATTTTTTTATGGTCTAGTATATTTTGCGCTAGCTCTTCTGCCTGATCTATCGTGCGCTTTAAAACTTCTTTTTGCATTTAGATTTTGAATTATAGCACAAAAACCTCTTTAGGGTAAGCCCTTCGGCAAAGCTCAGGGTAAAAAAGGGAGTTTGAAATTGAAGATTTTTGTCCAGAAAAGAGTGTAAATCACAATAAAAACCAAACCCACAATTCCAAATAAAACCGGCATCATCATCCCATTTTTCTTTTTGATAGCTATAGTTTGGGTTTGGGGCTGAGAGATAGGAGTCGCAAAATTAGCTGATGGGGCAGATGCTGGCACTTCTGAATTCATTTGAACAAAATTTGATGCTTGCGTTGGAGGCTGTGGAGGCATGACTGGTTCAGGTATTGCCGGTTCAGGTGTTGGAATCGACTGCGGTTCTGAGATAGGAGGCTGAATTGGGAGTTCTGGTTCCGGTTGCGGCTCTGGAGCGGTAGTTGGGTCTGGCATAGAAGGAGGAGGCGTAGGTGGAGGCGGAGTTTGAGCCTGAATTGGCTGAGTTTGCGGCTGCGGTATGGGTGTTCCCATTACGCGTTGATAAGCTTCTCTTAATTTGGGATCAAGGCTTGCCAGTTTTTGCGGGTCCATATTAATATAGTCTTTTATTTTTGACGATTTGTCAAGTGCGAAGGTGCGAAGGTATGCCATACTTTCCCCTTCCTGGCTTTCTGCATATGCCCCTGAGCCTATTTCTTCTTACAGATCGTTTAACTGTTTCTACAGATACGTTATACTTTTGGGCTATCTGGTGATTGGTATAATCAATTTCTAGAACTCCAACTGCTGCATCAAATACATCAAGGTCAGGTCCGGGAGATTTTACAGGAGTTGAAGGCGTGGGTGGTTGCTTAGCTTCTTCTATTTTATGAAGAATGTTTTCACGTATGTGTTCTGGAAAAGATTTGGAAAGATGGCTTAATGCATCAAAGGTCTTTTTACGGTCTTTGAAAGAAGGGGTTATGATTTTTCCCGCCTGCAGCAGAAAATCAATTTTTTTAGGTGAGTAAGGATGCATTTTTATGTTTTCTGATACAAATTCAAATGTTGCTAAATAAGAGCCATACATTTCTTTCTGGTTGACACTTGTTAAATCCGTATTACGCAGCATATAAATTATAGCCCGGCTTGTGGCATATTTGGTTTCTGGTTGTGCTAAGAAAAAGATTGCACCTTCCAGGAATTCAAATTTTTCTTGCGGGCTAAAGGAGTCAGTTTGTTGTTTAGCTGCTTCCAAAAATTTTTTCTTGATTTCTTCACTTCCTAATATCTTTCTTAGGCTATCTTCCTTGCCTTTTAGATCTTGCAAGAGCCTTCTTGAACCGGTCGGTATTATATTTAGATTTTCTTTTAGCATTTGGATTTTGAGATTATAGCATAGAAAACGCATAGTGGCAAAATCCGCCAGCTGGCGGATTTTGGAAAAAGTTGCCTATGAGGTATAATGGTTTATATGAAAATTGTTGTTACACATAGCTCACCGGATATGGACGCCATAACTTCGGTCTGGCTTATCAAAAAGTTTTTGGCAGGCTGGGAAAATTCGGTTGTCAAATTCGTTCCTGCGGGGGATAGAATAAACAACAACAAAAATACAAAAGATGCTATAGAAAAAATAGGAGATGATGAGATTATCCATGTAGATACGGGTTTAGGTCCGCTAGATCACCATCAGACTGCTTCGGATAAAGTTTGCGGAGCTTCTCTTACTTTTAATTTTGTGAAAGAACATATTTCAAAGCATAATATTGAAGCTCTTGAGAGAATGGTGAAAGTGATTGTGGATATAGATCATTTCAAAGAAGTTTTCCGTAAAGATGCACTTGCCGACTATCATGAATTTGATTTGGCGGCTATTTTGGATGGCCTCAAACTCGAGTTTCCGGGTCAAGACGATTTATATGTGGTAGAGATTATTAAATCTTTGGATGCGGTTTTGCATGGATTTGAAAATAGGATTTGGGCGGAAAAAGAAATCAAGGAAAATGGGAAGAAATTTGAAACGCGGTTTGGAGAAGGAATGGGTTTTGAAACAATTAATGATTCGGTTGTAAAGTTAGCTCAAAAAATGGGATATGCAATCGCTGTCAGAAAAGATCCAAGAAAAGGGTACGTCCGCGTGAAGGCGCGGCCTTCACAAGTTAAAAATGAAAAATTAAAAATTAAAAATAACGATATTGATTTGACGTTAGTTTACGAAAAGCTGAAGAAGATGGATCCTCAGGCGACTTGGTATTTACATATTTCCAAAAAAATGCTTCTGAATGGATCTGTGAAAAATCCAAAAATGCGCCCAACAAAGCTTGGAATTGATGAGATAATAAGAGTTCTGGAGCAAATTTGATCAGTGTCATCCTGAATTTATTTCAGGATCCCAATCATGTTAAAATAAAGATGCTGAAACAAGTCGAAGATACCCCGAGGGGCATTCAGCATGACAAGTAATAAGATATGGAATGCGTATTTTGCAAAATAAGAGACAGAATTATTCCTAAAGAGTTTACTTACGAGGACGATGATATTATGGTTTTTCCAGACATTCATCCTCTTAAGCCGGTGCATCTTTTGATTGTTTCCAAAAAACATATCGAAGATTTCTTAATGATGAATGATGAAGGATTAATGATGAAGTTAACGAAAATAACTCAAGAAATGGTTAAGCAGTTTGGCTTGGAAAATAAGGGATATCGGGTGGGAGTAAACGGCGGAGGAGCGCAAATTATTAACCATCTCCACTTCCATCTCCTCGGCCCTATGGGGAAAGCTGCCGCAATGTAGAGGTTGGGGTATTTACTCTGTTTTGGGTTTGGAGTAAAATAGGTAGACTAATGTCATCCTGAGCAAAGCGAAGGATCTAGATTCTTCGGCTAGGGCCTCAGAATGACAAATCGAATAGGGGGTGTTTATTTATGGTAACAGTTAGAAGAATGCCGGGAGATAGCGATGATACGCTGATCAGGAAATTTCAAAGAAAAGTCCTAAACGAAGGAATTATTCCTGAGGCTAAAAGACGCGCTTTTTATTTGAAGCCATCTCTTGCCCGCAAACAGAAAAAGGAAGACAGCAGACGCGCAAAAAAGATGTGGGCATAATTTCGCGGTCAAGAGTAATAATATGGAAACAATACAAATCCCCATTTTTGTAGAAAGCAGATACAAAGTTAACAGGAAACGTATTAAACAAGCAGTTTCCAAGGTGTTAACAAAGCACGAAATGAAAGGCCCTGCAGAAGTCTCAATTGCTATTGTGGGG
>Ga0209515_10006287_pt1 | contig 14885 bp, 14 predicted proteins | sample Subgroupgradi54m_FD_187454 | JGI IMG/M metagenome (GOLD analysis project Ga0209515, IMG submission 187454) | Subsurface groundwater microbial communities from S. Glens Falls, New York, USA - GMW60B uncontaminated upgradient, 5.4 m (SPAdes)... ...
CTTCCGATCTATATCTTTTGGCCGTAGAGAATAGAAACACGAGTTCCGACTTCATCGGAACATGAATCTTTCTTAATAACTTGAAAAAAAGGAGATACAAATTTGGCCAGCTCGTCAGGATTCAATCTCAGTTCAGTATCGATCGGGGCCGGATGATAAGGACATATTTCTGGAATTGAAATACAAGCCAATCCTCCTTTCTTTAACACCTTTGCTGCCTGACTCACAGCTCGAAGTGGATCGACAACATGCTCTAAAACGGAGAGGAGAAAAACGACGTCATAAGATCCTTCTTGAACCGTATCGATGTGCTGGCAGTCTCCAAAAATCGTTCTCGCCAGAGGTAAGAATGGAGAAAAGGCACGCCGGAGAAAAGTAAAAGGTGTGACTAATCGACTGATCAGCTCCACAGGGATCGAAAATAAAATATCTTTTTTTCTGAAAACTAATTTTTCTTCTAATACATCGATACGATTTTTCTGTAAGATCAAAGGCCGATAAAGCTGGTAACCGACCCAGGACTGGACTTGTAAGCGATAGTAATGCGTTCCGCCACCAATATCTAGAATCGATGCTCCTTTCAGGTCTTGAAGGCGCTTAACAATCCAATGACATTCATTTTCAATCACGATAACTTTCCTTTTTTATTAACATGTTGTGCATCCGTCTGTAATATGCTCCGTAACGAATCCGAGATAAATTCGACTTCTGTTATAGTTAGATAAGGGGATAAAGGTAAAGAAATTACTTCTTCCGAGAGTTTCTCACTCATTGGGAAAGTTTTTCTTGCTGACAAATGCTTATACGGCGCCTGATGATGAATTGGGACGGGATAATGGATCCCAGCTTGGACTCCCTTTTCAAGAAGCTTATTCAATATTTTATCTCGCTGGTCCGACTTAATCCGAATCACAAATAAATGATATGCATGCTTGGTTGTAAAATCCGCCTGTTCAATGAAATGGATGTAGTGGCTTAAATTTCGTAATCGATCGCGATAAAACTGAGCCAAAAAATTCCGCTGTTCATTCCAAGTATCTAAATAGCAAAGTTTCACTCGTAGAATCGCCGCCTGCATGGTATCCAACCTCGAATTAAAACCAATCCGGCCGTGAATATATTTTTCACCAGAACCCCAATTTCGTAATAGACGGATTTCTTTGGCAAGTTTTTCATCACTTGTGACTACCATTCCTCCATCACCGTAGGCACCTAAGTTTTTCGATGGATAAAAACTGAAAGCTGCAGCGTCCGCCAAAGTGCCGCACTTACGATTCTTATATTCCGCCCCATGCGCCTGAGCCGCGTCTTCAATAACTTTTAAGTCATGCTTACGCGCTACACGAAGAACTTCATCCATGTCGGCTGGCTGTCCATACAAGTGGACAGGAATAATGGCTTTTGTTTTTTTCGTGATGGCGCCTTCAAGTTTTTGAACGTCTATGAGTGCTGTTTGTTCGTCGCAGTCTACTAAAACGGGATGGGCGCCGGAATGAGTAACGGCAAACGCAGTTGCGATGAATGTATTAGCTGGAATGATCACTTCATCCCCACTACCAATTCCATAAGCTCTTAGAATGAGATGCAGAGCATCGGTGCCGCTTGCAACACCAACGGCATAATGCGCTCCCAAATAATGAGCGAACGCATTCTCAAATTCATCAACAGCTCGCCCAAGAATAAAATCGCCTCGACTGCAAACTTCGCGCATGGCTTGGTCAATTTCAGACGCGAGCGCTTCATATTCTCTTGTCAAGTCCACCAATGGAATAAGACTTGCTCTTTCAAGCTTTGGCAGCATCATTTTGAAGCAACTCTCGCAGGATTTCCAACCACGGTAGTTTTTGCCGCGACATCACGGGTTACGACGCTGCCCGCCCCAACTATGGCATCTTCTCCAATCGTGATGCCGCAAAGAATAACGGCGCCGGAACCAATCGAAGCTCCTTTTTTCACGGTAACTCGTTCCAAAATCCATTTGCCTTGCCGTGCCTTGGACGCCGTTGGATGACGGTCATTGATAAAAGTCACATTGTGCCCGATGAACACATCGTCTTCAATTTTGACGCCGCTGCAAATAAATGTATGACTTTGAATTCGGACGCGGCGACCGATTACAGCGTCCTTTTGAATTTCAACAAATGTTCCAATCTGGGAGTCATCACCGATTTCGCAGCCATATAAATTCACAAATTCATAAATGACTACATTTTTTCCAAGCCGCACATCGGGGGCAATGTTGATAAATCGTTTTCCGGGCAATTCAATCATGCTTCTTGCTCTAAATAAATTCTTTTTCCTTCGGACCGCAAAGATTTCTCGGCGGATTCCAAACATTTCATGACGCGTAGTCCAAGTTCTGAATTTTTGGAATTAACCGTTTTAGATCGAACGCAGCGGGTAAATTCCTCAGCTTGAAGCCTTAGAGGTTCCTGAAGATCCATTTTAGGAGCTTGTACGTCCAGATCTCGCAGTCGTAATTGAAACTCTCCGAAAGAATCATAGAAGGGTTCCTTGGCCACGCCTTTATTATAAATCTTAACCGGCTCCAAATGATTCAGATCATCCCAGACAGCCATTTGTTTATCACCCACCAAGGTTAAAGTCCTCACCTTCTGAGGATGCAGCCAACTCACGTTGACATGGACCAGAATTTTTTCGGGATATTCCATCGATAAAAAAGCGACATCTTCGCGCGGCGTATCCAAAAAGCAACTTCCGACAGCGGAAATCCATTTGGGCAAACAGCCGAAGAAATAATCAAATATGGAAAATTCATGACTGGCTAGATCCATCACCACATTAATATCTGAACGGATCGGGCCCAAGTTGGTTCTGGACGTGTGAAGATATTGAATTTTTCCGAATTGTCCACGGTCTATTTCTTTTTTAATAAATTGAATTCCAGGATTATAAAGAAAAACATAACCTAGCATCAGTACCGTGCCAAATTTTTTGCTCAAGGCGATCAACTCTTTGGATTCTTGCACATTAGAACACATTGGCTTTTCAAGCAGAACGTGTTTGCCCGCCGTCATTGCAGCTTTGGCAAGTTTATAATGAGTGCTTGCAGGCGTCGCGATGACAACGGCATCGATATCAGAGCGTTCCAAAATCTCTTCTGCATTAGCAACTACTTGAAGATTCGGATAGCGGCTTTGAATATAACGGCACCGATTTTCATCCAAATCTGCACACATCAACACATTTGTGGAATTGCTCTCATTAAATACACGTACATGATTAGGCCCCCAATGACCCAATCCGATCACACCCATTTTGAGCGTGGCCTTCTGAGGCGCAGACGCTCTGTTATTCCGAGCAGAATTAGTTTGTTCCAGATTGATAGACGGATTCATACATATCCAGATACTTGGGAACAAGATGATCCCAATCGAATCGGTTCACTGTATCTCTTTGAATTTGCCCAGCGGTTTTTTGAGCTTCCTCGTAATTGGACATGACGTGATCGATTTTGCGGGCAAGATTTCCCTCCTGGCTTAAATCCGCCAAGTTACCCGCCGGGCCCGTCATCCATTCAAAGTGAGAATGCGCAATCACTGGTACGTCCGAACACATAGCTTCAGCCAGTGCCAAGCCAAATTCTCCTACCAAACACGGAAAGACAAAAAGATCGGCTAAATGATAAATTTCAGAAACTTGATCAAATGGAACGTACAAGGTTTTGAAATTTTCCCCGAGCATTTCTTTTCCCAGAGTGGCCAGATCCGGCTCTTCAGGCTGACCTACCACCAATAGAAAATAATCTTTTTTCAATCGGCTGACTTCCCGAATCAGATAGTCAATTCTTTTGTGCCGACGGTTAAGCGCGGCAACAGTCAAAATAACCGTTTTATCTTTTGGAATTCCGTACTTGGTTCGCAAATCGGTTGAATTGCGTTTCACAACATAGCGACTTGAATCCACGCCGTATGGAATAAAAGATACTTTTTTGGGATTTGCTCCGGAACGCATTAACGTTTGATGATGAGGCTCAGTAATTGCTTGAATGTGATCGCGTTGCTCTAAAAAAGCTTGGTCCAAACGGGGATCAAGTCCAAGTCCGTCCGTAAAAAGAAGTTTGTACCGAAAACCAAATACTTTTCTGGCGTAGAAAAGGAAATGGCCTAAAGCAGGCTCGCTGTAATGAACGATGTCGTAACCCCGAAAACCCACAAAGGGAATAAAAGACAATCCATATGACAATTGTTGAAAATAATAATTGTCTCTGGCTCTGCCTTCGAACACTCGAAGCAGGCCATCAAACTTCAAACACGGAAGAGAAACAGCGTTGGGTTTTCCATTCAAACGGCATCCAAATAAAGTAACGGAAAGTTTATGATTGATCTGCTCAAACAGTTCAAGGGTAAAGCGTTCAAATCCCCGCCGGCTGTAACCCAAAGAAGTGCAAACCAACGCAATTTTCATGAAACGAGAGCACCTTCCGGCTGAACCACAACCACTTCTTCTAAGTCCTCGCCTGCCAAACCCCACGTTTCGTCATTATAGATGAAGGAACGTCTGCCTTCGAACATGTCCACGATCAGATTCGTTGTCTCCGCACTATCCTGGTACGGAATTCCAAGGCGCGTTAATTCGTCGCGTGCGGGTAAAAATTGACGGGCCCATTTCTTTAATCTCGAAGTAAACCATTTCGGAAGTTTGTCTTCCAAACCCATTTTCGCCCATAAATTAGCCTCGGGAGAATTTGTCCTTGCACCGTGCTCAATATGATAAAGCCGCATCGGTTCGGGCAATGCTTCCGCTTTGATTCCTGCCAAATGAGCCATATAACACAGAAGTGTGCCGCTGACGCGGCCCAAAATATCGGTTTCCGGAATACCGTGCAGCTCACGCCAATGCTTTTCAGCCATCAATATAAAATCACCCGGCGCTCCCGTAAAGAGTCCCGGAATTCCGTTCGTGCCAGGCAGCGGAATGTCCGGGCAAAATGAATCCACACGAAGGATATTTTTTTGGCAGAAAGAGAGTTGTTCATTTAATGAATTAAGTCCCGTAACTTGCCTTCTAACATCACAACGGTCCATCCGGTACAGCCGATCCCCATGCAGTTCCTCAGAAGCTAGAAATCGAACTAATTCGTCAGAAAGCAAAACATCCACGGTTGTACACAAAATGAATTTTCCTCTGGCTCTACGGATCGCCACATTTTGAGCAACTGTATAATTCACCGGCATTTTTTCCCAGTTTTCATATCGCTCATGGATGTGAGACGGAACGGTAATAATTCGAACTGTGCAGAACTGAGAATGTTTCGGCCACTGATAAGCATCTTTAAGAAGAGCGCGGTCTTTCAGAGGATTCCAATCGACCAAAACAATTTCAGATTTCAACTTGTGGCGCTCAGCCTGCTGGAAAAAACCCATAAAACAAGTCTTCATCCGGCGGTACATATCTCCGCCATGATCGTCATTGCGCGAATGAACGCAGAAGCTGAGATAGGGCATCTTATCGGGCATTGGGAGCTAAGTGCTCAATGGGCCTTAATCTGGCGCGACCAATCAACATTGAAAAAATAACAGAAAAATAAAACATCACCTCACGCCACCGGCGGAACCAGTTGCTTAAAAATCTCCGACGGAGCATCAAATGCAAAGGAAAATATTCGCTTTCGTACATATCCATTAACGTATTAAAGATAAAATAATACCGAAGCGCTGGTTTTGTTCTGAGATGATAATGAACTCGTTTGCTCGCCGTAAACACCGAAAACATTTTCTTTTGGCAGCAGTCATTAAGAATATTCGCACGGGTTTCCAATCGAATGTCATAAAAAGTGGCCTGGCCAACTGTGCGCAAGACTTTTTTCTTCCTGAAATCGACCAACCAGTCGACAGATTCAGCATCATTGACATGAAACAAAATCTTCGCGGGAAAAAGCAGTCCAAAACCAAGTGGCAATGTGGAAAATAAATCAGAAAAATATTTCTGAAAGCTTTCCCAATGCGGTCGGACGGCGCTTTCTTTAGCATAACATTGCTCTAATTTTTCCGAGTAGCAATGTTCTAATTCTTCAAGGTGGCGTTTTCGATTCGTGAAATAATCCTGCTGAGCGATTGAAAATCCGTTCTCGGCGGACCAGGAGTCACCCGGAAGCATCACTTGGCAAATTGTTTCTTTTTGGTGATGAGTATCAAAATACGATTTGATCTGATAAGGAGAAACGATGGAATCGTTGAAACGCTTCGTTTCTTTGTGAAGAAAGCAATGGTTGCTTGCAAATGGGACGGCATATCTGGCATTTAAAAATTCGGAGAAGGCAAGAAATTCCTGAGCGTAATCTTCATTCGAGCGATGTCCGAGATGCTCCGGAAATTCAGAGGACACACAAGATGGATAAGCAGAAGCGCTGCTGTGGCTTTTAAATACAAAATCAATTTTGGAATGTTTTGAGGAAATTTGACGAAGAGGAGCGCCCATTAACTTACAATCATTTGCATCCAGCAGGACGTTTCTTCCCGTATCAATCAGAAGCGCGCTGTCCAGCGCGAGCCCAAATTGATAACTGGTTACGGTGACATCTCCTTTCAAATGATACTGGCTCCCATGTGCGAGTTCTCGAATATTGTGGAAGCCAACTGAATTTAAATCTTTAACCATTCTGTCAAAGTGAGCCCGCGGCACTAAAATGGGCGTTTTGGAATCGAAACGTTTTAAAGATGGACTATGAAAATGATCCCAATGAAGATGGGTTAAGTAGATGTAATCCGGATTCAGTTTTTCCACAATGTCTTGAGGAGGCGGCGGATAATTCCACCAAGACCTCCAGTAACAGCTTCCTACCAGCCATGGATCAATCAAGACAGAACAATCCATCGTTTCAATAAAGAGACCTGCGTGGCTGATAATTGTGAATTTCACAAAGGCCACTTACAACTTAACTGCTAATTCTTGATCTTTCGCTTGAGTCTTAAGCCAAGTCGAAATTTTTTTGGTTATACTCAAAACGTCTAAACCGTACTTTTCCCAAATCACTTCTCTTCCTCCATAATCAAACACAAACCGGTCGTCTTGACCGATTCGAAGTGTCAGAATTTTTACGTCATGGTCAGACAAAATTTCAAGGATGGCGCTTCCCATTCCTCCTGCCAATAAATGTTCCTCTAAAGTGACGAGTGAACGAGAATTCTTAACAATTTCCAGCAAAAGCTCTTGATTAATGGGCTTTAGGCGAAAAAGATCGACCACGCTCGCGCGAATTCCATTTTGTTGTAAATTCTTAGCTACTTTTAGGGCATTGTGAACCATTATTCCCGTAGCGATGATGGTCACGTCATTTACGCCATCGCCGGTGACTTGAACCAATCCATCCTCAAAATGGACGTCCTGGCCTTCATATAGATCCGGAATCCCGGCGCGATCAAAGCGAATATATTGAGGGCTTCTGCTTTGATAAGTGATATCAACCAAAGCGCGGGCCGTCGTGACATCCGCCGGTCCATACATCACGAGATTTGGAAGCGTGCGCATGACCGAGATATCTTCCACGGTGTGATGGCTCGGACCCATAATGTCGTACGCATAACCGGCGCCAATGCCCAAATTCACAATCGGTAAATTCATGGCACACATATCTAATTTATTTTGATCGTAACAACGAATCGTCACGAAGGGGGCAATCGCATAGGTGTACACTTTTTTGCCTTCGAACGCCATTCCGCATGCCATTCCGATCAGCTGTTGTTCGGCAATTCCTACGTTGTAATACTGTTTTGGAAAATCCTGCGCGAATTGATCGAGCGTGGGAGCTCCGTTGTCCGCGGTAATAAATACACAATTTTTGTCCTTCTTGAAAATGTCATAAAGTCCGGTAAAAAATACGTCTCTCATCCCCATAATAAATTTAGTTGAGCTCATGTTAATAACCTCCGGACGTTTGCACTTCTTTAGAATCCGCAACGCGGTTTCCGTTTAATTCTCGCGACACTGCTTCCAAGTCATTTCCGCTCGGCACTCGGTAATGCCAAAGCCGCTGATCTTCCATTAAAGAAGCGCCTTTTCCTTTTTTGGTATTGGCAATAATCATGAGCGGCTTGGGATTATGTTCACGGTTTCGAATGTCGCTTAAACTTTGAAAAATTTCTTCAAATGAATGCCCATTAATGACTCTGACTTCAAATCCAAAAGCCCTGAATTTTTCATCCAATGGATTGAGTCGCGGGCCGTCTTTTTTTTCCTCAACTCGGTCCGTAAAACCCAAAACGCCTTGGCCATTCCGGTCTACAATGCAAATTAAATTGTTAAGCTCGGCATGAGCCGCGAAGAAACAGGCTTCCCAATTAGAACCTTCGTAAAGTTCGGCATCCCCCAAAAAACAAAAAACGAGGTGCTTTTTTTCATCATTTTTGGCCACTTGCGCGATCCCTGTAGCGATGGGAAGTCCATGGCCTAAAGATCCGGTAATAACTTCGATTCCTGGAATATTCCATTCTGCATGAACGCCGAGAATACTTCCTTTTTGGGCAAAGATATCAAGCTCCGATAAAGGAAAGTAACCCACGTCAGCCAAAATGGGATAAAGACCAAGGCCGCCTTGACCTTTACTAAAGATAAAACGGTCGCGGCCCTCCCATTTTGGATTTGTTGCGTCACAACGAAGGATTCCTCCGTAATAAACGGCAACCAAAAGTTCGGTCTGAGAATAGGCGGTGCTGATATGGCCGCTTTTTGCGTGGACAGCCATTTCCAGGACTTTGTGTCGAACCCAATTGGCTTTATTTTCCAATTTTTGTTTCAGCTGAATATCAATCATGTTTCCTCCCTGATCCAATTATTTCCTGTTCTTCTAAAAGTTTTCTTCTGAGACGAATTTTTGTCATTCTTTGAATATGCGCGACAACCTCAGCTCCAAACTTTCTTTGGATCATCTGAAGATAACGATCGCTTGTAAAATAACGGTGAAATGCCTCATCCCGAAAACCGAGTACGTCGGCCGCTGAAATGTAATCCGTTGGGAGAGGCAGAGTCTCATATGAATGCTGAGAATAATGGTGCCAATGACTCGGCAGCCGAAGACCTCTTTCAAGAGCCATCGAATATAAAGGGGAGCCGGGATAAGCCATGGCGCTGTAAAAGTTGGCGAATTCGCAGTTTAATTCAACTGCAAGATCAAATGTCTCCGTCATGGAATCAAAGTCATCATCTGGCAGGCCGAATATAAAATTCCCAAGAACATAAATTCCCGCATTCTGAATTTTCCTGACTGTTTCAATGATATCTTCATTGCCAAATTTCTTAAGCGCGCCGTCGCGTACATGCTTGCTTCCACTTTCGATGCCCAGTACCAGCCAATTTACGCCAGCGCGTTTTAATTTTTCAAGAAACTTATCTTTTACGGTATCCACACGCGCGTAAGCCCAGATATTTAGATCGTAACCGCGTTCGATGATGCGGTCACAAATTCCAAGCACGTGAGATTCATTCAGCACGAACATTTCATCGATGAATTTAACATTCTTAACGCCATATTTGGTTACCAACAAATCGAGTTCTTGAATGACAGAATCAGGATGCCACAAACGATAAGTAGGTTTTCCAAAAGGAGCGTTGATGCAGCAAAAGCTGCACCGATAAGGACAACCGAGGCTTGTGTGAATGGCGGCGTAAGGAGAACGGTTGTTGATATGATCAAAACAGTGCCAGTTATGAGCTCGATACAGGTCCATCGAAAGTAAATCCCATGCAATGCCTGGCATTTCTTCATCCAAATTTTCGATTAATCCTCCAACTGGATTTGAACGGATAGATTCATCTGCCGCTCTCCACCACAAACTCGGAACCTTGGAAAAGTCGTCTGTTCCTGCCTGAATTGCTTGGAGTGTTTGCAAAATCGTTTGAGGACCTTCCCGATCGCAAACGAAATCAACGTGTTCTTCGCGCATCGTTTGTTCCGGGAGTGCTGCAGGATGAGTGCCCGTCATCAAAATTCTGATTTCCGGGTTCAATTCTTTTACAAATTTGCAAATTTCACCGGCAGCCGTCATATTTTGAGTCGATGCTGACGGTTGATAACCATAAACCACCATCACCATCAAAGAAGGGTTGTAATTCTGAACGATCGTTTCTGCCGCTTGCTTAGAATCGAGTCCGAATGCTGGTGCATCAACGATTTCAACACCATAACCTTTTGCTTTTAAATAATTCGCAAAAAGGCCTGCAAAAGCGGGCGGTTCAATCGCACAGAATTCATCTCCTAAATCCTGATAGATTTGTTTCCGGTTGCCTGGATTTACCAAAACAACATCGATTTTTTTATGAACCATCGATTTGTTCCTGAAAGACTGCCGCGGCTTGATCAATCTGTTCGCTGGGTTGGTAAAAAACAATTTGGCTGCCCATCGTCTCAAATTCAAACGGCACTCTGAGCAATCCGGACAGTTTTTCTTTGATTTTGGAATGATTCTCCGGTCTTGCGAATATCAGCATAAATCCGCCGCCGCCTGCTCCCAGAAGTTTTCCGCCGACGGCTCCAGTTTCCCGGGCTGTTTCATAAATTTCGTCGATTCGTCCGGAGGAAATTTTCGGCGTCAGGCTTCGTTTTAATTTCCAGCTTTCATGAAGGAGTAAACCAAATTGATCAAGATTGCTCTGTCCTGTAAGAATTGAAACTCCTTCATCAACCATTTGATACATTTGTTTTAGTTCACTTTTGCGATCGTTGGTTTTTTCGATTTGTTCCTTCGCAATTTCAGAAGCTGTCCGGGAAAAACCGGTGAAAAATAAAAGAAGATGGTTTTGAAACTCGCTTAAGCGCTCAGGATTCATCATCATGGGACTCACCCGAATCTCATGATTGGTTGAAAAATCAATACGGCAGAATCCGCCATGAGCGGCCATCACTTGATCCTGTGAGCCGACATACTCCCCTAGAATTTCCTGCTCAACTTGAATGGCTTTCTTCATTAAATCCATTTTAGTCAACATATTCCCTTTCAAGGCCGCAATGGTATTGAGCAAACCTACCGTAAAAGCCGAACTTGATCCCAATCCCGTTCGGGCCGGAAGATCTCCGTCATGATGAATCTCAACTCCCGAATCAATGCCCATATATTGAAGCACGCCGCGGACGGCTTGATGTTCAATTTGATCGTTGGATTTAACATGTTCGATCTTGGAATAGACGATTCTGCTTTTATGCTCAAAGAAAGGCGGTAAATAACGGCATGAAATATGGCAGTACTTATCAATGGTCGTCGCCAAAACGGCGCCACCATATTGTTCATACCAAATCGGGTAGTCGGTTCCGCCGCCGAAAAACGAAATTCGAAAAGGTGTTCGGCTAATGATCATTTATGTTCTGCCAATTCGTCATTGCAAGACAGCGTTTCAGGCAGTGTCGAAGTTCGCCGCAAAGCTTTGGCGGAATCCGTCCGTCCGGACGAATCTCGCCGAGTGGTTTGGCGGACAATCTCAGAGCTCGTAGATTGCTTCGTCGGCCCATGGCCTCCTCGCAATGACGCATAACTCGCGCAAAACCATTCGATGGTAGTTCTAAGACCATCGTCGAGCGGCGTAAACGAAAAATTGGGAAAGAAATTATGAAACCGGTTACTCTTCATCACTCGGATCAGCTCACCCTCCGGCTTGGCCCGATTAAAAATAATCGGCCCCTCAAATTTCATGACTTGGGTAATGAGTGTCACTAATTCTCGAATCGTAATCGTAGCCTCGGGCGCGGTAATCATCGTTTCGACGCCGCGGAATGTATTGAGTGCTTCTAACAGAATTCTGGCGGCATCAAATGAATAAAGAAATTGCCGGACGGCATTTCCACTTCCCCACACTTCTAAAGGTTTGTCTTGCTGTTTGGCCAAAAAACATCGGTGAATGAGAGAACCAATCACGTGCCCTTCATCCAAATCCCAATTATCTTGAGGACCGTATAGATTAACTGGTGTAATGGTTGAAAATTGGCAACCATACTGTTCCCATAAAAGTTTGGTTTGAATATCTAACATTCGCTTTGCATATCCGTATCCAAGATTGCCACTGAAAGGCAAACCGATGTGCAAATCTTCCTCAGTTGATGGACGATCCGGATAAAATTGGAACGCACAATTTGATAAAACTGAAACTAATCGTGATACGCCAAATCGCTGGGCCACGCTTAAGACATTTGTATTGATGCGAAGATTCGTCTCAAAAAAATCTGCATTTCTCATTGAATTGATTTTTAAACCTCCCACCAGCGCCGCAAGATGAATGACACGCTTTGGTCTCAAACGATCAAAAAGATGTTCCGTTTGCGTTGCATCGGTTAAATCACCATCTTTTTGCGTCACAAACGTTGCTTCTGGACAAATTTGTTTCAGTGCGGATCCGAGAAGACCGCCGCTTCCTGTCACTAAAATTTCTGTAGGCATGTCATGTCCAAAACGACTTGAGAAATAAATTCGATATCTTCGGGCTTTAAACTCGGATAATTCGGCAAAAAGAAGCCGCAATGATGAATTTGATCGGCAACGGGAAAACTGGCTTTGCCATAGCGCTTAAACCAAAAAGGATGTAGTCCGATGTTTCCGGCAGAAAACAGTCGGGTTTCAATCCCATTTCGAACTAAAGCGCTTACAACGCTGCGTCGCTGTTCAATGGTTTCGGCAACCACACCAAATGAAATGCTGGAAACTTTCGCTTCTGAATCATCCCAATGCTGCGTATAAAATTTATCTCCTAAATACTGTTGATAAAGCACATGATTTTCGTGCCTTCTTTGAGCAATTTGATCCAGCTTATCCATTTGTCCCAAACCAATAAATGCATTCAAATCCGTAGAACGCAAATTGAAGCCGGGTTCGTAAAAAACAAACGGCTTGTGAAAATCATCTATTTGGTATTCATCAACTAAAGCTTGATGACTTGAGACATCCAGATCTTTACTCCAACCGTGGCTTCTCGTCATTAAAAGTAAGTCTCGATATTCCGGATTGTCCGTCGAAACCATCCCCCCTTCGATCGTAGAAATCTGGTGGCCAAAATAAAAAGAAAAAGCGGCCATGTCGCCGAAGGTTCCGATTTTTCTGCCGTGTGTGGATGAGCCAATCGCAGCACAGGCATCTTCAAGCAAAATAAATCCATATTGTTCTTTGAGCGCAAGAATTTCGTTCATTTTATGAGGAACACCCAGAACTTGAGCCAAGATCACAGTGCTAGGCTCGTGATCTTCTAAGAGGAACTTCAAATGTTTGAGGTCGAGGCCAAATGTATCCGGATCCGCTTCACACATGATTGGCTCAAAACCAAATTGAATAGCCGGAGCAATCGTGGTCGGCCAACCAACGCTTGGGACAATGACTTTTTTATTTTTAAGCTTCCCAGAAAGCAACAAAGTATAAAACATCAAGAGATTTGCCGAGGATCCGGAATTACAAAAAATGGAAAACTGCTTTCCAAGCCACCTGCTCCACTTTTGCTCAAACTGGACAGTCAACGCGCCTTTGGTTAACCGCGGATAAGACTTAAGCCAATCAACCAGTTGATCAATATCCTTCCGGTCGATCGTGTCTTCGGCCAAATGATACTTAAATATTGGCATACTGATTTCCCCTGATGACTTGATAGCCTTTGATCAGTTCGGCGATCCCCGCTTGTAAGGACCATTTGGGTTTAAAACCTGTCCTTTCAATTTTCCGGTTGCTGATCATATAATTTCTTTGGTCGGGATCCTTTCCGATTTCTGATTCCGCGTAATCAAAGTTGGGAATCTGCTTCTTGATCTCTTCACACAATTCACGCTTGCTTAAATTACAATCACTCAAGCCCACATTGTAAGGTTCGTTTTTCATTTCTTCAAAATGGTTCAGGGAGTGAATAAACGCTCCGGCAACATCCCGGACATGAATAAAATTTCGTTTGAAATGCCCTTCAAACAGAGTCAAAAATCCTTCGTTCAAAGCACGGTAAACAAAGTCATTAACCAAAAGATCCAAACGCATTCGGGGACTAATTCCAAAAGTGGTGGCCAGTCTTAATGTAATGCAGCTACCTGCCTCCAAAACCGCCTCCTCAGCTTCAACCTTCAAAAGCCCATAAAGAGAGATGGGCTTTAACGGCGTCTCCTCATCACACAAAATTCCCCCTTGGCCGATTCCATAACCACTGTTGGTGGTTGGAAAAATAATTCTTTGCTCAGGACTCCGCAATTCAAGGATCATTCGAATGGCATTGAGATTGGTAGACCGAGCTGCGATGGGATCTTTGTCGCACACAGGCGCTCCGGTAAGACAGGCTAAAGGAAAAATGACGTCGGCGGTTCTTAACTGGTTTGAAATTAAATCTTTATCCCGTACATCTCCGCGGAAGAGCGTAAACCGGTCATGATGACAACAATCTAAGAGCGATGTTTGATGATACATAAAATTATCAACGGCAATAACATGGTGCCCTTCCTTCAAGAGCTCGGGTACCAAGACCGAACCAATATAACCAGCAGCTCCTGTAATTAAAATGGTCTGCATCAGCGCTCAGTTAACATTCGGTCCAATGTTAAATTAACTTCGTCTCGATTTTTCGTGTTGAAATACCAGTCAATGGTTTGATGAAGTCCCTTGATAAAAGGCACTTCCGGTTCCCAGCCCAGGAATTTTTTGGCAAGTGAATTGTCTGCCACACGGTTTAAAGGCCCTGTCGGCATGTCTAGACGAAGTTGAATGTCAGCTTGATGACCCGTGTAGCGAAGAACTTCGTTCGCCGCGTCAATCACCAGAATTCGTTCCATTGTGCCAAGATTGACGGCAGTTCCGTCATCAATTTTCTCGGCGGCTAAAATCGTTCCCCGGATAATGTCATCGACATAGGTCCAATTCCGAATCTGAGTTCCATCTCCCCATACTTCAAATGGATTTTGCTTTCTAAAGGCGCGGGCGATC
>Ga0209515_10006289_pt1 | contig 14884 bp, 9 predicted proteins | sample Subgroupgradi54m_FD_187454 | JGI IMG/M metagenome (GOLD analysis project Ga0209515, IMG submission 187454) | Subsurface groundwater microbial communities from S. Glens Falls, New York, USA - GMW60B uncontaminated upgradient, 5.4 m (SPAdes)... ...
TGGCCGACAGTGGACGATGGACCAGAGGTGCTGACGTGACTCCAGGGATGCCTTCTTCAGGCCGTGAGACGTTACGATTGGGCCCGCCCGCGACGGGCACCATCGTCGTGTCGGTCGATGCGCAGCGTGCGTCCTCCCCGTTCACCGCCGCGGTGCAGACGCTCTTCCCCGGTGGGGAACTGCCGGTGCACCGCTGCCGGAACTGGGATGAAGTGTGGGTGGTGCTCAAGGGGCAAGGACGGGTGACGCTGGGCGAGGGCGTGAGCACGATGGTCGTGCATGGTGCCGTGCTCTCCGTCCCGCGGCAGACGTGGTTCGGCCTGCGCAACACCGGCAATGGGCCGCTTCAGGCGGTGGTGGTGTCAGCACCGGCCGGCGCGGACGGGTTCTTCCGAGAGCTCGCCCAACTCGGCCAGACGCCGGACCCGGAGGCCGTCCAGCAGATCGCTGGGCGCTATGGGGTCGAGCTCCGCCCAGCCGCGCTCACGCAGGCCGCGCAACCGGAGAGAGGCGGGCGATATCGGCGGCGCCGGGGCGGGCGAGGGCGGGGCACATCGCAGTCCGCGTCGGCACAGACCCAGACCGCACCACAGCCTCCACTTCCACCGGCGAGGGCCGCGTCCGTTGTCCAGCCGGTTGAGGGAACTGGGGCGGCGGTCCAGCGGCCGGCCAGTCAGGACGGGGGCCGCCATCGCCGGCGGCGCAGAGGCGGCCGGGGTCGTGGTGAGGGTCAGAAACCGGGGGTGACGTCACCGTCCGCACTGCCGCCTCAGGGGCAGAAACCCCAGCCGTCCAAGCCTCAACCGTCCGGGTCCGGCCGCTCAAAGAAGCAGGACGGGTACCGTCGCTCCCGCCACGTGAAGGAAGTGTACATGGGCGGGAAGTGGGTCCAGGTGTCTGGGGAAGGCCCGGTGATTGCGTCCAGCGACTCCGGTAGCAAGCGCCACCATCAGGTAGACGACGACGGCCCCGGCGGCCCGCTCAGTGTTCCACTGTAAAAAGCATAAGTTCGATTACCCGGATTCGCATAGGAGAGGCATCCTTTCAAGGCAGATTTCGCAGATAGAACTTCAGTGCGTAATGTTCCACCCACCGCTGGATCGTCAATGACTGCTTGAATATGAGGTATTGCGCAGTGGCCCCTGAGACGAGGACCGCGCCGCACTCGTGGGTTCGCTTACGCCACCGTGGGCGCCAGGCGGAAGTTCGTCAAGGCCGCCACGGGACGAAAGCGGCGGGTGTCGTCACCGCTCCGATGGCGGTAGAGCTGGCCCAGCACCTGGTATGGCTTCACGCGACTGCGGACAGGCTCCACGATGAGCCGCTACCGCGCCTGGAGGCGGTGGCAGGCTCGCTCCGCCCGCGTCCACACCTGATGGTTGCGTCGGCGTTTCATCGGCAGGGCGATCGCGAGGGTCGGAGCGTCCGTCGTCGCCCCGTCGTCGCCCCGATCCCGCGCGAGAGGCGCTGTCGGCGGCAGCCGCTCGGCCAGCCGGCTGCGCTTGAAGCGCGGGTCGTCCGGGACGCGGCCGGGCACCGAGTCGCTGACGGGGCGGCTGCGCCCCTGTCGGCTCACCGTCACCGGCGTCTTCACCGTGTGGCGCTTGCGCTTGCCGGAGTACCAGCACCGCTGGCTTCGACGCAGCGGCCACTGCCGGGGCGGCTCGGTCGCATCGGTGACGACCTCGGCGAAGTCCGGCCAGACCGCGAGGAGCGCCTCCCAGGTGCCGATCTTCTTGACGCCGGGCGGGAGTCGACGTCGCAGCGACAGGCCCAGGTGGGGCGTCGCTGCCTGTGCCAGTAGGGGGTCGAGCCGCTGCTGCAGCCGACAGACGTTGCTGGCGTCGAGCCCCACCCTCCAGCTGAGCCGCTCATCGGTGAGGGCGAAGCGGTCGCACCCCCGGAGCCTCCGCAGCTTGTCCTGCAGGGTCGCCAGCGTGTCCTGGGTGCCGTGGCCGATCGCGTGCTGGCGCTGCCGCTGCGAGAGACGGAGCCGTTCGGCCTGCGCCCACAGCGGCGTCAAGCGCGTGCTCCGCGTCTGGAATGGCGCGACGGTCAGGCCGGTCATTCGGGACAGCGTCCTCGGGTGATCCACGCGTGTCGCGAAGCGTCGCAGCGGCTGTCCCTCCGGCGGGGCTCTACTGTGGCTCTACGGACAGTGTGGGACAGTGTGCGACAGCTAGGGCAACTGCCCAACAGGTCTAATAGAGTCGTCGCTCAGGCCCCAGATGCCAGGACAAATACCCATCTCCCATCCGTTGAGGTCCGGTTCAGTATCGCCAACGTAGAACACCGGATGAGCCGTGTTCCCCGGCCATGGCCGTGGGACGGCCGCATCCGGAATTGTCCTCCACCGGCGCTGGCCGGCTGGGCGGTACTGGAGTTCATAGAGATACCAGCCAGGCGTGACGCTCGCATTGAAGTTGGCCGTGAAGGTGGCCGACTGGATTGGCGGGCCCGAAGAGGAGAACGCGCCTGAGAGCACCGGAATCCTGTCGGACGTTTTGATGATCGTGGAGTTGTCAGCGTTCCAGGCGTTGTCATCGATCTTGTAGACCCCAAGATTATAGTCGCTCCCGGCGCCTCCAATCACAGCCAGAGTCACCGACCTCCCCCAAAAGGCGCATCCGGGAGCCTCCAGAATAGCCGGCTGAAAGGAGGGGGAGAATTCCACGAGGGTGAGCGGAGAGCTCTCGTTGATCCGTTTGTAGTGGAAGGTACCTGCGCTGAAGGTGCTGTCGTTGGTGAGCAGTTTCTGCAGGTACGTCTTGACATGCGTCAGCAGATCGTTGGGGTCAGAGGCGTGCCCGGCGCGGTAGGCGAGTTCGAATCGGACCGGAACGCCCCAGGCCCTGAGCTTGTCCACGTATTTGAGCGCGGGGGCCAGACTCGTATCGTGTGTCGAGACATAGAACACGACCTTGGTGCCTTTGTTCTTCATCTGGGCCACGTGCGTGTCTGACCAGGGAGAGAGCTTGTCTACGGCTGCAGCGTCTATGGCGCCAAAAATGTTGAGCAGGGTGCGTTGGAATGCGGAATACCCGGTGCCTGGCTCCTGCCAGCCCAGTTTCCAAGCTCGAAGATAGCCCGTATGCTCGTCCAGAAACCCGTACGCCCCTCCTGCGTAGCTTAACATGTACTTTACCATTTCTCCCCACTTGGCAGATTGAACAAAGGACACGGCATAGCGCACGGTGTAGAATCCGGGACTGGAAGGATTCGTATTGTAGGGATTGGCGGCATGGGCCAGGGCCGTCATCCCGCCCCGGGAGGTGCCTGCGGTCATGACCTTGAACCGATCGGCACCCAGCAGATTGTCCGCCGTCCGCATCAGGAGCTGGGCGTTGTCATAGGCCGATCGGTGAACACCCCTCGCTCCCGTACTGCCGCCGGCGCCTCCGCTGCCGCTATTCCAGAGGATTCCCAGAGCCGGACCACGCCCCTCGTTCATGAGCTGGCCGATCGCCGCCAACATCACTGCTCCGAACTTATCAACGAACAGATGGATGGCGGGATCATAGGCCCCGCTGAGCAGCACGGGATACCGGATCTTTGGGTTGGGCACCCAATTAGGGGGTAGCAGGAAGTCGGCCAGGCTATCTTTTCCCGGCGCGGTGGAGATGAGGTGGTTATGGACGATCTGGAAGACCGGGACATTGCGCATGACCTGTTTGGCGGCAGGCTGAGTCTGGTTCAGGGCCCAGGGATAGTTGCGAAACAGGATAGGATAGCCGGTGTTTCGCAGGAGCTGATCCGACAGCCAGAGGGCCGCCAGATTGCTCACGGCATACTCGCTGTAATTTTCAAAGGGATACCGCTCGTAGTCCGGGGTCCGGGCGGTGGGGTAGGTGGGGTCGTTGGCGAAGAGCCGGTAGCAGGGATTAAATTGCCGGCAGTCGGTCTTATAGTAATACGTCTTGGCCGGATCGTGGTTGCGAACGTTGTCCGAGTAGACGATGGTGTCATTGGCCGCATCCAGGGTTATGGTGCCAATGCTGGTATCCGCCGCCCCATAGGCCACGCCACCCTCGCCGCCGTTGAGGGATTGTTGCCAGTGGTTCACGAGGGGGAAGTTGTTGGTCAGCCGCGTCGAAACCACCGTGAACCTTCCCACAAGGTTGGTGGTCAGCGTGACCACCCCATTGACCGCATCCACCGAGGTCGTCCGCAAGAAGATGACAATCTGGCCTCCGTCATTGCTTCTCCAGGCGACCCAGAGGCTGCCTCCGTTGGCCGCGTTGTAGGCCAAGATGTTCGACCGTACTAGGAAGGACAAGGTGGCGGTCCTGTTGGCGGTTTTCTCCTGGAACGCGCTTAGCGGCACGTACGAGATATTGCTTGAGTTCGGTTCAAAGACGAGGCTGGCGGCCCAGCTTGCTTGGGCCAGGCTGAACCACAGAAGCCCTCCCACAATCAATGCCCACGCTTGGACATCTCGCCGCATGTTCTTCCAGCCCGACACCCGGAGCCATGCCCGCAGGTGGGCGGAGCGGAGCCGCGTGGCAGCGGTTGGCACTCTCTGGAGCGGATGCTCTCCTGGGCCTGGTTTCATCGGCTGCGTCCTCCTCGTTTTTCTCCGAGATGCTAATTCGATGGGGCCGCGGAGCGCTCCCGGCGTGTGCCTCGGGGCGCTGGGCCACTCGGTGTGGGCCGCGATTCCCCTCTCCGTGGGTTGCACCTCAGGCGCCCCGGAACAGAACACCGGACTCCCGTGACTTCGGCAGCCCGGCGATCCTGGACGTAGGACCCGTGGCGTTGCGACCCCACCTTACGATGGGTGTGCCCGTTCGGTCTGGTGCGGCTGATCGGTGGCGAATTATATTCCAACCATGCCTGATCGGCTCCCCGGTTGTCAAGGGCGTTCGTCCTGAGGACCAGGGCCATCGCATCGAAATTGGGAGGAGGAGCTGAGCGAGATCATTGGTGTCACACGCAAGGCACGATGGGTACCAGGTCCCAAAGGGACAGGGTACTCCGCGTTCCGCGCCCCTTTTGTCCCCGGTCCGCTTTGCGCAGGGATTTTAATTGGATGGAGGCGCTGGTGCTCAGTCCCATACCTACGCTGCATGACGGTGGTGGTCGGACATGAGGGAGAACCTGGTCGGGAGTGTTGATCCACGCGAAGGGTGTGGCCTCGGCGTTCCAGGAGCGCAGAAAGCGTTCGATGGCAGCCCACAGTTGGGCGACCGAGCCGAAGCTGCCCCGACGAATCGCCCGCCGCGAGAGGATACTGAACCAGGTCTCGATCTGGTTCAGCCATGAGGCGCCCGTCGGCGTAAAATACGGGGTCAGACCTCAAGCGGGAAATGCTGAGAATTTTGAGCTTGGGGTCAGACCCCAAGCTCACCAGCGATCGGTCCACTCTTTCGTCTCATAGACCGCTCTCGCCAGCTCCTCGATCCGATCGGTCGGCAGTCCATCCAGCGGCTCCGCCGCGCGCCAGGCTGAGGCGAGGGCCTCTTTGACCGTGCCGGCAGGCACACGCAGATTCGCCAGGAACTCCCGATGCGGGCGATTGGATCGGTACGGCGGCTGGCGGGCCGGAACGGGTAGCAGCTCCTCGACGAGCCTCAAGTCCAGGTCGAGGAGGAACGTGCCGTGAAACAGGACCGCCCGGCGCTTGCGCCGCTGCGCATTGCCTGAAAACTTCAGCCCGCCGCGCACCAGGTCGCTGAACCCCGCCACCTCAACCTTCTCACCCAGCAGCCGCTCCAGTGCTACCCGGTGGGTGTCCATGACGAGTCGTGTTGTGCCGGATATTGTCGTTAAGAGCTCCGGCTCCTTGAGTCCCGCGGGGCGAGTCGAAGCATCCAGCCGCAGGACCAGCGAGAAGTTCAGGCAGCCGGGCCCCTGCAGTACGGTGCCGCCGCCGCTGCAGCGTCGGAAGACGGGCACGCGCAAGCGCGCACAGCTGGGGAGTTCCACGTCCGCGCGGATTCTGCTAGAATACCCCAGCACGACGAAGTACTCGCGAGGCTCCCAGAACCGCAAGAGGTCATGGTCGAAGCCTGCCTCGCAGAGGTCGAGCAGCGCCTCATCGCAGGCGAGGTTCCGGGCCGGATCGGGCAGGAGGCAGTCGACGAGCTTCATGGTTGCCAGTATTGTAAAGGATGATGTCGCAGATGAGAAAGGCTGATTCCGCTTTTTACGCATGAGTGCCGAGAAACGCCACGGATCAGTGTCCCACCCTGAGCGCGCGGGACGCATCCCGCCCGACCAGACCCACGACGGAGCCGATGCGCACGGCCGGTTCCGGACCACTACCGCGCTCCCCGTGACCGTCACCACGCCCTACGTCAACACCATTCCCGCCGACCAGGAACTACCGTATCCCGGCGACCGGGATCTTGAGCGGCGCATCAAGAGCTACATCCGCTGGAACGCGATGGCCATGGTCGTGAAGGCCAACCGCATCCACAGCGGGCTCGGCGGGCACATCTCCACCTTCGCCTCGTGCGCGACGCTCTACGAGGTCGGCTTCAACCACTTCTTCCGCGGGGGCAGCGGCAAACGGCTGGCGGACTTCGTCTACTTCCAGGGCCACGCCTCGCCGGGCAACTACGCGCGGGCCTACCTCGAGCGGCGCATCGACGCCAAGCGGCTCCACCACTTCCGACAGGAGCTGGCCTCGGGCGGCGGCCTCTCGTCCTACCCCCACCCGTACCTGATGCCGGAGTTCTGGCAGTTCCCATCCGTGTCGATGGGTCTCGCACCCATCATGTCCATCTACCAGGCGCGCTTCCACCGCTACCTACGGGCGCGCGGCTTCCTCACCGGCGAAGAGCCCAAGGTGTGGTGCTTTGTCGGCGACGGCGAGTCCGATGAGCCGGAGACGCTGGGCGCACTCTCGCTCGCCGGCCGCGACGGGCTCGACAACCTCGTCTGGGTGGTCAACTGCAACCTCCAGCGGCTCGACGGCCCGGTCCGCGGCAACGGCAAGATCATCCAGGAGCTGGAGGGGGTGTTCCGGGGTGCCGGCTGGAACGTCATCAAGGTCATCTGGGGCTCCGACTGGGACCCGCTCCTCGCGGCGGACCGCACCGGATTGCTGGTCAAGCGGATGGAGGAGGTCGTGGACGGGGACTACCAGAAGTACTCCGTCGAGCCGGGCAGCTACATCCGGAAGCACTTCTTCGGTAAGTCCCCGGAGCTCCTGCGCCTGGTCAATCACCTGACCGATGATCACATCCGTGGGTTGGTGCGCGGCGGCCATGACCCCAAGAAGGTCTACGCCGCGTACAAGGCGGCTGTGGAACACCGGGGTCAGCCCACCGTCATTCTCGCGAAGACGATTAAGGGTTACGGCCTGGGCGAGGCGGGCGAGGGCCGCAACGTGACCCACCAGCAGAAGAAGATGAACGAGAAGGAGTTGCGGGAGTTCCGGACTCGGTTCGACATCCCCATCAGCGATGAGGAAATTGCCGAAGCCCCCTTCTACCGCCCGGCCGAGGACAGCCCGGAGACCCGCTACCTCCTTGAGCGGCGCAAGGCGCTCGGCGGTTTCCTGCCCGCGCGGCGCGCCGCGGCGGCCAAGCCGCTGGCCGTGCCGGACAGAGCGTTCTACGAGGAGTTCTTCAAGGGTACTGGCCAGCGGAAGGTGTCGACGACGATGACGTTCGTCCGGATCCTGGACAAGCTGCTGCGCCACCCGGAGACCGGGCGCCGCGTCGTCCCCATTATCCCCGACGAGGCGAGGACGTTCGGCATGGATGCGCTGTTCCGCCAGGTGGGCATCTACTCGCCCAAGGGCCAGCTCTACGATCCAGTCGACAAAGAAACACTCCTCTACTATCAGGAGGCCAAGGACGGCCAGATTCTCGAGGAGGGCATCAATGAAGCCGGCTCCATCTCCTCGTTCATCGCCGCCGGGACGGCGTACGCCAACCTCCAGCTTCCCATGATCCCGTTCTACATCTATTACGCGATGTTCGGGTTTCAGCGCGTCGGCGACCTCATCTGGGCGGCGGCCGATAGCCGGACCAAGGGGTTCCTGCTCGCCGCCACCGCCGGACGCACGACGCTCAACGGCGAGGGGCTTCAGCACCAGGACGGCCACAGCCACCTCATGGCCAGCGCCATGCCGACGGTCATGGCCTACGATCCCGCGTTCAGCTACGAGCTGGCGGTGATCATCCAGGATGGCCTGCGGCGGATGTACGGCGAGGGAGAGGAGATCTTCTACTACCTCACCCTCTACAACGAGAACCACGCGATGCCCGCCATGCCTGAGGGGGCCGAGCCCGGCATCCTCAAGGGGCTCTACAAGCTGAAGAAGGCCGAGGGCCGTTCCAAGACATTGCGCGCCCAGCTCCTCGGCAGCGGTCCGCTCGTCACCGAGGCGCTGCGGGCGCAAGTCATTCTCGCGGAGCGCTACGGAGTCTCGGCGGACGTATGGAGCGTCACCAGCTATAAGCACCTGCGCACCGAAACACTTCGGGCCGCGCGGTGGAACATGCTGCATCCCGAGGCCGCGCCGAAGCGCTCGTATCTCGAGGAGATCTTAGCCGGGGAAGACGGGGTCGTGGTCGCGGTGTCGGACTACCTGAAGCTGGTCGCGGACCAGATCGCCCCCTGGGTGCCCGGCGGGCTGACGTCGCTTGGCACCGATGGGTTCGGCCGCAGCGACACCCGCGAGCGCCTGCGGCGCTTCTTCGAAGTGGACGCGGAGCTGACGGTGGTCGCCACCTTGTACGCGCTCTCAACGCGTGGGCTCGTGGAGAAGCGGCAGGTGGCGGCGGCGATCAAGGATCTGGACGTCGATCCGGAGAAAGCGTTTCCGGTAATTTTGTAACCTAGAGAGCTCATCATGGGCTGCAAGCGACAAGCCACAAGCTGGAGGACGAGGTCGTGCAGCTTGCGGCCTGTCGCTTGAAGCTGGCAGCTTGAAACATGGACATACGCTTACCTAAACTCGGTGAGGGTGCCGACTCCGGCACCGTCGTCAATATCCTGGTGAAGGTGGGCGACCAGGTGAAGAAGGACCAGACGCTCATCGAGCTGGAGAATGAGAAGGCGGTGGCCGCCATTCCGGCGACGGCCGAGGGCACCGTCACGAAGATCCACGTCAAGCAGGGTGACAAGATGTCGGTTGGCCAGCTCATCGTCTCGCTCGACGGCAATGGCGCCGTCCCCGCGGCCGACGAAAGCAAGCGCGCAGCCGCTCATGAGCCGGGTCCGCGGCGCGCCGAGCGCGCGAGCGCTGGGGTCGACGCCGAGCCGCTGCCGGACGAAGCGCTTGAGACTGAAGAGGAAGACTCGGCCGCCGCCGGCAGCTTGGCGCCCGCGGCCTCACCATCGATGCGGAAAATGGCGCGTGAGCTGGGCATCGACCTGCGAAAGGTGCAGGGAACCGAGCGGGGAGGGCGCATTACGCCCGAAGACCTGCGCGCCTATGTCCAGCGCCTGAAGGCCCGCGCGGCCCGGGGGAGTGTGGCGCCCGCAGCCCCAGCTTCGGAGCGCATCGACTTCTCGAAATGGGGGCCGGTGACACGCCAACCCTTCAGCTCGCTGCGCCAGACGATCGCCAAGCGCATGGTCGAGTCGTGGACCGCCATCCCGCACGTGACCCAGTTCGATGAGGCGGACATGACCGGGCTGCTCGAGCTGAAGAAGAAACACGACGAGGCCTACGAAAAGCGGGGCGCCCGGCTCACGCTGACCGCGTTTCTCTTGAAGGTCCTGGCGGGGCAGCTACAGGCGCATCCGACATTCAACACGAGCCTGGATGAGGCCTCGCAGGAGCTGGTGTTGAAGCAGTACTACCACATCGGCATTGCGGTCGATACCGAGGCCGGGTTGGTCGTGCCGGTGATCCGGGACGTCGACAAGAAGCCGCTGGTGGAGCTCTCCAAGGAGCTAAACGCGTTGGCCGAGAAGACGCGCCAGCGCAAGGTGACGGCGGAGGACCTCCAGGGCAGCACCTTCACCCTCTCCAACCAGGGCGGCATCGGCGGCGGCCACTTCACGCCGCTCATCAAGAAGCCGGACGTGGCCATCCTGGGAGTCGGGAAGGGCGCCCGTCAGCCGGTGGTCCGTGATGGGAAGGTGGAGGTCCGGATGGTCCTGCCGCTGGCCCTCTCGTATGACCACCGGGTGATCGACGGCGCGGATGCGGCGCGCTTCGTTGTTGACCTCGTCAAGGCGATTGAGCAGTTCCCTGAATCGGACGTCAAAGTGTAGTTCGGAGTTGGGAGTTCGGCGTTCGGTGTCAGTTGGTCGTCAACGAACAACGCACTCCGAACACCGAATAGACACAGCGCATGGATCCACTCAAAGTTGACATCGTGGTTGTCGGCGCCGGCCCTGGCGGCTACGCGGCCGCGTTCTATGCGGCGGATCGCGGGCGCCAGGTCATGCTCGTCGAACGGGACGGCCGGCTTGGCGGCGTGTGCCTCAACCGCGGGTGCATCCCCTCCAAGGCGCTCCTCCACGCCACCGAGCTCATGCGGGAAGCCAAGGAGTTGAGCCCGGCTCGCGGGATCACCTTTGGCGAGCCGTCGGTCAGCCTGGAGAAGCTGCGCGCTTGGAAAGAGTCGGTCCTGGCCAAGCTGGCCGGCGGGATCAGCGCGCTGGCGAAGGCGCGCGGCGTGCAGGTGCTCTATGGGCGCGGCCACTTCGAGGACTCTGCCACCCTGCGCGTCGAGACCTCGGAGGGACAGAAGTTTTTCACGTATGAGACGGCCATCATCGCCGTGGGTTCGAAGCCGGCCATGCCGCAGGCCTTCGACCTGGGCAACCCGCGGATCATGACCTCGACCGAAGCCCTGGAACTTGAGGAGATCCCGAAGGAGCTCTTGGTCGTCGGTGGCGGCTACATCGGGTTGGAGCTGAGCACCGTGTTCGCGACGTTAGGCAGCCGCATCGTGCTGGCCGAGGCCCTCGACGCCATTCTCATGGGTCTCGACGCTGACCTCGCCCGTCCGGTTCTCCGGTACGCCGAGAAGCACTTCAAGGAAGTGCGCCTGGGTGCCAAGGTGCTCACGATGGCCACCAGCGGCAAGCAGATCAAAGTGACCGTTGAGGTGGCCGGCGCCCAGCGGGACGAGGTCTATGACCGCGTGCTGGTCGCCGTCGGGCGCACACCCAACTGTGCGAACCTGGGGCTCGAGAACACCAAGGTGACGCAAGACGAGAAAGGGTTTATCAAGGTCAACGCCCGCCAGCAGACCGACGACCCGGCGCTCTACGCGATCGGCGACGTGGTCGGCGGGGCGATGCTGGCTCATAAAGCCTCGAAGGAGGCGCGTGTCGCAGTGGAAGTGATCACCGGCGAGTCGAGCGCCTTCGAGCAGATCACGATCCCGGCGGTCGTCTTCACTGACCCGGAGGTCGCCTGGTGCGGCCTGACCGAGTCTGAGGCCCGCGCCAAGGGGATCGCGGTTGAGGTCGCCAAGTATCCATGGGCCGCCTCCGGCCGAGCCCTATCGCTTGACCGGACGGACGGTCTGACCAAGCTCGTCGTTGACCCCCAGACCGAGCGGATCCTGGGTGTGGGCCTGGTCGGCGCGCGCGCCGGCGAGCTCATCAGCGAAGGGGTGCTCGCGATCGAGATGGGTGCGACCGCCAAGGATCTGGCTGAGTCCGTCCATCCGCACCCCACGCTCTCCGAGACGCTCATGGAGGCGGCGGAGATGTTTTACGGCACCTCGACCCACGCGATCGCCAGGAAACGGAACGCGCTCACCGCGTAGCTGGCCCTGCCGCCGGCCTCCTCCTGCGCCTTCCTCTCAATGAGAGGTAGTGTCCTAATTTGTCGGGTGACGCGGAGCCGGGGTCCCCGCCGCCCGCCCGGAGCGCCGAGCCAGCGGTGTCCCGAGCGCAGCGAGGGCCGCCCCGGTGCGAGGACGGACGGCGGGGTGGCGCAGCGGCAGGCCCTGCCAAATTAGGACACCACCCAATGAGCGGCACCAGCTTGCGCGGACGGCGGTGACTCTTCCGGATCACGGTCGCCCTCTTGTCCGCGGTCCTCAGCCTGGCCGGCCTGGAAGCCTGCTGGCGCCTGCTCAAGTTGAAGCGCTTAGGTCTCCAGGCGGGCATCGAGCATCCCCACTTCCACCACCGGCTCAAGCCCAACCAGACGTACCACTTTTACTCCGCGGAGTTTTCCGTCGACATCCGGACCAACCGCTACGGCCTGCGCTGGCCGGACCCGGTTCTGCCGAAGCCCCCCGGTGTCTTCCGCATCCTGATCCTGGGCGACTCATTCACCTTCGGCTTTCCGGTGCGGGACGACGAGGCGTTCTGCTTCTTGATCGAGCAGGGCCTGCGGGCGAAGGGCTATCCGGTCGAGGTCATCAACGCGGGGGTGTCGGGCTACTCGCCGACGCTCCAGTATGTCTCGTTCCGGGATGAGTACGTGGCGTTCGAACCGGACCTCGTCCTGCTGTGGTACGACCTCGGGGACCTGCAGGAGGATGCCTGGTACCAGAAGCACCTCATCTACGACGCGTCGGGAGGGATCCTGCGCTGCGACCCCGGTTACATCAACGGCCGCTTCGATGTCTGGGGGTGGATGAAGGCGCACAGCCTGATCGCCAACTACGTCGACCGGAAGCTCATCCGGGTCGATGGCTACATCAAGGTGCTTGGCCTGGGCGGCTTCATCCGGGCGAAGCTGCGGGGGCAGCGCGCGAAGGTCGCGGTTGCCGAGCTGAAGGCCAAGCAGCAAGCACCCGACCTCTCGTCGCACGACCGGTTTCTCATGGTCCGGGAATACGCGACGGAGGAGCAGCTGGCGCCCTACTGGGCGCTCAGCTCCCGGTACCTGCGCATGATCCGCGAGCTGCTGGCCGAGCGGGGCGTCCCGCTGGTGCTGGGTATCTATCCCTACGGCATGCTCGTCGGGCCCCAGCAGTGGGCGTCCGGACGCGGCTACTGGGGCTTCGAACCTGGCAAGACGTACGAGGCCGAGGCAGCGCTGGCGATCTTCAACCGGTTCTCGTCAGAGACGGATACGCTACTCCTGAATACGTTTGAGAGTGTCCGCGCCGCGGATCGCATAGGCCAGCTGTTCTATCACGAGGACGGCCACTTTACCCCGGCCGGCCACCGGGTCCTGGCCGAGCACGTGCTCCACGACGAGCGGTTTCTGGCGTTCCTGGCCGAGCGCATGCCCCAGGTCTCGTCCGCCGCGTCCGCTCTACATGGAACCACCCAGGCCCCTTAGCAAGAGCCGTATCAAACGGCTCAGCGGGCTCACCCGACCACAGTGCCGCTTGCGCGTGGGAGACGTTCGGGTGTACGACGATGTCAGCGAATCGACGCTTTGTCCGGCGCATCGAAGCCGCGAGGAACAGCTTGCAGCAGGGACGGGGTGTCAGGTTCGAGGACGTGGAGTGGTCATGAGGGAGGAAGGGGGCCGAACGCCGATGGCCCCATCAAGAACGAGAGAGCGGAGGGAGCGGCAGCGTTTCGCAGAGGAACGCCTCCGCTTTTCTCAGTTGGTGACGATGGCTGTCGTCTTCGCAATGGCGGCCTGAATATTTGCCGAGTAGGGCCGGCAGGCGTTCGCGCAGTGTTCTCGCCTCCTCCCGCTTACCCCATACCCTCAACTCGGCTCAGAACCCGTTCCAGGCATTTTCATGAGTGCTCATGGCGTCTACCGGCTCACCCCATTCTTTCGTTTGGAGGGCTTCGCGGAGGAGTTGGTAGGGTGTACGGTAGGTAGGACAAAGAGTTGTGTCGTTGAGGATGCAGGATGAGATATGTCCTGACACGCCGGACGCGGCTCGCGGGCTTGGTAGTCGACCAGCGAGATGCCGCAGCCGCGGCAGACGTCGGTCCCGTCGGGTTGGCGCTTGAAGGCATGGAGGCGGTCGGGGAGGTCGTGAGGTAAGCGCTGTCTGGTGTTGCGCATCTCTCCACCAGCGACCTTGACACAGCCGGGTCAAACAGGCATACTATTACTGGACGTACATCAAGCGATTTTGTACGTTTCAGGTCGTTGGGGATGATGGTGACAGAGGTTGAGGGTTGGTGTGCGGGCGATCCGTGACATGGTGGGTGGATTGGAGGTGAACGATGGTGCGCTTGACGGCGACTGAGGCGCGTGAGCATTTCGCAGACACGCTCAACCGCGTCTCGTATCGCGGGGAACGGATTGTGGTCTGCCGACGTGGTGGAAAGGATGTGGCTGCTGTGGTGCCGATGGACGATCTGGAACTGCTCCAGAAGCTCGAAGACAAGCTCGACCGCGACGCCATTCACAAGGCGCTGGCCGAGCCTGGCAAGCGGGTGTCCTACCGCACGTTTCGCAAGACCCTTGGACTCTAAGCCGTGCCCTATCAGGTTGACATCGCTCCTGCCGCGCAGCGGGAGTTCAAGCGTCTGCCTCCTGAGGTGGTCAGGAAGGTGGACGCCGCGATGTTGGAGTTGGAGCGGAATCCCCGCCCGCACGGATGCACCAAGCTCGAAGGTTCCGAAGATGAATACCGCGTGCGAGTCGGAGACTACCGAATCCTGTACGTGATGAACGACAAGGCCAAGCTCGTCACGATCGCGCATGTCCGACACCGGCGCGATGCGTACCGGAAGTGGTAGGGTTTCCTTACGGCAAAGCAGGTTGAGGGAGGTTCAGCAGCAAGACTGTGGCTTCCTCGGAGGCGCGCCAGAGCTTGAACTCACGTAGAAACAGGCTCCAGACCGCCTCCGAGTTGGTTCTAACGGCGTCTACCGGCTCACTACGTCCCGCCCGCCCCGGCCTCCGTCTCTGTGGTCGGCGGGCCGGGGAGCGAGCAGAGCGAGTCCAGGGACGGGGTGGTTCCATTTGCCCCGAGCAAGCGCCCCGCGACTTCGCTCGGGGCTGTCCTGAGCGAACGACAGTGAGTCGAAGGACGAAGCGCGTCGAGGGGTGACCCTTCGATCCTTCGACGCCGCTCAGGATCGT